>Ga0075425_100001531_pt1 | contig 22681 bp, 17 predicted proteins | sample SoiMethybrSBSTD4_FD_75300 | JGI IMG/M metagenome (GOLD analysis project Ga0075425, IMG submission 75300) | Bulk soil microbial communities from a Populus tree surrounding site in Tennessee, USA - Soil MetaG P. TD hybrid SBSTD4 | ecosystem: Environmental > Terrestrial > Soil > Tree plantation... | reverse complement strand
TGATCGAGCGTGGATCTGATTTCGGCGGGGACTTGCGGCTCATTGTCGAGCACCCGGTCGCGGTCCTTCCAGTGCCACATGCCGTGGGCGATGAAATCGACGTTGCCGTTGAGCGCGACTTTTTGGGCTTCAAAAGAATTGGCGTGGAGGAACAGGAGCAGGCCGGACTGCGTCGAGGCGCGGCGAATTTCAGCGAGCATTTCCGGAGTGATGACGGGGAGCTTGAAATTGTCGGCAAAACCGCGCTCGAAAAATGTTTTGACGCAGATGGCGCCGGAATTTTTGACGCGGGCGACGTCGGCAGCGGGCGAGTGGTCTTCGGGTTTGTATTCAGCGGGGATCGATGCGGCCTGCGCGGGATCGTAGAGGAAATTGGGGAAGAACCCAAAGCGTTCGGCGGGCGGCCAGAAGGACATGGGGTAGCCGTTGGCGATCGGAATTGCTGGGCCGCAGTGGTAGAGATCGGGATGGAGCGGCGTGTTGCGGAAGTCTTGCAGAACTTTTTCGCTGTAGACGGCGAGGTCCACTACGGTGGTGTAGCCGTAGTAGAGATAAGAACGCGGGAGCTGGCGGTAGTAGGCGTCGAGCATTTGCTCTTTGCCAGCGCGGTGGCCGGTGTTCATACCGGGGACGGAGACAAGGTGGACGTGGGAGTCGATGAGGCCGGGGATGAGGTATTGGCTTTTGCCGGAGATTACGACGGCGCCGGCGGGAGGCTTGGGTGACGGTGAGGTATTGCTGGTGCCGGCGCGGTCGATGCGCAGGATGTGGCCGTCTTCGATGACCACGGTGCCGATGGTGCGGTGGTCGAGATTTTCGGGCGAGAGGATGGTGACGTCGGTGACCCAGGTTTGCGGCGGGGGTGACGGTTTGGTTGGGGATTGCGCGAGCGAAGTAGGCGGGAAGAGCGCTGCGAGGAGAAACGCTAGCGCGGATCGAGCTTTGGCAATTTGCATGAAGTTAGATACGAAAGGTTTGCGCGAAAGTTCCAACGTGCGGACGCGCTGGTCCAGGGTCAGAGGCGCTGCAGGTATTGCCAGGCGCGGAGGAGTTCGGCGACGGTCCAGGCTTGGGCGATGCAGCCGCGTGGCGAGTGGGGCGGGTCGCCATCGTAAATCTCGGCGAGCGTGCCGAGGCCGTAGCGATCGATTGAGTCGAGTGATGGTTGCAGAAAAGCGAAGGCGGCGTCGCGGTCACGGTAGACGCGATAATGAGCGAGAGCAAATGGACCGAGCAGCCAGCCCCAAACGGTTCCCTGATGATAGGCGGCGTCGCGTTCGCGTGGTCCGCCAGAATATGCGCCGGTATAGCCCGGTTCGCCGGGGGCGAGGCTACGGAGGCCGAACGGCGTTAGCAATTCTTTGGCGCAAATATCGACTACCGCTTTTTGTTGGGCGGGAGTTAGCAGATTCGCGTTTAGCGAGACGGCCAAGACTTGGTTGGGGCGCAGTGAAGCGTCGTTGCCGTTGCGGGCGCCGGAGCCGGGCACTTCGAGTACGTCGAAGCAGCAGTCGCGCTGGTGATTCCAGAACTTGGCGAAGCTGGTGCGCGCCCGCTGGCAAGGCCGCATGTAGTTTTCTGAGGATTCGCCTAGAGCATTGGCGAAGCTCGACATTGTTTCGAGTGCCTTGATCCAGAGCGCGTTGATTTCGACGGGCTTGCCGGTTCGCGGAGTGACGACCCAGTCGCCGACTTTGGCGTCCATCCAGGTGAGTTGCGCGCCGGGACCGCCGCCGTAGAGGAGGCCGTCCGCGGGATCGACGTGGATGTTGTAGCGCGTGCCATTGACGTGGCTTTCGATAATCTGCGTGAGAACAGAAAAAAGTTGGCTGAGCGTCGCCGCGTCGTTGGTGGCCGCGAAATATTGGCGGATGGCTTCGAAATACCATAACGTGGCGTCAATGGTGTTGTACTCAGGAGTGCCGTATGCGTCGGGAAAATTGTTGGGCAACATGCCGCGGTCCAAGAAATGGGAAAAGGCGAGAAGGATTTGTTTGGCGATTTCGGGGCGCCCGGTGGCGAGAGTGAGTCCGGGGAGGGCGATCATGGTGTCGCGGCCCCAATCGCCGAACCAGTGATAGCCGGCGATGATGGTTTTTCCGTCAGGCTGGCCGGGAAGCGAGCGAGCGGCGACGAATTGATCCGCGGCAAGCACGAGTTGCGAGATACGAGACCTCGGCCCCTGATTCTTGGACAGCGTCACCAAAGGAGTAGCCACGGCAACAACGGCGGCTTGACGAACCTGCTCTTCGTTTAAAGCGGCGTCGCCGTCGAGTGTGGCGTTCGCGTCAATCGAAAAGACGACCGTTAGACTTTGACCGCGTTCGAGACGCGCGCGAAAAACTGCGGCGAGGAGTTGATCTTCGTGATCGTCGAGGCCGCGTTGGCGTTCGAGGGAAAAGAAAAAATCGCGATACCAGACGTGTTGTAGCTCGGCGCTGGCTTCAGTTGAGATCCTTCGACCCGATGAATCGGGTCTCCGGATGACTGGAGTAGGAGCCTGGCACTTTATGTAGAAGGGAGTAGCAACGTCAAACGCGGTGACGCACACGTTATTCTCCACGGCTTCGATGCGCATGCGCCACTCGTTCGGAGCGAAACCGGCGTGCGTGGAAGAATGGAAGTCGCGATAGTTCACTAGGATTTTGAGTTCAAGCTCGATCGGCGACGCGGATCCGAAAAGCGTGTAGCGGACAAAGGTAGTGTTTTCGCCGTGTTGCATCCAGATGCGTTTTTCGAGTACGGCCTGACCCGCTTCATACGTCCACACGGGAATTGTGCCGTCGAGGCGAAAGCTCTGAATGTACTTGTAGCCTTCGGGAGCAACTGTGCCGCTCAGCCAGCGATGTGTGGCCAGTTCGAACGACTGCTCGCCGATGCGAAGGATTTCGTCAACGCTGCCGACAAGAAGCGTGCGTCTTGCAGGTGGATCGAGCGCCGCGATTAACAATCCGTGATAGCGGCGCGTCGCTGATCCGGCTACTGTGCCGGAAGCGAAGCCGCCGATGCCGTTGGTGACAAGCCATTCGCGCTGCTCGGAAGCGGCGAGGTCGGTACACGCTTCCGGCCCTAGAGAAATCGCTGAAGGGGCGGATAGTTTCACTTTGGGTTTGCTGGCCTTGGATTTCGTGGCCGGTGCTTGCCGCTTACTTTTTGGCTTGCGGGGAGCTGGCATCCTTCAACTTCATTCACCGCTCTGCTCGAGCAGCTTTGCGACGAGGCCAGTCCAGCCGGTTTGGTGATTTGCACCGATTCCGGCGCCGTTGTCGCCATGAAAATATTCGTGGAAGAGAATCAGATCGCGCCAGTGCGGATCGTTATGGAAGAAGTCGAGTCCGCCAGCGACCGGACGCCGTCCGTCTTTGCCGCGCACAAAAATGTGGCAGAGACGTCGCGAGAGTTCGCCGGCGACCTGCCAAAGGTCTGATTCCGCGCGCGAATGCGAAGGGCAGGGAACCTTGAAGTCTTCGCCATAATAATGATGAAACTTCTGCAGCGATTCGATCAGCAGATAGTTGACCGGCATCCAGATGGGGCCGCGCCAGTTAGAATTGCCGCCGAAAAGCCCTGTGGTGGATTCGGCCGGTTCGTAGTCCACGCGATTCGTCGTGCCATTTACATAGACTTCGTAGGGATAGTCGAGGTGGAAGCGTGAGAGCGCGCGAATCCCATAGGGGGAGAGAAACTCCGTTTCATCGAGCATGCGCGCGAGGACGCGCTTCAGCTGTTTGCGATTGACCAGCGAAAGCAGCCGCCGCACGCCGCGGGCGGAACGCTGGGTCATTTCGATGTGTTCCGGCACGTCGGGGTGATTGTCAATGAACCACTGCATGCGTCGTTTGAAACCCGGCAGCCGATCAACAATTTCCGGCTCCAACGTTTCCACCGCGAACAGAGGAATGAGCCCGACCATCGAGCGAATTTTCAGGAAATGTTCATCGCCGTTCGGCAGATGCAAAACGTCGTAGTAGAAGCCGTCCGCTTCGTCCCAAAGGGACACGCCGCCGGAACCAAAGTCGTTCATCGCGCTCGCGATGTAAACGAAATGCTCGAAAAATTTGCTGGCCACGTCTTCGTAGGCGGGATCGTCTTTTGCCAGTTCCAGCGCCATCGCCAGCATGTTCAGGCAATACATACCCATCCAGCTGGTGCCATCGGACTGTTCCAGGTGCCCGCCGGTCGGAAGGGGCGCGGAGCGGTCGAACACTCCGATATTGTCGAGTCCGAGGAAGCCGCCCTGAAAAATATTCGCGCCGTCTGGATCTTTGCGATTCACCCACCAGGTAAAGTTCAGCAGCAGCTTGTGAAAGGTTTTTTCCAGAAATGCGCGATCGGCAACTCCCCGAATGCGCCGCTCGATTTTGTAAACGCGCCATGCCGCCCACGCATGCACCGGCGGATTCACATCGCCAAAAGCCCACTCATATGCGGGTAGTTGCCCGTTCGGATGCATGTACCATTCGCGCAAAAGCAGTACGAGCTGCTCTTTGGCGAAGTCCGGATCGACGATCGCCAGCGGAATGGTGTGAAACGCCAGATCCCACGCCGCGTACCATGGGTATTCCCACTTGTCCGGCATGGAAACGATGTCGTCGTTGTAGAGGTGCGTCCAATCTTTGTTGCGGCCGCGCATCCTCTCTTTGGACGGCGGCGGTCCTGCCGGATCGCCCTCCAGCCATGCTTTTACATCGTAGTGATAGAACTGCTTGGACCACAGCATGCCGGCGTAGGCCTGACGCATTACGTTTTTGGCGTCAGCCGAAAGGCACTCGGGAATGCGCGCCGCAAAGAATTCATCGGCCTCTGACTTGCGCAATTCGAACAAGCGATCGAACCCCGCCGCAAAGTCATTCGTGCCGGGGACTTCCTGCGTCCGCTCTTGATGGCCAGGCGAAGTAATGGCGCCGGGCTGCCCGATGCTCGAATCCATTCCACTGAGCGGCTCGATGTCCGTTAGTCGCAACTTCAAGGTGGCAGACTGGCCCGCCGCAATGTTCAGCTTGTAGTGCGCGGCCATCTTGGTCCCGCTCTGGTCGGGATTCACCGCAGCTTTGTTCTGATGAATCAAGTACTCGTGAAAGGCGTCCTTAACATAGGGTGAGCGATTGCGCGTGCCAAACAGGCGTGCATTGTTCGTCTCATTTTCCGTGAACAGAAGTTCCGGTTTCCCGTCAGCCAACAGCCAGCGCTTTCCGTACTGCCAATGCTGCAGTTCAGCGCTAACAATCCCATCCAAAGGTGTCGAGCGCCTGATGGTCGGCCTCCGCAAATCCTTGCCCCACGACCAGGTATTGCGGAACCATAGCGTCGACAGCAAATGCAGCGGCGCATTCTCCGGCCCGCGGTTCCATGCCGTAATGCGGATGAAGATGTCTTCATCGCTGCCCTTGGCGTATTCCACAAACACATCGAAGTAGCGGTTGCCGTCGAAAACGCCAGTGTCATGCAGTTCAAACTCCGGCTGGCTGCGGCCGCGCCGCCGGTTTTCTTCAACTAGTTGGCCGTAGGGAAATTCGGCTTGCGGATATTTGTAAAGCATCCGCATATAGCTGTGCGTCGGCGTTGAATCCAGATAAAAGTAGTACTCCTTGGGATCTTCTCCGTGGTTCCCTTCGTTGCCGGTCAATCCGAATATGCGTTCCTTTAGAATGGCATCGCGTCCGTTCCAGAACGCCAGCGCAAAACAGATGATCTGGTGGCGGTCGCTGATACCGGCAATTCCGTCTTCGCCCCAGCGATATGCGCGCGACCGCGCATGATCGTGCGGAAAAAATTCCCATGCGGTGCCATTGGCGCTGTAATCCTCACGCACCGTGCCCCATTGCCGTTCGGAAAGGTACGGCCCCCAGCGCTTCCAATATTCTTTGCGAGTGCGATTATCTTCGAGCCGAATGTCTTCACGGGTCTGGAGTCTCGGCATATGCGGGGACCTCGGCCGCGGATTGGGCGCGGCGGTCAGAGCATAGGATACTTGAGGAGGCTCCGGTAACAGAAATTTGCCGACTGATAGCCGCGAAAAGCAATGGATGAAACCTTCCGCCGGCCGGACGTTGTCCAATCATCGCGAGCACGACGGAGAGAAGGCGGAAATTGGCATGAAACGATGGACAGCTGCAGCAGCTAGCCTGGCGCTTGCGATCGGTGCGTCGAGCGCGGCTTCGTCGGCAAGAGCGCAAGGCACGGACGCCTTGCGCCAATGGGACCAGTCGGTCGAAGCGCTCATCCGCAAAGTCGCTCCCAGCGTTGTGCAGATCCTGGTAACGGGCTACGGCACCGTCAACGAAGGCGATCGCGGCAACGCCGGGGTCGTCATCGGCCGGCAGAAAGCTATCGGTTCCGGCTTTGTCGTGGATGCGGGCGGCTACATCCTGACCAACGCGCATGTGGTGAATGGTGCGCAGCACGTGCAAGTGCTGCTGCCTCCAGCCGAATCTGACGGAACGGTGGCCAGCGCGCTGGCTTCCCGTGTCACCGTGGTTTCCGCGCGCATTGTCGGCGTAGCGCGCGAAATTGATTTGGCGCTTTTGAAAGTGGACGCGGCCAAGTTGGCCGCTCTGCCGCTGGCCAACTACCGCAACTTGCATCAGGGAGAAGCCGTCTTCGCGTTTGGCAGCCCGCAAGGTCTTCGCAACACCGTTACTCATGGCGTGATTTCCGCCGTCGCCCGCCAAACCGATCCGGACTCGCCCATGGTCTATATTCAAACTGACGCGCCGATCAATCCAGGCAATTCGGGCGGGCCGCTGGTCAATGCCGGCGGGGAGGTCGTCGGCGTCAACACCTTCATTCTTTCCCAATCCGGCGGCAACGAAGGACTTGGCTTTGCCATTCCGGCGGGCGTCGTTCGTGTCGTATATGAACAGTTGCGAAAATATGGCCACCTGCATCGCCCGGAAATTGGCGTGCAGCTGCAAACGATATCGCCGGAAATGGCGCAGGGTTTGGGCCTCGCACGCAGTTACGGCGTAATTATCTCGGACGTCGTACCCGGCGGACCGGCCGAAGGTGCCGGCGCGCGCATCGGCGATATTTTGCTGAGCATTGACGGCAAGGGCGCGGACAATCTTCCATACGTCGCGTTTCATCTGCTTTCGCGGAACGAAGGCGAGAAAGTACATCTCGAAGTTCTGCGAAGCAAACAGCAGATGAGCTTCGACGTGGCCCTGAAAGAGCACGCGCATGAGATGGATCAAGTGTCGGCGCTTGCCGACCCGGAGAAAAATCTGGTCCCGCAGATGGGAATTCTGGGGGTTGAGATTGATCGGAAGATCGCTTCGATGATCGAGGACTTGCGTGATCCTTACGGCATCATCGTTGCGGCGCGGGCCGCCGGAGCTGCAGCCGAAATTCCCCTGACTACTGGCGACGTGATTCGTTCGCTTAACGGCGAGCCGATGAACACGCTGGACAAACTACGCGCCGCATTGCAGGCTTTGCCGCCCGGCGCGCCAATCGTGCTGCAGATTCAGCGTGATGGCAAGCTGCAGTTTGTGACGTTTACTCTGGAATAGGGGGAACGCAGGAGCCGCTGTCTGTGGGGTTACCCAATTGAAGCTAAGCAGAGAGTAATTCGCTAACCGCACGGTGGGCTTGGTCGATCGCCACGTCCGTGTATGCCGTCGCACCGGAATCGCTGTTAGCTATCGCAATTTTTCCGAATTTTTGGCGTCCGACGATGTGTGGCGCTTGCGCCTCGGGCCACTCGGGGTCGAATAGCGGGTTGTATTCGTAGCCATAGCCGTGCGGCCAGCGATTCACCGTAATCGCTTCGATGTCGCGTGCAGCGTCAAAGCCGCCAGTTGAAAGCATTCGGGCGAGTTGGTCGCGAATCTTGCGCTCGAACGTTGCAAAGTCTGTGGCCAGCAATTCCATGCGGCCGGCTTTGTGTTGCTCGCGGGCAGGCCAGCCCGGCTTGCACGGAGTGCGGCTCAGGTGGAGCAGGATTGGCTCTTCCGGCGAATGCGGGCTGCGATACTCGCCAATGTTCACCGGCCAGTTCAAGCTGAGCGAATTCCAGTAAGCGCCCGGGCAGTAGATGTTCGTTACGCTTAGTTTCTCGAACGCTGTCCAATTGCGCAGGCCGACGCTGGCGTAAACCAGCGGCACCTTCACCAGGTAGTGCAGCGCTTCTTTTTGTTTTTCTTGAAGGTCCGGGCACAAATAGGGAATTGCCATGTTCCAGCACGCGAGCACGCATGCGCTTGCGCGCAGCGAGCAAACATCCCTCCCGCTGGCATACGTCAGTTCGACTTCAGACGGCTGCTGGGAATCAGCATCCACTTTCGCGACGTTACGCACGCGCACCACAGTGCTGTTCAGCCGGATTCGAATCGGAGATTGCGGTGAGTCCAAGCGCAAGTAATCTACATTCGCGGTGACCACGTCTTCCACCGAATTGCCTGGAACCGCTGCTGGAATCAGCTTGCGCACCAGCAGCCGCGCGATCGAAGCGTTGCCGTCCGGAAAGTGAAAACGGTCCGAGCCGCCGTTCGCATACCCCGCCGCGGAATAACTCATGTGCGGAGCGGAGCCCGGTTCGAGCTTGAGTCCTTGAAAACCGGGAAGCCCAAGAGCCCAGCAATCCAGGGCCGGCTCCGCGTCGATGCCAACGCCCCATTCGCCATTGGTCCGGGTCTGGTAAAAAGCAACCGCGCCGGGATCCGCTCTGACGACGTTAAGAAGAAAATCCTTGTAGCTCATCCGCGAAAGACGGTCTTTTTTTTCAGCGGAGAACAGTCCCGGCATGTAATCCGTTTTCTGCGTTTCGATTCGCAGGATGTCTCGTCGTGCCGCATCCGTCAGTGGCGCCTGCCGCAAAAACTCCTGCCAGCGCATTTCGGCGTTCTTATCGTCCGCGCCGGTAGCCGCAGCTTCGCCTTCTACGTTGCGCAGGCTTTTCAGCAGACGGTCGGCGCCGAAAGTTTCGCGATCGAAGAAAACGCCAGAGCCCATTCCGAACGAAGCATAAAAACCGTGGGCCGTACATTTCTTGTCCAGCGCCGCGGCATCTATCCCGAGCTTTTTCATCAGTTCGGCGGCTACCGCGCTGTACGGCGTCGGGCTGTCAATCAACATCGTCCCGCCGTTCAGCAGTTGCAGCTTGCCGCCGAGGTGAAACTCGTTGCGCTTTGCATGTCCGCCGAAATCGTCGTGATTTTCGAGAATTAATACTCTGGCGTTAGCGCCAGTTTTTTCGCGGAAGAAATGCGCCGCTGCGAGCCCGCTGATCCCAGCCCCCACGACAATGAGGTCATATTTTTCGGGGAGGGGTCGCGGAGTGCCGGCAGTTTTCCAGAACGTGCCGTCGCGCAGGCGGTGCGCGATTTCAAACGAGCCGGAATGGCTGCCGCGCAGACCGGTGGAAGCTGGAGGGTTGTATCCGCTGCGGTTTTGCGGCTCATCGCTGCCACCGCTTGGCTGCTGCAACCCGCCCGGCAGGATCGCCGCACCAATGGCCATCGCGGCGCCGTTCAGAAAATCGCGCCGCGGAATGGATCGGTCCATTCCGAGTTCGCGGTCAGAGAGAAAGCTTGGGTTGTCGTCAGCCATGAAAGAAAAAAATCAGAAATTTTCGCACGCGGTGTTTCATCCAGCGCTGTGCAGCTCTTCCACCGCACGCCACGCTTGATCCATCGCGGAATCGGTATAAGCCGCCGCTCCCGCGTCGGAATTCGCAATCGCGATGCGTCCAAATCGTTTCCGCCCGATCTCGCAAGGGCTTTCTCCGGCGGGCCACTCCGGATCGAAAAGATAGTTGTATTCGTACGCGTAGCCGTGTGGCCAGCGATTCACCGTAATCGCGGTGATGTCTCTCGCCGAATCAAATCCAGCCGCGCCCAGCACCCGCGCAAACTGATCGCGGATGTTCCGTTCAAATGTTTCGAACGGCGTGGAAAGCAAATCGCCACGCCCAGCACGGTGTTGATCGCGTTCCGGCAACCCGGGCAGGCAGGGCGTCCGCTCCATGCGCACCAGTATCGGTTGATCGGGTGTTTTCGGCGATTCGTAGCCACCAATGTCCACGGGAAGATCAAGATTCATCTCGTGGTGATACATTCCTGGGCAAGCGATGTTGTGTACGCCGAGTTTTTCAAATGCTTCCCAATTGCGGATCGCCACCGACGTGTAGACCAGGGGCACCTTCACGCCATAATGCAGCGCTTCCTTCTGCTTTTCCGGCAGATCGGGGCACAGGTAGGGAATCATCATGTTCCAGCAGGCCAGAATCACATTCTTGCCGTGTACGCTCGCAAGCCGTCCTTCGCGCACATAGGTAACATCCACCTGTTTCGCTTGCGCCGCCTCGCCGGCGTGCTTCACCGTGACAACAATGCTGCTCAGGCGAATTCGCAACGGCCAATCGTTCTTGTCGAGCTGCGTGTAATCGAATTTCGCAGTGACCATGTCTTCGGCATCGTGCCCCGGTGCCGCGCTCGGAATCATTTTGCGCACCAGCATGCGTGCAATGGTCGCGTTGCCGTCGGGAAAGTGAAACTCGTAAGGCTCTTTCGGAGACGCAAAGCCTCGCGGCGTGTAGCCCATCCGCGGATGCGGCCCAGGTTCCAGCTTCAGGCCAGGAAAACCGGGCTGGCCCAGTACCCAGCAATCGAGTGCGGGCACCGCGTCAATTCCCACCCCAAACAGCCCATGCGTGCGCGTCTGGTAGTAGGGAATCGCGTCCTTGTGAACTTTCACGACGTTCAGCAAATAGTCCTTGTAGCTGATGCGCGAAAGCTTGTCTTTTTTTTGCGCGGAAGAAAGCTCTGGAAAATAGTCCGCATGGTCGGTCTCAAGCCGCACGATGTCGTTCTGCGCCTCAGCGGGCAGCGGAGACTTCGCGAGAAAGGCTCGCCATTCCTCGGTGCTGCCGCCCCCCCGGTAGCTATTTCCTGGCAAATGCGTGGCCAGGTGATCCGCTCCAAAGTTTTGTTTGTCGAAGAAGACTGCATTGCCGAGGTGCTTGTACACCTTGTTGTGGTAACACTTGGCCGCCAGCGCCTTCGGTTCGATTCCCAACTCGTCCATCAGGGCACGTGACACTTTGCTGTAAGGGAAGGGCGACTCGATCGCCCACGTGCCGCCGTTGGCCAGTAGCATCCGTCCGCCCGCGCGAAGTTCGTTCCGCTTGGCGTGGCCGCCGAAGTCGTCGTGGTTGTCGAGAATCAGGATGCGGGCATTGGGATTCTTCGCGAGCCAGAAATGCGCGGCTGCCAATCCGCTGATCCCGCCGCCGACGATCACCAGGTCGTACGTTTCCTTGCTATCGGTTGCTCTCGCGCTCTTGGCCGGAGATTTGCCGTCGCGCACGCTGTGTGCCGCTTCAAACGATCCCACATGACTCCCGCGCAGGCCGGTGAGCGCGGGTGGGTAGTAGCCCGGCTGATCCTGCGCAGCGCCGGGATCAGCGAGTGCGCCTAGCGCAAAAGAGGGAAGAGCCGACGACGCGATTGTGCCGCCTGTGCCAGCTGCGACGCCGTTCAGGAAATCGCGCCGGGTGATCGGCCGGTCCATTCCGAGCTTTTTGTCGTCGGATTCGCTCATGCAGTCCCCAGATCCGCGCTTTCTAATATCTTCTGAGCTTCCCTTGAGCTATTTCTTCGGAGCCGCGGAGTAGTGCAGAAACACGATCTTCCACTCTCCATTCCGTTTGAAGAGCACGTCGGATTCCTGGTTGTCTTCGCCGGTGATCTTTCCGTCCTGCAATTTCGTCCGAACGTGCAGAATGTAGCTCGCCACCGCCGTGTCCTTGTTCGGTCCGACTTGAATGTGCAGATCGGAAATATCGACTTTCTGCACTCGGTTGCCTTCGCCGATGTACGCAGTCCATTCCTTCGTGTAGGCGTTTAGATCGCTCCGGCCTTCCGGTAGGAACTGCGAAAAATCCGACGCGTAGAAAGAAAAATATTTTGGCAAATCGTTGGCTTCGTAGGCGGCGTTAACCCGCTGCTCAACGTCGCGGACTTCGTCTTCCGCCGACGCTGGCAGCGGCCGAGCAGACGCGGCCAGGAAAGTAATGGGAACAATTAGAATCAGTGCGGCAACGAGCAATCTGGCGGGCTTCATGGACGTCTCCTGTGCCCGCTACCTTACTATAATTCCGTAAACTTGGGAAAGCCCGGCCATGGCTGAGCTCCAGCGGCTCGACCACAAAAAAAGGATTTCAAAATATACTTCATCGGTCCCCAGTGATGCAGCCAAATTCACGCCACAGCTAGCACCAAGACGCAAGAATTGAGATCAACGCGATCGCGGTTCCCGTTTCTTCACGTCCCCATCCACTGCGGATTGTGAGTTGTCCCGTCAAAGTTGGTGGAGGTCTTATACAGTTCGAATTTGCCCTCGCTCGCTGCGGATGAGGTCCGCGCCAGCAGGGAAGCGATCTCTTCCTTGTTCATGGGCTTGAAATTACGCGCCGTATTCAGCGCTTGCTGCACGATTTCCCATGAATCGCAGCCGGTTATCACCACGTCCGTCGGCTGGCTCATCGCGAATCGTAGGCACTCTGGAGCCGTCACGGTCTTGCTCTGCAGGATAATTCCGCCGCCCATCGGCTTCATGGTCTGAATGCCAATCTTTTTCTGCACCAGTACCGGCATCACCTTGCCCACAAAACTTTCAAAGTGCGCGTCCATCACGTTGACCGGCATCAATACGGCATCTAACTGGAACTTGTGCTCGTCCGCCACCTTCAACATGTGCAGATGAATGTCCGGACCCTTATGGCCAGTAAAGCCGATGTAGCGAATCTTGCCCGCCTTTTTCGCCTCGGCCAGCGCTTCCATTCCGCCGCCCGGAGCAAACACGCGCTCGGGATCGTCCATCCGGATCACTTCGTGCATCTGCATGAGGTCAATGTGATCCGTCTGCAGCCGCCTCAGCGATTCATCGATTTGTGCTGCGGCAGTTTTTTTGTCGCGGCCATCAATCTTGCTCATCAGGAAGACTTTTTGACGGTAGCCGTCACGCAGCGCCTTGCCCATCTTCACTTCGCTGGCGCCATCATTGTAGTCCCAGCAGTTGTCCATGAAGTTGATGCCGCCATCAATGGCGGTGCGGATGATGCGAGTGCTTTCCTCATCCGAGGGCCGGCCGATGTGATAACCGCCCAATCCAATCGCGGAAACTTTTTCGCCCGTACTTCCAAATGCCTTGTAGGGAATCCCGCCGCGTTCCTCCGCCGCCCACAACTCCGCACGCATCGAACACATCGCTGTGATACTTGCCGCAATTTCCAGAAACCGACGCCGCGACACACATGAGTCCTGCTCAAAATAATTCGGGGACATCGCCGTACTCCTCTCTGTTCAGCTCCTAGGGCCGGAATCCTTCTTCAGCTGGTTGCTCAGCGTTGCGATTTCTTGCCCGCAGCCACATCCGCGTTAAATTCGCCCGACTGCTTCTTCGGAATCGTCAGCGCCTTCCAGCTAGCTCCCGCAAAATGCTTTGCCAGCAGCACAATCTGGCCGATGTGGTACGCGTAGTGAGCAATCTGCCGATTGATCGCCTGCATCACGGAATGTTCCTCGCCGCGAATGGTCACCGTCTTGGTCATGCTCGCGTCCGTGAGCGGCTCCAAAGCCGCGAACAGGCACTTCCACCCTGCATCCCACAAATCCAAAATCTCTGCGCGCGTCTTCGGCGGAGCCGCAAATTCCGAATCGCGATCGCGATTCGGCTTTTCTCCATCGCTCGTCAGAAAATCTGTCCAGCGCGAGCGCATATTTCCAGTCATGTGTTTCACCACGATCGCGATGGAATTGTTCTCTTCATCCAGCGTTCCAAACAATCCCGCGTCGGGACACTGCGCAATCGCGTTCTCGCCTAGTTTCTTGTAATACTGGAAAAGCGAAATCGAGTCTTTCAGGTAGGAGTCCGTGCGTTCGTGTGCCATACGCGCATTCTACTTTGGAGTGCGGCAGCCCCGCTGCCGCTTTTTAAGCCTTAGCCTGAAGGCAGCGACCGTAGGAAGTGCGCTTGACAATTCGCCTTTTGTTCGCCTATAGTCTGTCCGCCACGCAGCAAAACTTTTGGAGGCTTTATGTCGACAGCGCAGTCCTTGCTCCCCGAATTTGACCAGGAAATGGCCAGCACGCGCAAAGTGCTCGAACGCATTCCCAGTGAAAAGTGGAATTGGAAACCGCACGAAAAATCCGGCACGCTCGGGTGGCTGGCTGCTCACGTCGGAACGATTCCGGGCTGGTATACGATGACGCTGCAAACCGAGAATCTCGATTACGCTCCGGTGGATGGCCCGCAGTACGAACCGCCGAAAATTGAAAACACCCAACAGCTGCTCGCCGCGTTCGACAAGGAATCGAAAGAGGCGCGCGCCGCGCTGAGCAAAGCTTCCGATGCCGACTTCAACGTGAATTGGACGCTGCTCGCCGGCGGCAAGGAAATCTTCACCATGCCCCGCATTGCCTGCCTTCGCAGCATGGTGATGAACCACATGATTCATCACCGCGCGCAACTCACCATGTATTTGCGCTTGCTCAACGTGCCGGTCCCCGGCCTGTACGGCCCCTCCGCCGACGAATCGTAGGCGGAGCAATATCACACGTTTTTCGTCCATCTGCGCTGTCTTCAACGCCGCGTTATAATCGGTAGTTGGAGGCAGCACGATGGAAACTCCAGTAATCCTCTCCGCGGTTCGTACAGCGATTGGCAAATTCCAGGGCGGGCTTGCAGGCTTTTCTGCGCCGGAACTGGGCGGCAAGATTGTCGCCGAAGCGGCGCGCCGCGCGGGACTAGATCCCAAACAGATTGATGAAGCGATTCTCGGCAACGTGGTGCAAGCGGGACTCGGGCAGAATCCTGCCCGCCAGGCCGCGCTCAAGGGCGGATGCGATCCTCGCGTTGCCGCCATGACGATCAACAAGGTGTGCGGCTCCGGACTAAAGGCCGTTGCGCTTGCGGCGCAAGCGGTCGCTCTTGGCGAAAGCGAAATCGTCGCCGCAGGCGGCATGGAGTCCATGTCGAATTGTCCCTATCTTTTGCCGCAGGCCCGCAGCGGCTACCGCATCGGCAACGGCGTTGTGGTGGACTCAATGGTCCACGACGGGTTGTGGGACGCGTACGAAAACTTCCACATGGGCATGACCGGCGAGTTGGTCGCAGAGAAGTACGGTATTTCGCGCGAAGAACAGGATCAGTTTGCGCTGGAGAGCCACCAGAAAGCCGTACGTGCTCGCAAATCGTGTTTTTTTGAAGCGCAGATTTTGCCGATCGAAGTGCCTCAGAAAAAAGGCGAGCCGATTGTGATCCGGTACGACGAATCGCCGCGGGAAGACACCACGCTCGAAGCATTGGCCAAGCTGAAACCCGCGTTCAAGAAGGACGGAACCGTCACGGCAGGAAATGCTCCCGGAACGAACGATGGCGCGGCGGCGGTGATTGTCACCAGCCAACGCAAAGCGGCGAATCTTGGCAAGCGGCCGCTCGCGCGCATCGTCGCACAAGCCGTCAGCGGCGTGGAACCGAAGTGGGTGATGATGGCGCCGGTGGACGCCGTAGAAAAGCTCCTGAAGAAGACCGGCTGGGACCGCGACAAAGACGTGGACCTCGTCGAATTGAACGAAGCATTTTCCGTCGCCGCAATTGCTGTTACACGCCAGCTAAAGCTCGATCCACAGAAGGTGAATGTGAACGGTGGAGCGGTGGCGCTCGGCCATCCGATTGGAGCGAGCGGCGCGCGTGTGCTGGTGACGCTGTTATACGAACTGGAGCGCCGCAACCTGAAGCGCGGCATCGCCGCTCTGTGCCTCGGCGGCGGCAACGCGGTTGCGCTTGCAGTCGAACGCTTCTGATCGTTTAGAGTTCAACCGTTTAGCTTGCTTGCTCATTCGTGTTTGGCTCGGACTGAGAGCTTTCGTCCCACATGTGTCCGCAGGAATGGCACTTCCAGCCGCCGTCGATGATTGGGATGGGCACTTTTATGAGAAGGCTTGCGTAGGAAGCCGGTTTGTTCAAGCCGTCCAAGGAAACGTCCATCGAGTTGCAGCGAGGACACCGCGGCTGTTCATATTCTCCGAGTCCCTCTACGTCAAATTTCTCAGGGGCCGATTGTTCGAGCAGTGTTTCAGCGCTTTGCACGTCCTCTCGGTGGACCAAAAGCTTCACGCCGCCGATTAAGTTTGAATAAAACCAGTCAAGCCTAAGCAGATTGTCATCAGCCAGGACGCACTCAATGCCTGCAGACTCCAGAACGCTCTTAGCGATTGTCGCTTCCGGCAAATCTCGATAGCGACGAAGTAGAACGGGCTCCAAGGCTTTTTTTTCTTGCTCTTGCAGTACCTGCAGTTCGCGCGCCGCGGCGAGCGGAGGTAAGCCTCGCGATCGTAGTTCCGGTTCGAGCGCAGTCCTTGCGGCCTCGGTTAGGGCCGAGGGGTCAGCGCCAATTCTGGTTAGTTCCTCATCGCACATCGTTCCGTAGAGCTTCTGGAGACGCTCTTTTTCGTGCTGCCAATCGGTACTTCCCATAGCGCGGGCATGATACCTATTTCTTCCCACTTCGCATCGGTTTCTTTCATTCTTGCTGAAGCGGGTTGCCTGAAGAATCAGGGAGTTCGGCGGGATTGAGTTCGTAGGCACAATTGGGGCAGAACTTGTCGGTTTCGGCGATTTCCTGCTTGCAGTTGGGGCAGCTAGGGTGGAGGTTGCATTTGCAGCTGGTGCAGAAATTGAAGCGCGGGCCGACGAGCGCTCCGCAGCGCGGGCAGGGATAGGGAAGGGGTTCGCGCACCAATAGATAGATGACTAGGCCGATGATCAGCGAAGAAGGAGCAAGGACGAGAACGAGCAGAGTCCATAGAGGTGCGTTCATGTTGCGGCGGCGCGCATCGCGATACACATAGCCAAGCATGAAGAGAAAAACAGAAATCATAATGGCCATGCCAGTGACGATGCCGATCATGGCCAGCGTTGCGGCGGCGGCGTTGTCGCGAACGTCGGGGAACCTGGTTTCGGGCGCGACATTGACGATGGTTACGGCGATGCCGACGGCCAGCAGGTAGAGAACAAGGCAAAGAATTTTCAGCCAGCGCGGGATAACACGCAGCTCTTCGCGAAACTGAGGGCGCTCTTTCTTACGGCGCAAACGAATCATACGCATGCGTTCAGTCCACGCGCTCGAAACGCTTTGACCTGGTGTGCTCATAATGGTTGTCCTAAACTCCTGAAATTCATTGCGCCCACTCTATTCGGCCCCTTGGGCGCGCCACTCGCGCTTCCACAACACAATGCCCGCCGCTAACAGAGCGGGCAGGCCCCACCACAGCACAAATCCGAATTGCAGAACGAGCTTCGGTGCGCCGGTGTGTGTGCCAATCCATTCAAAGCCGCGCCAGACCAGCGGCGCGGTAGCCAAGCCAAGAATCCAGGACATGGCGGCCACAGCCCAGATGAGGCGGCCGGCCGGGCCGTGTTCGCGAAGTTCTTCCGCTCGCAGCCGGACGCGAAGTTGCGTGCGGCTGGCCAGATTACGCGGAATATTGATTTGCATCGTGCGTAGCGCCGAGAGAGCCTCGCTAGTGCGAGCGTCTGCGGCGGCGCAGGAATCGCATTCGGCGAGATGCGCGGCGAGCCACAGTTGGTCTTCACGGGAGAGCGGCTCGATGCGACGCTCGGCTAGCAGTTGAGATGCGCGTTGGTGTACGTCCTGATTCATGCCGCACCTCCTTGCGCGCCGGCTAGACGATCGGGCATCGCAGACTTCAGTGCTTCGAGCCCACGATAGAGGCGCGACTTCACGGTGGAGATCGGCGCGCCGGTGACGGTGGCGATTTCATCGAGCTGCATTTCTTCCTGGAAACGTAGAAGTAAAACTTCCCGATAAATCGCCGGGACTTTTTCCAGAGAGAGTTGCACGCCGACGCGCTCTTCTTCGTGAAGAACCTGTTGCAAGGGTGATTCGGATTTTTCGTCCTGCACGTCAAAAGCAGGCGCGTCATCGTCCGGGCCGGCGAGTGAATCGAGGCTCTGCGGCTTCTTGCGCCGATGCCAGTCGAGCACGAGGTTGCGTGCGATGGCGAAGAGCCATGCTTCAAATTTCCACTTGCCGTCGTACTGGTGGCCCCGCTCGAGGACACGCAGCCAAGTTTCCTGGAAGAAGTCTTCGGCGCGTTCCTGGCTGCCGGTCAGGTGGACCAAATAGCGGAAAAGGCGGAATTGGTACTGCTCGATCAGCTGGTCGAGGAGGTCGGGGTCGCGGCGCTTTAGGGAACGGGCCAGAGACTGAGTGTCATCGAGCATGAAGGTGGAGAAGCATACCGCGCCTGGCCATGGCGTTGCAGCGGCGGCAGCGGTGCACGTTGTTGAGGCGGGGAAGAGGAAGCCCATGACAGTTGGTATACGGGCGACTGGTTGAGAAAGACGCAAGGGAAGAGCCGCCGAAGTTCCATTTGACTCGGTGCGAAGATGAGTTGCTAGGAAGGCGAGGCAGTAGAGCATGTATCCGAGTGTCGCGGCAAATTATTGAAAATAGGAAGCTTGTTGGAGGACGACTTTTGAGGTAGTCGTATAGACTTTTACGGGAGGGTCGCTGCTAGCGGGGAACTGCGGGGTCGATGCGCGAATGTCGCTGCACCTACAGAGGAAGAGGGCCAAACTGACGAACCAGCGTCGCGGATTGTTATAAGCTGGCAGCATGGTTTGTCCGAAATGTGGAGCGGAGTACCGGCAAGGATACACGTCTTGCGCGGATTGCCATGTCTTATTGGTTGCGGAGCGCCCGCAAGCGGGTAGCGCGGCTTCTGCGTGGCCGCAGCCGCCGGACGAAGCGTTCGCGGCTCAGGATGAGCGTCTGGCCGAGAGCGAAGGCGTCTATCGGGGCGAGCAGGCGCCGGAGCCGGGCGATCCGAGTGAGGATCCGTTTTGTTCCTTCTGGAAAGGGAATGACGCGCGAGTGTGCGTGGAACTGTGCACGGTGCTGGATGAGGCGGGGATTCCGCACAAGACGGTGCACCGGCAGGACCACTTGTTTAATTTCAACAATCAGTCGGAGTATGAGTTGGGCGTTCCGGCGTCGTCTTATGAAAAGGCGGAGTTGGTTGTGAAGGAAGCGTTCGGGACCGACGAAGTGACCGGTGAGGATACTGTGGCGCTGTTGCCGCCGCCCAATCGCGAGCCGGCGGATTTTGAGAAGGGCTTGCGCGATGCGATCGCGGATGCCAATGAGTGGCTGGGCCCGCGATACCCGGAGGACGCGACAGTGGAAGTGTGGTCGGGTGGCAGCGACGATACGGACAAGGATACGAAGGAAATGATTGAGATGTCGCTGCGGGAGAACGATTTGCTATGCCGCAGCGAAGAAGAGGAGGGGCGATTCAAAGTGATGGTATTGCCGGAAGATGAGGCAAGGGCGAAAAAGATTGTGCAGGAAATTGTCGAGGGAGCGCCGCTGGAGTGAGGCTTGTCAGGAGGCTAGGGACCAGCCGAGGATGGTGAGTGTTAGCAAGACGAAAAGGGAAGCGACGCTGACGGCACTGAGTACGCGGCCGGTGCCGAGCAGGGCGAGGCGAGATTCTGCGTTGCTGCAGAGCGCGATGATGACGAGCGAAATGGCCAGCCAGGCGAGACCTGAGGGAAGGCCCGGATAAGTATGAATGAGTGACAGGAAATTCTGCGGAGGCTGGCCTGCGGGAACCCACCAGGGAAGAACCGGAGTTACGCCTGCCACTAGGACGAAGCTGAGAAGCTTGCGCGTAAGCCAGCTTTTGACTTTCTGACGCGATTTGCGGCGCACGAAGTAGTCCCACGCCAAAATGCCCGCAGCGATAGGTACCCAGCCGTAAACCGCCGCTTTGTCCGTGAGCCACAGCCAACTACGAAAGTAGAAGCTCGCGTAGTGCGCGTGCGAGAAACGTGGCAGCAAAAGGACGGCGACCAAACCGTTGCAGATAACGACCAGAAAAAGAGTGCAAAGACTCGCCAGCTGAAACAGCTGATACGTGGGCGATTCGCCGCAGCGCGAGCAGATGGGATGCTTTGGGAAGATTTGCAGGCCGCAGTGTTCGCAATACATCAAAACGCTCCTGAGACAGGACGGGCTTCGACTTGCTTAGGTGCGATGAAGGGAGGGTAATGAGTTTTGGAGGACGGCGCTACTGGACGGAAGGACGGTTGAGGGGAACTGGCCGCGAGCGCCAGCGGCTGCGTGTAGGACAGGGTAAGCCTGAACCAGACGCGTTCGCCGCAATCGTGAGTTGAGATCTTTCGGCGAACTGGCGTTCGCCTCAGGAACAAACATCGTCGCGGAGCCGCCCTCAGGTAAAGGCGCCGACTTGTGTGGTACGGAGCGGGACGGTTAGAATTAGCGGACTTCACTGCGGCAAAAAATCTCGCAGCAAAGATATTTCAGTGCGGAGTTTGGCTAGATGGCGCAGCACTATGACGTGATTGTGATCGGTGGCGGGCACAACGGCCTGACGAACGCCGCCTACCTGGCAAAAGCCGGCAAAAAGGTGCTGGTGCTGGAGCGGCGGCACGTGCTGGGCGGGGCCGCGGTGACGGAAGAGATCATTCCCGGTTTCCTTTTTAGCGAATGTTCGTATGTGGTTTCGCTGCTGCGGCCGGAAATTATCCGGGATTTGGATTTGCCGCGGCATGGGCTGGAAATTCTGCCGCTGGATGGCACGTTTACACCGATGCCGAACGGCGATTACCTGTGGCGGATGAACGATCACGGGCGCACGGTGCGGGAAATCCGACGACATTCGCGAGTGGATGCGGAGGCGTACGAAGAATTTTCTAAGATGATGACGCCGATGTGTCGGTTCGTGAAGCCGATTCTGAGTATGATTCCGCCCGACCCGACGACGCTAAGGCCGAAAGACCTGATGCAGCTGAATTTTCTGATGCAGCGGTTCCGATCCCTATCGAGCGATGAGCGGTACACGCTGATTCAGCTGATGACGATGTCGGCGGCGGATTTTCTGGATCAATGGTTCGAGACCGATGTGCTGAAAGCGACGATGTCGGCTTCGGGGATTATCGGGACGTTTTTGGGGATCCGGTCGCCGGGGACGGCGTATGTGCTGCTGCATCACTACATGGGCGAAATTGACGGGGCGTTTCGTTCGTGGGGATTCAGCCGCGGCGGGACGGGAGCGATTTCAAATGCGATTGCTTCGGCGGCGCGCGAGGCGGGCGCGCAGATTCGCACAAAGGCTGGCGTGGCGAAGATTATCGTGAAGGGCGGGCGAGCGACGGGTGTCGCGCTGACGAGCGGAGAAGAGATTCACGCGAGTGTAGTGTCGTCGAGCGTTGATCCACACTTGACGTTTGAGAAGTTTCTGGAGCCGAACGAGCTGCCGGGCGATTTCTTGGAAGAAGTGAAGCGGTACAAATTCCGGGGGTCGTCGGGAAAAGTGAACCTGGCGCTGGACGGGCTGCCGGAGTTCAGGTGCATGCCGGGAGATGGCGCACACCTGCGCGGAGCTTTGTCCATTTCGCCGAGCGTGGAGTACATGGAACGTGGCTACGACGACGCGAAGTATGGGAATTTTTCACGGCGGCCGTACGTGGACATGGTGATTCCGAGTTTGACCGATCCGTCGGTGGCGCCGCCGGGAAAGCATGTGCTGTCGTGCTTCGTGCAGTACGCGCCTTATAAGCTGGCGAAAGGAACCTGGGACGATCAGCGCGCGGCGTTTGGCGACAACGTGATTGAGACACTGAGCGAGCACATTCCAAATTTGAAGAAGATCATCATCGGACGGCAGGTGCTAACGCCACTGGACCTGGAGCGGGAGTTTGGCCTGACTCAGGGGAATATTTTTCAGGGCGAGCTTTCGCTGGAGCAGCTGTTCTTTTTGCGGCCGGTGCCGGGCTGGGCGTATTACAAAACGCCGATTGCTGGGCTGTACATGTGCGGATCGGCGACGCATCCGGGCGGCGGAATTATGGCGGCGCCGGGAAGAATCGCGAGCCAGGTGATTTTGAAAGAGTGGAAGGGCGGATCGGGCGGTAAAAATTCTTCGCGCGCGAATGTGTCCGCGACGGTGCAGGCGGGGAACTGACTATGCCGCTGGGACAAAAGGTTGTCATCGTTGGCGGCGGGCACAATGGACTGATCACCGCATTTTATCTGGCCAAGGGCGGCTTCAAGCCGCTGGTGCTGGAGCGCCGCGAACTGCTGGGCGGCGGTGCGGTGACAGAGGAATTTCATTTGGGATTTCGCGTTTCGACTTTGGCGCATACGCTGGGACCGCTGCGCGCGGACGTGGCGCGAGATATCGGCGTGGAGAAGTTTGATTGCCAGATCTTTGATCCTGACCCGCGCGTGTTTTCTCCGTCGTTGGATGGGCGAGGGTTGCTGTTTTATTCAGACGCGGCGAAAACCGCGGGCGGCATGGCGCGGATTTCGGCACACGACGCGGAGAAGTACACGCAATTTGCAGGAGCCCTGGAAGAGATTGCCGGGGTGTTCGCGCAGCTGAGTTCGATTACGCCGCCGGCGATTGACAAGCCGACGCCGGAAGATTTGTGGAACTTGTTCAAGACCGGGCGAGGAGTGCGCGGGCTCGGGAAGAAGCGGATTTTTGATTTGCTGCGCTGGGGTCCGATGGCGGTGGCGGACTTTGTGGCGGAATTTTTTGAGACGGAGCTGGTTCGGGCGACGATCGCGGCGCGGGGAATTTTTGGAACGGCGCTGGGGCCGTGGTCGGCGGGGTCGACGGCGGTG
>Ga0075425_100001529_pt1 | contig 22700 bp, 19 predicted proteins | sample SoiMethybrSBSTD4_FD_75300 | JGI IMG/M metagenome (GOLD analysis project Ga0075425, IMG submission 75300) | Bulk soil microbial communities from a Populus tree surrounding site in Tennessee, USA - Soil MetaG P. TD hybrid SBSTD4 | ecosystem: Environmental > Terrestrial > Soil > Tree plantation... | reverse complement strand
CTCGCCCAGTCGACAGAACTCCCGAAGCAGGGACTTGAACAACGTGTCGAATTCTGGAAGAAGGTCTATACACAATACGGCGGGGACGATGTCATCATCCACGACCGCATCCATGTGAATCTGATCTATGACGTTGCCAACGAAGACGACGTCGATTCGAAGGTCAGGGCCGTCAAGTCTGCTCTCAGCGAAATCGAATCGAATTTAGCCACTCCGGAAAACCTGAGTGAGACGGCCCGGCTGATCAGCGACGCGATCATGGCCAACGGCCTTTCATTGTCGGAGTCGACGCTCGTCGAACTTCGCGACAACATCCACACGCAACGCGGCATCAAGGAGCGATTTCGCGAAGGGATCATCCGCTCCGGCCGGTACATTGATTCGTTCCAGGGCATCTTTGGAAAGCAAGGTTTGCCGACGAAGATCGCACTGTTGCCCTTGGTCGAGTCTTCTTTTGAGAACCGTTCGCTTTCCAAGGCCGGGGCCGCAGGTATCTGGCAGTTCACGCGGGGCACCGGGCGACGGTATCTAACTATTGGGAGAAAGCTCGACGAGCGGCTCGATCCAGCAAAGGCCACTCGCGCCGCAGCCCGCCTTCTGATGGATAACTATAATGCGCTCGGTACATGGCCTCTCGCGATCACGGCGTACAACCATGGCCGCGGCGGGATGCAGCGTGCGCAGAGCGAGATTGGATCGGATCTCACTACGATCATCGACCAGTACGATGGGCCGCTCTTTGGTTATGCCTCGATGAACTTCTATTCGGAGTTTGTGGCTGCAGTTGAGGTGTACGAGAACTATCAGCAATACTTCGGCGAGCTCGTCCTCGACAGTCCTTCAAGCAGAACGTCAACGGCAACGAAGGCTCCCGTGCAGCTGGCCAGGGCGAAGGCTCCGACCTCTCGGTACAAGGTTCGAAGCGGCGACAGCCTCTCGGCCATTGCTCAGCGCTTCCGAACCTCCATCACGCAATTAATGGAGAGGAACAACCTGAGCAACTCCGTCATTCACGCCGGCCAAATCCTCTTAGTGAAATAATTCGGGGACAGACGCATAAATCACCCAAATTCGAATTTGGGTGATTTATGCGTCTGTCCCCGAATTAGCTACTAGTGCACCGCTCGGCTGACAAGCACTTCTTGATTCGAGGCAGCAGCCGCAACCACGCGATTGCGGCCGCGTGCCTTTGCGGAATAGAGCGAGTGATCCGCCTCTTCGATCAAATCCTCTGGAAGATACTCTTGCCTGAACTGCGCGAGCCCGCAGCTGAATGAAACGGTCAACGGCGGGCGGCCGTCGATTGCAATTTCCACCTGGTCGAGTTTCCTTTTAACGCGATCGAAAAAAATGGTCGCTCGATCGGCGGTTGTGTCGGGCATGATGATGGCGAACTCATCGCCTCCGATCCTGCACACGACATCTTCCTGGCGCAGATTCACTCGAAGAAATTGCGAGAAGAACTTCAAGACCTGGTCGCCGCCGCGGTGGCCGACTTCGCTATTGATCTCCTTGAAGAGGTCAACATCGATCAACGCCAGCGTCAGGGAATGGAGGCCACGGCGGGCGCGTGCGATTTCCTGAAGCAGTCGTTCGTAGTAGAACCTGCGGTTCGGGATCTCGGTCAGTGCATCGGTATATGCATAGTCCTTGTAGACCCGCAGACGTTCGATTTCTGCTTCGAGAAGCTGATTTCGTCTTTCCAATTCCTCGACTCGCGTCTCCAAATATGACTGATGGTTCGTACTCAGCAGCGCCATTGCGTCCTCCGGCGAGGCATAGTGCAACGGCCCTGCCGTACATTCGCGGCCGAAAGATCAACACGTTAGGCCAGAAAGATCCGGGCAAATCTTGCCCAGGTAGGCAAAAGGGGTTCGGGACCCTACAATACCTGAATGCTTGCAGATGGAATGAAGACCGATCGCCTGCTCATCGCCGTCATCTCAGCGGTCATTATTGTGAATGCGTTTCTGTTCCTCCTGTCACGCGATCTGACTTTCGTTCATATCGATGCCATCGCTCACGTCAACAAGGCGCGTGGCCTGTTCGACAATGTGACCCCGGGCCTGCGGCAGCTCGGAACGATCTGGCTGCCCCTGCCGCACCTTCTTATCGTCCCTTTCACGGCGATCAATAGCCTCTGGATCAGCGGAACCGCGGGAAGCCTCCTGAGCATCGCGTGCTTCGTGGGAACGAGCCTCTTCCTTTATTCCATCGGGTATGCCTGGACCGGCGCGAAATTCGTCGGCTGGATGGCATTCCTTTGCTTTGCTCTCAATCCCCGTTTGATCTATCTGTTCACGACTCCAATGACCGAACCGTTGATGGTCTTCTGCGCGGTCGGGCTGTTCTATTACCTGCTGCGCTGGAGCGAAGAAGGCAGCTGGAATCAATTTGCGATGGCAGCGCTCTTTGTATTCGCGGGAACGTTAACCCGCTACGAAGGGTGGGCTCTTGCCGCGACAGCCGTCGTCATGATTCCGTTTCTGGCGCAACGACAACGGGCCGCTTCAACGATTCTTTTTGCAGGCGCGGCGTCTGCAGGACCGATGTTATGGATGCTCTACAACATGATTTACTTCGACGACCCGCTGATGTTTACCTTCGGCCGCGGATCAGCACGCGACTACGCGCAGGAATATTTTTTTCGCACAGGGAAAACGTTTGCGACAGCGGGGAAATTCTGGGATTCCCTCTCGACTTATTTCATCGATGTTGCCTATTGCGTGAACCCCGTAGTCCTCTGGTTCGGGATTGCCGGCCTCGTCCTGAGTCTGGCGATGCTCAGGACGCGATACTGGCGGCCAACAGTTATTCTTTCGTCGGGCGCCCTGGTGCCGTTCGTATTCTACGTTTACAACCTGTACTCGAACTCCGTACCGCTGCTGATGCCGGGCCTCGTGAAAGACGAGCCGGACTCCATTTTCAACGTTCGCTATGGAACCGTTATGGCGGCGACGATTCCTCTGTTCGCCGCGATGTTTTTGTTCTTTCTCATCCGCCAGGTAGACCGGCATCGCATGTTTTCACTGTTGCTTTTGACGCCCCTGTTCCTTCCCGATCCGATTCCCGGGGCAAGCGCAGAACCGGTCGCGGAGCAATTCACGCGCAACCTTTTCTACACAGAAGCGATTCACAACCAGAGTTTCTGGATGCCGCCGTTTATTGAGGTTGCGCAAAAGCTGAAGGCCGACATGGACGATCAGCCGGGTTCGATTCTTACGAACACGCGGATCGTCCACGTCGTCGTCTGGGCTACCGGGATTCCGATGCGCCGGTTCGTGAATGAAATGAACAAGGGCTACTGGGAACCGAACCTATCCGTAATTCAGCCCGACATCCGCTGGGTTATCACCGAGGAAGGCGATCTTCTCTGGCATGCGCAGGGAAAGTTCTTGCGAGAGCATTTCGTGGACGTTGCACAAGCAAAGACGCCCTCGACTGGAATCGTGCACCTCTACAAGAGGCCAGAATAGCCGACGCGGGCTATAAAGATGAAATCGTGAAAACTGCTGCTATTCCCCTCCTCCGGAGGAGGAGTGGCTGCGCATCAAGAAAATGCTGCGAAGCAACCTTTGAAGCGCAGACGGGGTGGTCAAAATACTTCTGACCACCCCGTCCGCTCCTATTCTAAGGATGCCTTCGGCGATTTTTTTTGAGGTCGCGTCCACCCCTCCTCTGGAGGAGGGGAATAGCGGCAGTTTTCACGATTTCCTCCCGTTCCACTAAAGGTTTTCAATTTCGACGGGTTCGATTTTATCGGCGGGATTGAATCCAAAGATTCGCGAGTAGAAGTAGAACTCCGCCTCAATCGATCTCTGGATATTTGCCGCTTCACGAAAGCCGTGCCCTTCGGACGGAAAAGCGAGATACGCGAAAGGCAGCCGTTTTGCGCGCAACGCCTTGATCATGATTTCCGCCTGCGATGGCGGAACGACCTTATCTTCTAGTCCCTGGAGAAGGATCACCGGGCACGACAATCGGTCGGCAAAATTCACCGGCGATCTCTCGCGATACAATTCCGCGGCCTCCGGGTACGGCCCCACAAGACCGTCTTCATACCGCGACTCGAACTTGTGCGTGTCCTGTGCCAGAGCCGTGAGATCCGCGACGCCGAAGTAGCTCGCGCCAGCTCCGAAAATATTGTGAAACACAAGCGCACAGAGAGTGGTGTAACCGCCGGCGCTGCCGCCACGGATCGCCATTCGTTTGCCGTCAACATCGCCGCGCGTTTCGAGGTATCGCGCGGCGTTGATACAGTCTTCGACATCAACGATTCCCCAGTTACCTTTGAGCCGTTCGCGATATGGACGCCCATATCCGGTGCTGCCGCCGTAATTCACATCGACTATGCCGAACCCGCGAGTTGTCCAATATTGAACGGCAAGCCGAAGTGCCGAAGTTGTTGCCCCGGTCGGTCCGCCGTGGCTGAAAACAATGAGCGGCGGCCGTTCTTCGGTGGGTCCCATGACGTCCCTGTTCTTCGGCGGATAGAACAAGGCGAATGCCGTCGATTCGTTCGACGTTGGGAATTCAATCGGCTCCGGTTCGGAGAAGTGTTCGGGGTCGATGGCCACGTCGAGACTGCGCTTCAGTGTTCGCGTTCTTTCGCTAACCACCTCGACCGTGACAACCTCCGACGCCTTCGAGGGCGAAGCGCCGACGAGATACAACGTGTCCGCGCCGTCGGATTCGATGTAGCTCATCGTTGTGTATGGGACCTTCAGTACGTGGACGTTTTTCGAAGTTGTATCGACGACGGCGAGGTAATCCAATCCATCCTTGCTGTAAATGCACGCTAACCGGTCGCCGGAAAGAAACGCATATCGTGAATATCCGAAGAGCCACTGCGGCAGTCCGACCTCGGCTTCAACTTCAAAAATAGGAACAACCTTGCCGTTCTGTTCGGCGTAAAGATTCCACCAACCTGTCGCATCAGAGATAAAAAAGAGGGTTCCGTCCACACTCCACGCCGGCTGAAAGATCGATTCGGCATTGCCGCCGGCAACCTGGCGACGATTGGTAACCGTTCCATCGGCGCTCAGGTCGCCGACCCAGAGCTCGGTTGCATCCCAGGGCATCTGCGGATGCCGCCAGCAGGTCCATGCGAGCCGGCGGCAGTCGGGACTGACACGAGGGAACGAATAGAAATCGTATCCGGAAAGAATGATCCTTGGCTCGCCTGATCCATCGGCCGGCAACGCGATGATCTCGTTGATTGCTTCGCGCCCCTGCTCGTGACGTTCACGAACGCAGATGATGGTGCGGCCGTCCGGTGTTACGCGGCCATCGGCATGCCGCAAGCTTGCCGGAGCTGGAGGAGCCGGCGTAATAGGCTTTGGTTCGCCGTCGGGATCCCGGCGATACAGTCGCTGATCCGCGAAATTTGTGAAGAACACCGTATCGCCATGAAGGAAATATGCTCCTCCGCCGTATTCGTGCACTCGCGTTCGCACGTTGAAAGGTTTTGGAGTGACATCGGTGGAATTCGAAATTAAGACAACCCGCCCGGCTTCATCAGGACGGCTCTCGAGCCGGTACAAACGTCCATTTGAGAATTGAAGCTCGCTAAAGGTAATTCCTGCCGAGGTCAAAAGAGCACTGGTGATGGGCGATGGCCACGATCCGTATGGCGCGATTGTACGAGTCATTTATTTGATCGCTGCGCGCTATCGCGCTGGCATTCACAGCCGTTCATGTATTTAACAGCGAGAAAGCTCGCGTTGCGGCTTTCACCGTGTGATCGATGTCGGATTCGGTATGAGCCGCGGAAATGAACGCGACCTCAAATTGCGACGGAGGCAGATAGATACCCTGGTCGAGCATGGCATGGAAGAATGCATTGAATCGATTCAGATCGGAGGTCCTGGCCGATTCGAAATCCGTGACTTCGCGATCCGTAAAAAACAACGTCAGCATCGACCCGATCCGGTTGACGCGAACGGGAATTGCATGTTTGGCCGCCGCGCCGACGAGAGCTTTCTGCAGTGCGGCTCCTCGTTGTTCCATTCGTCCGTAAGGATCTTCCTTCTGAAGCCGCCTTAGTGTTGCGAGTCCCGCCGACACCGCGAGTGGATTTCCGGACAGTGTTCCGGCTTGATATACCGGGCCGGCTGGAGCAACGCGATCCATGATGTCGGCCCGTCCGCCGTAAGCGCCCACAGGAAGCCCGCCGCCGATGACTTTGCCAAGCGTTGTTAGATCCGGAGTGATGCTGTAGAGCTGTTGTGCTCCACCAAGTGCGACGCGGAATCCCGTCATGACTTCATCGAAGATGAGCACAGTTCCCGAACGTTTCGTCAGATCGCGAAGCAACTCGAGATATCCCGGGCGCGGAGCGACGCAGCCCATGTTGCCCGCGATCGGTTCGACAATAACGCCTGCGATTTCTCTCCCGCGCTTTTCGAATTCAATTTTGAGTGCGTGTTCGTCGTTATACGGAAGTACGGTCGTCAGTTCGGCAAGTCCATGCGGTACGCCGGGACTGTCGGGCAGACCGAAGGTTGCGACACCCGACCCTGCCCGCACGAGCAGGCTATCGCCGTGTCCGTGGTAGCAGCCGTCGAACTTCACGATCCGCTCGCGGCCGGTGAAACCGCGGGCCAGACGGATGGCGCTCATGGTGGCTTCGGTTCCCGAACTGACAAGGCGGACCTTGTTGATAGAAGGAAGGATGCTGGTGATCAGTTCCGCGAGCTCGACCTCTCCCTCCGTAGGTGCGCCGAACGATGTGCCTATCTTCAGCGCATGATCGAGCGCCAGGAGAACCTCTGGGGATCGATGCCCGAAAATCAGCGGTCCCCACGAGCCGACATAGTCGATGTACTCCCGGCCATCGGCATCCCAGATGCGCGAACCCTCACCACGCTGGATGAATAGAGGCTTTCCCCCGACGGCACGGAATGCGCGTACTGGAGAATTCACGCCGCCGGGAATTACATATTGTGCACGACTAAAGAGTTCTTCTGAGCGATTCATGGACAAGGTAAACGTGATGAGAAATCGGGCACGTAGTCGCGGGCTAAAGCCCGCGTTCCAATCCGGAACGAACGCGGGCTAAAGCCCGCGACTACATGCCCGATTAGATATTCTCAGTATCTTCGTTTCTGAACATCAACCAAGTAATCGGGCTAATTCCAAAGCGTAATACGTAAGCAGAATATCGGCTCCCGCCCGTTTGATTGCGGTCACGGCTTCCATAATCGTACGTTCGCGATCCAGCCATCCCGCCCGTGCAGCCGCTTCGATCATCGCGTATTCCCCGCTGACCTGATACGCCGCCAACGGAACGTCAAACTGCTGCTTTGCGCGCGCAATGATGTCGAGGTATGGCCCAGCGGGTTTGATCATGATGATGTCCGCGCCTTCCTCGATATCCAGCGCGATCTCCCGCATGGCTTCGCGCGCATTCGGTGGATCCATCTGGTAGCTGCGGCGATCGCCGAACTGAGGCGTGGCGCCGGCCGCTTCCCGGAATGGTCCATAGAAAGCCGATGCGTACTTTGCGGCGTACGACATGATCGGAACGTTCGTGAATCCTTCCGCATCCAGCGCTTTTCGAATCGCGCCGACGCGCCCGTCCATCATGTCCGAGGGCGCCACCATATCCGCGCCCGCCCGCACGTGGCTGACGGCTGAATCGGCGAGCAGTTTTATCGTGGCGTCGTTTTGAACTTCTCCATGTTTGATGACGCCGCAGTGCCCGTGGCTCGTGTACTCGCACATGCAAATATCGGTAACCAACAGAAGGTCGCGAACGTTCTCGCGAATCGCCCGTAGCGCCGATTGAATGATGCCGTTTTCATCGTAGCAATCGGACCCGACCTCATCTTTTTCTTTGGGCAGCCCAAACAGGATGATTCCGCCAACGCCCGCCGACTCCGCCTCTCTGGCAACTTTCACAGCATTGTCGATCGAAAGGTTGAATTGACCCGGCATCGAGCCAATTTCCTTGCGGACGTTGTCACCGGGACAGACGAAGATGGGATAGATCATCGACTCCGGCGACAGCGTGGTTTCCCGCACCAGATTGCGGAAGCGTTGACTGCGCCGGAGCCGGCGCATGCGATGCGTTGGAAATGACATATATGGAAATTTCGGATGGTGGATTGCGGATGGCGGATGTGGGAAAACGCTAACTCCTAGCTGTTTCTTACATCCGCCATCCGCAATCCACCATCCGACATCATTAAAACAGTCTTTCTCGGGGCCGGAGTGTGCCGTAGGAACCGATATTCTTCAGCGAAAACGCGAAGCGAAAACGGCTCTCTTTGCGGGCGCCAACGTCGAATTGACTGAATTCGAAGCTCAGGCCGTAACAGTCGGTATTATAGCCAACCTGTGCGACGGAGCTTTGGAAAAGTGACCGCTGGACATCGTACGAAAAGCTGAATGCTGCGCTCATTCCCGGTTTCAGTTCATTGCCGAAGGTTAACAGGCCGCGCAGCTGATTATTAGGGATTTGGATCGGGCTTGAGTGCACGAAGAAATACGAAATGCTTCCGCTCGTCAACCCGCGATTGAACCCGCCGATGATTCCGGCGCTGCGAAATAGATGAGTTTGCGTGTCGTAATCCACCTGCACGTCGGTTGACGTGTTCGGACTTGTCGACATGCGCATCGTCGATACGAGGGGTGAGGTACGCCGTTTTCCATCGGCGAAGGAGAAACCGGTGAGGTCCAGAAGCGGCGCGAATACATTGCGTGCGCCAGGAGTGATCGCGCCTCCGAACGTCGGATCGAAAAAGTATTTTTGTGCAAGCCGCCAGGAAAAGATCTCGCGCGACGTGAAAAATCGATTCGTCAGCGCATATTCGACCTCGTTCGTATTCGTGATCAAGTCGACGTCATCCACCACAATCGTTTGCCGGTAACGATTGGCGCCGGTCAGGTAGTGGTATTCAACACTGGGCTCGATCACGTGACGGAAACTGCTGAAATCGCGCTCGAGGCGCGGTCCGACAAATCCGGTCGAATAGTCGACACTGAAGCGATTGAGCGCATCGGCGATTACCTTCGGCTCGCGTGAGTGCGTATACATCGTTTCGCGCACACCAAACTGATTATTCCATTCAAATGCATCGGAACGCAGGACGGGAATTTCGACCGTCGGATGCAGGTCAAAGCGTTCGACGAGAGTAGGCGTGTTTATCGATGCATCACGGCGTGCAACACCCGAGAGACCGGTACCAAGATTGAAATAAACAGGAATGTTGCCGAGCTGGCGGTCGGGAATTGAGGCCTCGAGCGTTGGAAACTTTCGCAATACGACTGTCGGCTGGTCGGTGAAGAAAATGCCTGTGCGCGAGTAAAGAACGTTAATGCTGGAGTCCGGCCGGTTACGCGTCACGAATGCCAGCGAATGCTCGATCGGTGATGAAATGACGTTGAAGCCTTCTTCAAAGACCTGGCGGAAGACGAACGAACTCACCAGATTCATATCAGCTACGCCGCGAAAATTCTGTGGCAGGCCTCCGTAGGTGAGAATCCGGAGACTCTGGCCTCCCTGGTTTTTACGATCCCTGACGAAGAAAGTTGTCAGTTCGATTCGCGAATCCGCGCGCGGGACGGCTTTGAAGTCGATGGTTCCGGCGGGGCCGCGTTGTGTGAAGTACTCACCGGTAAACGTGGCGTCGGCGCTCCGGTTGATTGCGTAGTAAAACGATTCGCGGATGCTGCGTCCCTTTGTGGTGGAGGTGGATGTCGTCGGAATCAGGAAGCCGGTTGCGCGTTCCCGGTTCGTTGCCGGAACCATAACGTAGGGAAGATAGAACAGCGGAACACTCTCGAGTCTGAAGATCGAGTTCTTCGCCGAAACGTGTTTATTCGGACTGACGAACGCGCGGGCTAGTGCGAGTGTCCACCCCGGGCTTTCGCCGTCGCAGGTTGTGATGGTTGCGTTCTTGAGCTCATAGTGCCCGTCTTCCTTTCGATCGGCTTGCGCTGCAGCAACGAAGAAGCCGGGCCCGAGTTCACCGGTCACGTGCGTGAGTGTGCCTTCCTTGGTCGCGAGATTGATCGTGATGCTGTCCGCTTCGAGGTGTTCCGGTCCGCGCCTGAACAGGACGCGCTCACCGGCGGTGATAACCTTTGTCGTTTCATCGTACGTGGCCTCGTCCGCCTCAATGCGCATGTCCTGATACGTCACGATGACGTTGCCCATCGCGCGCGAAATGTTCTGCTCTTTTTCCTGCCGGTCTGCCTCGATCACGACGTCGTTCTGCTGGGGTACGGCAAGGAGAAGTATGACGATGAGGAAATGCAACATAAGTTAGAGAAATCTAAAGACGAGGAGGAACGGGAAGGGTGAGGAGAACTGGAATAATACGAAAGGTAAAAACAATGTTGTAGCAGTCCCCTCCTCGGAGAGGAGGGGTGGCTGCGCATCAAGAAAATGCTGCGAAGCAACCTTTGAGAGCGCAGACGGGGTGGTCATTCTGGACTGACCACCCCGTCCGTGCCTTTCAAACGTTTGATGGCTTCTTGCCGAATTTGAAATACACATCGCACTCACGCGGTGCAGTATGCCACGTTGAAGAATGGTCATGCTAGAATGCCTGTCGAATGGATACGAAATCGAAACGCACCGTGATCTCCATTGACGAATCGCAACCAGGATTAGATTTCGAAGAAGCCGAACATTCCCCGCCATTTACATTTCCCGAATATCAGCGGGACTTGATTGCTTCCAGGGCCTTCGCCGGTGTTGCGGACTTCGCGATCGTCGCGATCATCTATTCGATTTTCATCATTGCCACGTACCTGGAAATGCCCGAAGACTTTTCCGTCGACAAGCACATCGCTGGAATTTATGCTGCGGGATTTTTCGTGCTGGCCACGATTTACTTTTTTCTCTTCATGATCAGCGCGAGCCAGACGCCGGGCATGAAACAGCGTCAGCTGACCGTCGTTTCGCAGGACGGGACGCCGCTCGATGCCGTGCGCGCCTGCATGCGCGGATTTGGGTATCTCGTCTCCATCCTTCCCTTAATGCTTGGATTTCTCTGGGCCGTAATCGATCCCGAGCACCTCACGTGGGCCGACAAGGTATCCGGTACCTACATAAAGAGAATCTAAGAAGCCTTACAATAGAACGTGCATGGAAAATCTCGCACTCGTCGCGCTTGTGGAGAATTTACGTCCCGCGATGTCAGAGCTCATCGTCCGGCGCGTCGTTCAACACCAGCCGAACGGATTCATTTTCCAGACCCGATCGCCGAAGCTGCCGGCGCTGAAGATCATTGTCGAGCCGCGGAATCCTACCCTGTACGCATCCGAGGCGCGGCCGCCGATGGAAACGCCGGGCATGGACTTCACCATGGTGCTTCGGAAGCACCTTACTTCTGCAGAAGTAACGCACTTCGAGAAGCCATTGTCCGAAAGAATCGTGGAGTTCACATTCAAGACCGCTGTTCCCAGCAAAGAACTCGAGACCATGTCGCTCATCGTCGAGCTGTTGCCGAACGCACCCAACATCATCCTTCTCGATGCGGAACGGCGCGTCCTGTCTTCTTTTTTTGATATCACGCCGCAGCACGGAATCGGCGAGTACGAAACCTATTCCTATCCAAAAGCGCGGGAGAAACTGAGCCTTGAAACTCTTCTGGAAAGAGATGTCCCTGATCTCGAAGAGATCGGGACGCAACCCGATGCTGCGTCCACGTTGATCTCACGGATTGCTGGAATCGGCCCGGTGTTCGCGTCCGAAGTCATATTCAGGCACCGGAAAAAGAAGCGGTGGCTGGTCGAAGAGATTCGTTCGATGGTCGAGCAGGCTCGCGCCCCATCGCGTGGGGCATGGATTTACACGGAGCTGCCGCTCGGACACATCTTCGAACAAAACGATTTGCGCCGATTGAATCGTGCGATTCTCAGCCCTTTCGAGCTCGAGTCACTCGAGCGGACGCACAGCTACAAAAGCTTCAGGAGCATTCTCGAAGCTGCAAAATTCCTGTTCGACGAAATGGAAAGTCGAACAATGCTCGAAGAAGCAAAGCAACCGACTCTCCGCGACCTTCGTAAGGGCGGAAAACGGTTTGCAGATCGCGAGAAGCGGTTGTTGAAAGAGCAAAAAAAGTACGAAGAAGCCGAAGGCCTTCACAAGACCGCGCAAATGCTCACGTCGAGCGGAATGAAAATGGAGCAGCACTACGAATCCTTGAAGGTCACGGACTATTTCGGCGACGCGCCGAAGGATGTGCAGGTGCAGTTGGATTCGACCATCAGTCTGCGCGAGAACATCGATCGCATGTTCAAGAGACATCAGAAAGCCGCGCGCGGCAAAGGCATCGTTGGGCAACGGCTCGCGGAGATCAGGAACAAGAGAGCAGCGCTGGAAGAGAATACGAAACGGTTACAGGCGATCAAGGATTGGGATACCTGGCTCGCTGTCGCCAGCAAGTTGCCGAAAGCCGGTGAGCCTCAGACCGGCGGGTTCGGTGGCCGGCCAGAGGGAGAATCGAGAAAATTTCGGACCATCAACGTGGATGACAGAGAAATACTGGTAGGAAGAACGGCAAGGGAAAACGATGAGTTGACGTTTGACGTTGCCGCACCGGAAGATTTCTGGTTCCACGTCGCCGATTACAGCGGCTCGCACGTTGTCGTTCGGAACCCACGCAAGGACAAGGATCTGGAAGAACCTGTGCTCGTAAAGGCAGCGCAGCTCGCCGCCTATTTTTCTCAGGCGAGGAATTCGTCGAGAGTCGAAGTGCACTATACGAAGCGTAAGCATGTGTCGAAGCCTCGACGCGCGAAGCCCGGACTGGTCCGGCTGGTCGAATTCAAATCCATAAAGGTTGAACCGAAAAACTGGTTAAATACATAGATGCTCGAACTTGATTACACGAACGTGCTCGACAGCACGATCGGCCCTTCCCATGGAATCCCCCAGATTGCATTTGAGAAAGCTGCCGAATCTTCGAAGCATGTGGTCGAACACGTCCAGAAAGCCCACGAAAGTGGAGAACTGGGCTTCGGCGATCTTCCTTTCGATGAGGGTTCCGTGAAGTCTGTTACGGATTTCGCCAGGGCGCACGGCCAGCGAAATCTCCTGCTGATCGGCATTGGGGGTTCCGCTCTGGGTCCGGCAGCGTTGGAGGCAGCGCTGGCAAAGCCCAACACCGACAGGCGGTTGATCGTACTCGATAATATCGATCCGGATTTCATACACGATACGCTCGAATCAATCGATGCCCGCGAAACACTGGTCAACGTCATCGCAAAATCCGGTGTCACTGCCGAAACGATGGCGACGTTCGCAATTGTCCGCCAATGGATGGTCGATGCAATCGGGTCCAGTGAAGCTGCGAAGCGTTTCGTTGCGACGACGGATCCCGCGAAGGGCGATCTTCTGGCGATCGCACGTCAGGAAAACTATCCGGTTTTCGAGATTCCGCCGAATGTCGGCGGTCGTTTCAGCGTCCTTACGCCGGTGGGCACACTGCCGGCCGCACTGCTGGGATTCAACGTCGGTGCCATCATGCACGGCGCACGCGACGCCGCGTTGCAGGCCCGGAAGAGCTTCAAAGAGAATCCGGCACTGGTTACGGCTTTTATTGAATTCGTGCTCGAAAGAGAACGAAGCAAGAGGCTTCTCGTTCTTTTCCCGTATTCGCAGCCGCTATGGAAATTTGCGTTCTGGTTCAAACAACTCTGGGGAGAAAGCCTGGGCAAGAAACTCGATCGCCGCGGCCGCGATGTCTATTACGGCCAAACGCCAACGGCTGCGTTGGGCGTAACGGATCAGCACTCGCAGCTTCAGTTGTTTATCGAAGGTCCAAATGACAAGTCATTCCTGTTCTGGGACGTGAAGGAATTTCGCCATCCTCTGCCGATCCAGCATTCTTTCTCGAGCTTCGATTCCATGGCCTACCTGAACAATAAAACCATCGCCGACCTGTTTCATGCGGAAAAGAAAGCGACGGAGATTGCTTTGACCGACGCGTGCCGGCCGAATGCGACCGTTACAGTCGCTCGTATCAATGAAGAAACAATCGGCGGCCTCATGATGTTTTCTCAGTACGTCGCGGCATATGCCGGTGAGTTCTACGACATCAACGCCTTCGATCAGCCGGGCGTCGAGTACGGCAAGAAACTGACCTTTGCGATGATGGGGCGTTCGGGTTTCGCCGAATACGACCGGAAAATTGAGGAAACTAGAAAGCGGGAGCGTGCAGTGATTCGATGAAAGTTCCGGCTCGTGTCTCCGTACTATTTCTGATTGGGATCTTTGCAGTCGGATCGACTGCGCTTGGCTATTACTACTACTTTGTCTACAACCCTCCACTCAAAGCGGCCGCACAATTCATGGATGCGATGGAAGCCCGCAATGACGCCGCCCTCCGATCCGTCGTGATTGTCAGCAATGATATCGACACCGGACGCGATGAGGAAAACCTGCGCGAGCCGACGGACGACGACATTCAAAAACTTCTTTCCGACAAATTCAGGCGCGGCCGGATTCTCGATCAAAGGAAGCGCGAGGGAAACACGCGAGACTATGACTATCTTGTTTATCGTGAGCCGGATGGCCGGGTCTACGCGTTGGTTGTAACCGAGGTCAATGGCCGTTTTCGCGTGGTTATTCCCGACGTTCCGAAGAGCCTGCGTCACCGGTACCTGTGGGATTACACATGGACGAACTAGGGGCTTCTGCTATACTGACCCGCAGACTTTAGTAAGGTTTTAGCTGCTTGGAGGCTTTATGTTCAGGCTCGGTGCTCCGGAACTTATCATCATTTTGATCATTGTGTTCTTTTTGTTCGGCGCCAAACGCCTTCCCGAAATGGGTAAAGGCATCGGCGAAGGCATCAAGAATTTCAAGAGATCCATAAAGGGCGACGAAAACGACAAGCACGCCTGATCTATCTCCTCGCACGCTGCCTCAGCGAAATGCGCGGCTTAACAGGCTGTGGACCAGAGGCAGCGGTAACCCCATCACGTTAAAATAATTTCCCTCGATTTTCGGAATGAAGACGCCGGCATAGCCCTGGATGGCGTAAGCTCCTGCTTTATCGAGAACGTTTTCACGTCGGATGTAATCGTGAATCGTTGCGTCGTCGAGCGGAACGAACCACACCCTCGTGCGGTCCAGACCCTCGAGCATTTCCTCCTTCTCCTGATGCAGGACGCATATCGCGGTGTACACCCAATGATCGCGCCCCGCTAATTTTCGAAGCATCGTCGCGGCGTCGTGAGCGTCGATGGGTTTCCCGAGAATCTCGCCATCGATCGTGACCACCGTGTCTGCCGACAAGACAACAGAGTGAGAAACACGCGACGCAACCTCCGCACATTTTTCCTTTGCGATGCGAACGACGAAGGTTTCGGGGGATTCGCCGGGAGTTGGTATTTCGTCGATGGACGAGGGGATAACGGTGAATGGGATCCCCAGAATCGAGAGCAACTCTTTCCTCCGGGGCGATGCTGAGGCCAGGACGAGATCGGGTTTATGCATGAATATCAATAAATCCCTCTCCCTCTGGGAGAGGGTTGGGTGAGGGTCGAACTTACGGCGCCACTTCGACCCTCACCCGCCGCTTCGCGGCGTCCCTCTCCCAATGGGAGAGGGACCTCACTTCCTCATTCTCTTCATCGTTCTCGGATCGTATGCCCAGTGGAACTCGAGTTCGTACGCCAGCGATCGAGCTAATCCATCCAGGTCCGGGAACAGCGTCGCTTGCGTGATGTTCATCCGATAAAGCTCGCGCATGCCTTTTTCGCGGACTCTATTCGCGGGAAGGATCAACTTGATCAGCGTCTCTTTCGGATTCGGGTACCCCATCAGGATCTCCTCGATCGATTCGTGAAGAATCCCCGGTACAAGAAACGTACCGGACTGCGCGATCAATCGCCGGTTCATCGTGCGCGGCTCGCCCAGCCAGGCGAACGGTTTGTCGTTCGCAAGAAAATGCTTGCGGAAGCTTCCCGGTCGTTTCAGATCCAACGCTCTCTTCTGGATCTCGACAGGATTGCACGCCCAGATGACTCCTTCTTCCGTAGTGGTGTGCAGCGCGAAGAACGCCGCCACGTAAGGGGACCAGGAAAAGTCGAGAAGGCGTGTGGGGGCTCCGTGGTCCTGCATCAACGCGAGCCAGTCAAAATCGTCTTCATGCGGCGGCACGTGATCAAGAAAATGAGTCGCCTTTCGCTTGAAGACTCTCAAAATGCGCTCTTCCTGGTCGCGCCATGCGCGCCGGTCGATGCGGAACGCCATGAAATATCGCGACAGCGCGCTGTACAACGGCGCGGAAGCATCGCGTTGGCCTCGAAACGCCCAGTGCTGGTAAGGGGAATCGCTGATGATCGATAGATATTCTTCCCACGACCGCAGCCGGATAACGTTATATTCTCTCTTCCGCATTCAAACCAATTTGAACAGGAGACGAATATGCTTGGCAACACGAAGTACATCACACTGGAGGGTGCGAAACGAATGATGGCGGCTGCCGAAGCCGAAGCAAAGAAGAACAACTGGAACGTTGCCGTCGCGATTCTCGACGCCGGCGGACACCTTTTGATGTTTCAGAAGCTCGACGGCACACAGCCCGGCAGCGTGAAGGTCGCGATCGGAAAAGCAACCACGGCTCTGAATTTCAAACGTCCCACGAAGATGATGGAGGACCTGGCGTCCACACGGCCGGTGTTTCTCGCAGTAGACGGACTCGTTCCGATACAGGGAGGACTACCGGTGATGATCGACGATCAATTGATCGGCGCTGTCGGTGTGAGCGGCGTGAAGTCGGACGAGGATGAGCAGGTGGCTCAGGCGGCGATCAACGCGCTGAAGTAGTGGTGTCTTTCTGATTGCTAATCCGACCGCCGCAGAACCAAATCCTCCGCCAACTCCAGGCGGATTTCCCGGCCCGCTTTCAGCGTGAGATTCTTCGGTCCCGGGTCGGGACGGGCCGCAATCACGAACCCCAGAATCGTTCCGCCCAGAAGACCGGTAACTCGGGCGCTTCTCCCACCGATGAGGGCGCCCGCCGTCGCTCCGGCAGCGGTGTATACCACGTACCTCACCCCTCGGTTTCGCTTTCCTGCCGCGAACGAATTCGTGATCCAGGTTTGAACCCGCTGTCCATCGGGAAATTCGATTTCACGAAAGACAAGCCGCACTCGCCCTTCGGCATCGGGCCTCGCGGCCTGGATGGTCTCGACGCGGCCGTGCAGCCGGCTTCCTCCGGGCAAACCCATTACTACCGCAGCGATAATTTCATCGCCCTGCTGTGATGAGGCAGTGTTGACGGCGGTTTCCAGCTTTGCTGTGATGACCGCGCCGGCGGGAATGGACTGCGGCACCTGCAAAAACAACACAGCAAGGACGGCGGCACTGGTGTACATGTTGATATGTTAGGATGGCCGCCACACTAACGGAAAGGACGTTCTCGGCATGAATCCAATCGCCGGACTTCTGGGAGTTTTAGGTGTAGTGACCGCGGTTTTTATCGCGGGATGGACCAAGGCAATAAAAAAGGCAGGCCAGACTGTCGGCTTCCCGAATCCGTGGGAGCTCGGCGTCGGCTACTTCACAAACTTTCTGGACACCCTCGGCATCGGTTCATTCGCCACGACGACGGCTCTGTTCCGATTCAAGAAGATGGTTGACGACCGTGTCATCCCCGGCACACTGAACGTCGGCCACTTTTTGCCGACGGTCGCGCAGACATTCATCTACACAACGCTCATTGAAGTCGATATTCCCACGCTGTTTTCGTTGATTGCCGCCGCGGTTCTTGGCGCCTGGCTGGGCGCAGGCGTCGTTGCGCGATGGCCGAAGCGAAATGTGCAGATCGGAATGGGCATGGCACTCCTCGTAGCCGCCATCCTGATGTTCATGACGCAGATGAATCTCTTTCCCGGCGGCGGCGACGCGATCGGTGTTCGCGGAACGAAGCTCGCCATCGGCGTTGCCGCGAACTTCGTCCTGGGCGCGCTGATGACGCTCGGCATTGGGCTGTATGCGCCATGCATGATTCTGATCAGCCTGCTTGGCATGAATCCGAAGGCGGCGTTCCCGATCATGATGGGCTCGTGCGCGTTTCTCATGCCGACGGGAAGCCTGCGATTCATTCGTGAGAAGAGCTACGACGCGAAGGCCTCTCTCGGGTTGGCCATCGGTGGAGTCCCGGCGGTTCTCATCGCCGCATACATTGTTCGTGAGCTTCCCCTCTACGCAGTGCGGTGGCTTGTGATCGTCGTCGTCGTTTATGCGGCTGTGTCGATGCTGCTGTCGGCACGGGCAGAAAAGGGACTACAAGGAGCCATTCCTGCAGCGGCTCGCCGCTGACGTTATCATCGTCGGCGCCGGCGCCGCCGGCCTGATGTGCGCCATTGAAGCGGGAAAACGCGGCCGTTCAGTAATCGTCCTCGAACTCAACGACGCCGTCGGAAAAAAGATTCGAATTTCCGGCGGCGGCCGCTGCAACTTTACAAACCTGTACACCTCTCCGGAAAACTTCATTTCAGGGAACAAGAGTTTTCACAAGTCTGCTCTCGCGCGATACACGCCTGACGACTTCATCGCATTAATCAGGCGCCACCGCATTGCGTACCACGAGAAAAAGCTCGGGCAGCTGTTCTGTGATGGTTCTTCACAGCAGGTGATCGACATGTTGAAAGCGGAATGCGCGGGGGTCAAGGCCCGGATTGTTTTGAATTGCCGTGTGGAATCCATCGACAAGCGAGAAAGGTTCGTGCTTAAAACAAGCCTTGAAGATTTCGAATGTTCTTCGCTGGTGATCGCGACTGGCGGCCTTTCGATTCCAAAACTGGGTGCGACGAGTTTCGGATATGACGTCGCCCGCCGGTTTGGGTTGAAGGTCACGCCCGTACGTGCGGCACTGGTGGGGCTGGTGCTCGATGGTCCGGAGATGAAACCGTTTCGGGATCTTCACGGAGTTTCGCTGGACGCGATTGTGCGATGCGATCGAGTCGAGTTTCGGGAAAACTTGTTGTTCACGCACCGAGGGATCAGCGGTCCCGCGATCCTGCAGATTTCGACGTATTGGCAACCGGGAATTGAACTCACACTGGACTTTTTGCCGGACGACAGGGAGCCCAAGACGCTGCCACGGCGGTTTGTGCAGGTCTGGAATTCCCGGTACACCCTCGATGAACTTCGCAACTGGCGGATTACCCCTTCTGGGACGGAAGGCTATGAGAAAGCGGAAGTCACCGCCGGTGGTGTCGACACGAACGAGCTGTCATCACAGACGATGGAGGCGAAGTCTGTGCCGGGACTGTACTTCATCGGTGAGGTCGTCGATGTCACAGGACAGCTCGGCGGTTTCAATTTTCAGTGGGCCTGGGCATCGGGATTTGCGGCGGGGCAGGCAGTATGAACCCTTGATGTCAAACGTTGGGATGTCCAATGTCCCATGTCAGATGTATTTGTCAAACGACCAGATGACTAAATCCGGTCAGTGGGTCGTTTGACAAATACATCTGACATGGGACATTGGACATCCAACGTTTGACATTTTCGGGCCCAGCCATTGACATCCACCCCTCCTTGCGCAATTCTCTTGCATCAATTCTCAATGCGAGGTTCGTATGAAATCGATAGCAGCATTGCTGATCGCGGTTGCTTTTGTGCAGGGTCAGGCTCCGCAGGGACCACCCACCGAAACCGTGACGCCGAACATTCCCGGCGTTGTCGCCGCAGGCACGAAGGTGCAAGTCATTAAGGACGGGTTCGAAGGGACCGAAGGTCCCGTTCCATTACCCGACGGCAGCGTCATCTTCACTAACGCAGCGCACGTGACAAAGATCGACAAAGACAACAATGTTTCCAATTTCCTCGACAACCCAAATCTCCCAAACGCCCTCGCATTTGATTCCAAAGGCCGGCTGCTCGCGGTGATGACTGCCCAAAACAAGACGAGCGTCTCCGTCATCTATCCAAAGGGGAGCGAGGCCGTGCTCGCCGACAAAGTGGAAGGCAAACCTCTCGGCCGTCCGAATGACCTCGTGGTCGACAAGAAAGGTGGAATTTATTTCACAGATCCCGGACCGAATGCGCAGCAGATCTCTCAGGGTTGGATCGCGACGACGCCGGTCGTTTACTACATCCCTCCTGGCGGAAAACCGATCAAGATTGCCGAAGGCATCGAACGTCCGAATGGAATCCAGCTGAGTCCCGACGAAAAAATTCTCTATGTGAACAACACCAACGGCGAATACCTCCTGGCGTTCGATATCCAGCCCGACGGGAGCATCCGCAATCGGCGAAACTTTGCGAAGTACGAAGGCGTGACAAAGAACCAGAATGGCGTTGTCAGTGGCGCCGACGGCCTCGCCATCGACAACGGTGGCCGGGTTTTTGTAGCAACCGCCATTGGCGTGCAGGTCTTCAATCCCAAAGGTGAACATCTCGGAACGATTCCAATGTCCAGGGCGCCGCAGAATCTTGCGTTCGCCGGGCCGGGCAAGAAGACGTTGTATGTCGTCGGACGAGGCGCTGCATTCAAGATTCAAACGCAAACTGAAGGCGTGAAAGGCCGGGCGAAATAATGAGTGCGTCAAGATCTGGAGAATACAAAATCTGGCAGGTCATTGTTGCGTCGGCTGTAGGCACGATGATCGAGTGGTACGACTTTTATATCTTCGGCAGTCTCGCGACAGTCATCTCGCCACTGTTCTATCCCAGGGGCAACGACACACTCGCGCTGATCGCCTACCTCTCGACGTTCGCTGTCGGTTTCGTCGTGCGGCCGTTCGGCGCGCTGTTCTTCGGACGGCTTGGCGATCTTGCCGGCCGCAAGTATACGTTCCTCATCACGCTCCTGATGATGGGCGGCGCCACCGCGCTGATCGGTGTCCTTCCGACTTACGCGGTGATCGGAATGGCGGCACCCGCAATTCTGTTGATCATCCGAGTGCTGCAGGGACTCGCCCTCGGCGGCGAATACGGCGGTGCAGCAGTCTATGTTGCCGAGCATGTTCCTGACGGCAAGCGCGGTTTCTACACCAGCTTCATTCAAATCACGGCAACCTTAGGTCTGTTCGTTTCGCTCGCCGTGATTCTCATCGTGCAGAATTCGATGAGTCCGGCAACGTTCAGTTCCTGGGGCTGGCGCATTCCGTTTCTTGCTTCGACATTCCTCGTCGGCATCTCACTGTACATTCGGATGCGTATGAAGGAGTCGCCGATCTTCCAGCACATCAAAGGCGGTGGCATGACCTCGGCCAGGCCGCTCAAGGAAGCGTTCACGAATTGGGACAACCTCAAGCGCGTGCTGATTTCGCTCTTCGGGGCAACAGCGGGAATGGGCGTGGTCTGGTATGCCGGTCAGTTCTACGCGCTGTTTTACCTCCAGACGGTTCTCAAAGTGAACGGTACATCGGCGAACTACATCGTGGCGATTGCGCTGCTGCTCGGAATGCCCTTGTTTGTTTTCTTCGGCGCGCTGTCTGATCGCATCGGGCGCAAGGGAATCATGCTCGCGGGATTCTTACTGCCTGCGATCCTCTTTATGCCGATCTACCACTGGATGCAGGCGGCGGCAGGATCGAACGTGGTGACCGCGTCGTCGCAGCGAAACCCGGTCACCGGAGCCGTGGCACTGACTCCCCTGACGACGGACGCTAGCGGCGCTTTGAAACCTGCAGCCGAAGTTTTGCCCTACAAAGATCTCGCAACGTTCCTCGCCGATCCAATTGCGTGGAAGCTGATCCTCCTCATATTCCTGCAGGTCATTTTCGTGACGATGGTCTATGGTCCGATCGCGGCTTATCTTGTCGAGGCGTTTCCGGCGAAGATTCGCTACACGGCGCTCTCGCTGCCGTATCACATCGGTGCCGGAGTTTTCGGCGGCCTTCTGCCGCTGATTGGTCTATACGTGGTCGCGGCGACCGGGAACATCTATGCCGGCCTCTATTATCCAATCGTTGTGGCTTCGATTTCGTTTGTCGTCGGGACGATATTTCTGAAGGAAACACACCACGTCATGATCTGGAACGAAGTCGATCATGGTCCTGCGGGTTCTGCATCGCTTCGGCGCGAAAAAGTTCATCAGCAGACTGGAGTATGACGCGGCGCAGACGGATCGGATAATCCTTCTGCTCCGCAAGAAAACCTTTCACCGTTTCAGCAGCCGATTGGCTGTTATGGCCGCCGAGCGTCGCGTATGTCCAGTTCGTCGGAAAGAAAATATCGCCCGTGCGTTGAACCTCGCGAAGCAGCTCCAGAGCCGGCCTCAGATATTTTTCGGACTGTGGCCGGCGCAGCGGATGATTGAGATACGCCAGCCCTTCCGCAACCCACGGCTCGCGCCTGCGATTCCTGACATCGGAGAGGCTCTCGAAGAATTTATCGCGCACCGCTGGGTCGCCCGACAGCGCAGGCATGACAAACTCGAACCGCGCTTTCCGGTCCGGATTCATGAACCGGCCTCGTTGTTGCTCGAGGATTGCGGGTGTGGACGGAACCGAACGGACCGCAAGCTCGAGCGCCATTGCTGCTTCGTCCGGCTCGCTGAGCATCAGTCCTGGAATTTTCTCCTGCCGCCGCCATACGCGTTCGAGGAACGCCACTCCTTCGGGAGTTGTCACAGAAGATCGAAACGCGGAGAAATAAGTCGCCTTCATCGTTGACGAGGACGCTTGCGCGATTCCGCTGCGCAGAGTTTGTTCCAATTTTGGAGCAACGGTGGCTCGTGCCTTATCGGAAAGAAAACTCCAGAACGTTCTGCCTGCGT
>Ga0075425_100001528_pt1 | contig 22703 bp, 22 predicted proteins | sample SoiMethybrSBSTD4_FD_75300 | JGI IMG/M metagenome (GOLD analysis project Ga0075425, IMG submission 75300) | Bulk soil microbial communities from a Populus tree surrounding site in Tennessee, USA - Soil MetaG P. TD hybrid SBSTD4 | ecosystem: Environmental > Terrestrial > Soil > Tree plantation... | reverse complement strand
GAATAAACTGATGCTTTAATTAATCTTAATCACAAGCTAACAATTTTCCATGTGAACACATTAAGTTTTGCAGACCCAAATAATCCCTTATGACAAATAAGAGGCTTGAATTAGTAATCTTAATCATATGTAGTGTCATAATATTTGGCTTTATGTTTTACATGGTGCATGGGTTACAAGTTCATGGACAATCGCCACCACTACCATACGATCTAAGAATTAATAACGAAAAAGAAAAAACACCGCCCTTTTATTATCGCATCTGACTCCATTAATGCATATATTTTTCACAATACCATTACTGGCGTTACTTCAGGAAGAATCATTGAGACAGTAATTGTTCTGACTATCTAATATTGCAAAATTATCATAAGCAGAATTTTCCAGACCGACGTTCTTTTGACTCACTGACACATTTGCATACCCGTCGCTCCACCCCACCGAATACGTAGATGAGAAGTTGGTTTGTTAGTTTGTTGAAATTGTATTACTATTCATTAAGCGAACTGAGAACTCATAAATAGCAGTCAGCGATTCTATGGTCACATGACTCTAGGAGATTTAGCATTCGAAGAAACTGGAAAGTTCGCAGGAATAAGGGCACTTGCAGACGGAAAAGTGGAAGCTACCTATCAGGGAACAGGCAAATTGTTCGGTACAGACTATTCATCTATCTATACAGGCGTCGCAACCCCGCATGGGGGAACCTTGATTGCGGAGTTCAATGGAATCTGCACAACCAAAGATGGGGACACTGTAGGCGTGTGGGCTCATGGAAGGGGGCGACCTACCGGAAGTGGCCTAAAGGCGAGCTGGCGAGGTGGAGTTATCTGGAAGGCTTCCTCATCGAAATTTGCAAGGTTAAATAGCTTGCCGGGAGTTTGGGAGTTGGACATCGACGAAGGAGGCAACTTCCATTTGAAGGTTTGGGAATGGAAGTAAATTCTATCTATCCCTTTTTGTAGTACCGTATTAACCGTCCATATTCAAATATGTTCTGTCATGTTTACAGTCCGTGCAACATCAGAAGAAAATATGGATATTGAATACTTGATACTCACCCTGATTTCTTAAAAGTGAAACATTATTCCGATTTGCCTAAATAGTGGAATACTTATCGCAGATTAGATAAGCTAGCAAAAGGTGAGATTAATAAGCTCACCTAGTAAAAGTAATCGAAAGATAGTGTCCATTTCCAATAGTCAGATTCATTCCCATCTTGTTTCCGTTCTCCAAAATGTCTACACTAGCTGGTAGTTCATCTACGACTTGGGTTGATACATGTGAATCCAAATCCCGACTAACAGTACATACATGTGCATGTCCTCTTATATTGTTACCCCGAAGCGTTCCCCAGATGCTCGGATCGGTTGAAGAATTACCACACCGTGCATTATTAGGATTACTCGCATATACATAAATCTCAGAGGTATTCTGTCTTATATTCACGTCACCTAAAACATTACCCGCATCAGTAGTCACATTCACTTTCCATCTACCACTTAGGTTGTATTGAGAGCTTGATTCGTCGTTTTCTAGAGATCCATTATCGGGTACTATATTATTCATAACCGATAACATAGGTCCTGCTTTTCCATTCCTAAGTAACTCGATAGAAATATAACTTTCCTTTCCAAGGGGGTATTGCAACTTCTGTTGAGAATTTAATCCCGAATTCATTGTAGAAATGGATAATCCATATGCTGACAAAAAACCAATGCCAATTATCAACACGATGGAAGTTGCGTGTAATAAATAAATGCGTCTCATCGAATTGTAACCGTGGTTTAAATTAAACTCTTATTATGTATTACTCGTCGATCTATAAAGATCACTCAAGTAAATTTAGTTGATTGCACGTGTGAGAGATGACTTTTATAATTCATGTCATCTGATATCTAATAGTCATTCTGACATTGGAAAATGAACCATTGGAGGCTAATTACCATAAGAAAGAATTAACATTGTGGCTATTTTTGTACACAATTGTAATTCCCACTGTTATATCTTCAGCAATTGTATTAGAATACATCGATCAACTAAGTGGCAAAAATCATCTGGCCCAAGCCCTTGACCCAAAATATCCCGAGGTTGCTTTAGCTTCTTCTACAGGACCAATATTATATGATCATCACATGAAGGCGGAAGTAATCTTCAAAGGACTGAGGTATCCTACAAGCATGACCTTTTTGGGACCTAATGATATTTTGGCAGTGGAAAAGGACAAAGGTACAGTAAAAAGAATTGTAAATGGAACCATGCTGCCACAACCTTTGCTTGACGTTAATGTCGCAACATATGGCCATAGAGGCATTCTAGGGATTGCAGTAGATTCCACTCTTTTGAAAAATGAAAGTATTAACAGAAATAACATTACTGGGAACGATCTTACACATGTTTTTGTATATTACACTGAAGCACAAACCGAAGATGGAGAGGATATTACGACAGGAAAACAACCCTTGGGTAATCGTCTGTACAGATATGATTTGATCAACAACACATTGGTAAATACAAAACTATTGCTCGACCTTCCAGCAACTCCAGGAGCAATTGGTATTGGAGGAAAAGTCATAGTTGGACCTGATAATAACGTATATGTTACCATAGGCGATGTTGGTATTGACGGGCATAATACAAAGGCTCAGAACATTGAAGATGGTTCGGATCCAGACGGAACAAGCGGTATCCTAAGAATTAATAAGGATGGCGAGTCGATATTTCCCGGAATTCTAGGAAACAAATTCCCGTTGAATTTGTACTATGCATATGGTATTTGGAATAGTTTTGGGATCGATTTTGATCCTGTTTCAGGAAACCTATGGGACACTGAAAACGGTTTAACATTTGGTGATGAAATTAACTTGGTTGAGCCAGGATTCAATAGCGGCTATAACAAGATTGATGGGTTATGGCTGCGCGGATATCCGATCGATCAAACTGAAAAACATATTGCTCCATTCCATCCGCATGACCTGGTCTATTTCGGAGGGAAGGGGACATATCATTTACCTCAATTTGCCTGGTTTCGAAGCGTTGGTCCTACCGGATTAGCTTTCTTTAATTCCAACAAGATGGGCCCTCAATTCAAAAACGATTTGTTCGTTGGGGATATACTCAATGGAAATATTTACGACTTTAAATTAAATCAGAACAGAAGTGAATTTCTTCTTCCTGCCGGTCCACTAGAAGATCGAGTTGTGAACAGCTCAGATACACTTAATGGTATAATATTTGGGAGAAACTTTGGTGGAATTACTGATGTCAAAGTTAGCTCTTATGATGGCTACATTTATGTTCTCACATTTGATGGAACAATATACAGAATTGTGCCTACAGGTATTGGGAAAGAACTCAGTAAACGTTAGTTTCAATAATATGCTCCAAAAATTTGAATACTAATTTCTATATACTTACTTATTGGTATTCAGTTGCTCCGTCCTGGAATGGTTTGTTGTAGGAATTTATGTCAATTCACAATTGCAGCAATGAAACAATGTGGGATACTAATATAATCGAGTGTCACATTATTTAATCTATAACAATTAGGTATATTCTATTTCATTACAAACTAGGTTTTTGCTAAAATATGGTTGGTCTTATTCTCGGATTGGGATTTGAACCCTTCTTGCATTGCTACAAAAATTTTAGTAGTACCGGACATTATGAAATAACACTGTGACTAATTACAGTGAATTCATTTCTGAGAATGTTACTAGTAGAAGTACTGAACACAAAGAATTTGTCAATATTGGCGTAAACGGGACATTGATGCGTGGACTAGAACTAGAGACCAATCTAATTAATCTCCGAGCAAAGTTTGTACGTGAAGACTATACTGAGAGGACTTATAGATTATTTTCTATCGATGATATATATCCAGGCATGGTGCGACTTCCGGCATCGGGTCTTGAAAATGCAAACCCCGTATCCGTAGCCATAGAGATTTGGTGCATACCTGCATCTAATCTTGCCACATTATTGGAAAAAGAACCACCTGGCCTTTCACTAGGCAAGATCAAGCTGAAAGATAGCAATACCGAGATTTTGGGAATAATAGCAGAGCCTACGTTGATTCTTGGGAAGAAGGACATAAGTGATTTTCCCGGAGATGGCGTAGCAAACTTCCGCGATTACATATCTCGCGAGGGAATGCGAATAATCGATGAAGCATTAGAGAAAAAACCGAATATGACTCAAGATGAATTAACCACAATCCAAGCCTTCCGTCAAACAGCGGGGTTGCTAAGCAAAGTTGGTAGACTTAGAGATGCGATAAAACTTCTGAACTATGGGGTAAAAAAGCTTGGGCTCACAAATAGGCTCTTTCAGAATATTTCTGCTTGATCGACTATATCGTTTCTTCCTGTACAAACGCGAAACATATGCAGCAGAAAGGAATTTGGGTCCTTCTTGCTATCTTAGAGTCTCTATGTTATTATGAGGACCGTGCCATGAGGAATGATTTCCTCTCCGTAGTAAAACTATTTTCTGCATTTTGCGACCATGAGCTGAGAAAGACTGCGATGACTCTATTTGCTAGCATGCTTACTGTCTCTGAAGAAAAACTGGACTAACTAAACTAAAAATATAAAACTTCTCTTGCTTCTATAATTCTAAAAATCCCTCTTCATGAGAATAAATGTCAAAGCCCCTCTTTTTTGATTATATCGCTCATCGTTGATAGTCTCCCCTTGATAGTCTTAGTCGTATCTGCAATCAAGAGATCCGCAAGTGACCAGAGTTGGTTACATATCATATCAAAATGGAACCGGTGGACTAGATGTCAACGCGCGTAGCCGAAATCTATCGAGCTCGATCTCTTGCTATCAAAAATTAAGATTTAGAAGTATTTTTGCTTGTCTACTTGCTCCTTCTGATTTCACATCATTGTAAATAACTAGCCCATTTTCAATAAATCATATTTTTTACCAAAAGCATACAGAGCTTGGTGGAATGCTTCGATAGGAGGATTTACCAGTCCTGCTCCAATATATCCAATTCCAGGCTTCTTATGAGCTACGGCCGTATCGATGACTGGAAGAATCCCGGTTCTTACTACCTTTCTCAAATCAATTCCTGTTGCAGTTCCTTGAAAATTTAATATTGGAATTGTGAAAGTTTCATTAAGACCCATTGTAATTTGTCTCATTTGTTTTGTGTATCTGATAGCGTCTTCTGAAGTTCCTCCAATTAGTGACAGGATAGCCGGAGAATTGGCTAGCGCAAATCCTCCTACTCCAGCTGTTTCAGTGATCGCACTATCTCCCATGTCTGGATTTCCATCTTCCTTTCCAAACCCTGGAAAATACACAGCGTCGATTATGCCCGCAGGTCCGGTAAACCAATTGTTTCCAAGTCCGCTAACTTGTATACCGAAGTCAGTTCCATTTCTTGCCATGACTGTGACAAGAGTGCTGAATTCTATGTTAGCAGCAGCTTGAGTCATTGTTTTGCATGCACCCATGCTCAAACACAGGAAGAAAATTTCATTCTCAGAAAAATATTTGGCGACTTTGGACACCTCGTTCTTTTCCGCTACTTCGAGCAAGTAAGGCATCATTACACTTTCAAGTAATACAGTACCTGCAGCCGGTCGATTGTGAAGTTCATCCCCCATATGTAAAGCCCTGGCCATAACTGTCTTTAAATCGATCCCACCACTTAGTCTAACTGCTTTAGCAAGGATTGGTGCCAAAGTGTCGGTCCAAAATCTTAGAACCTCGATTGCGTCCTTATCGAACGCTCCAAACTGAACCTTATTTTCAACCAATCTGCAATAACAGGTGTTCCCATGTTTGCGATCGCTTATGACAAAAACTGGCATCGAAGCTGAGATGACTCCAGCCATTGGTCCAACTGCAGCGAACTGATGATTGGGAGAAAATTCTGTTTCTCCACGCCTTATTGACCGCTCAGCTTCGTCCCAATTACCAGCTAAACCCTCATAAATCATCGTTGCAACTACTGCTCCCCTCATGGGCCCACACATTCTCTCCCATTCAATTGGCGGGCCCGCATGTGAAATCGAATTCTCATTCATATTCTTAAAAACTTCGATTGCAGGTTTAATATCAACAAGAAACGGCTTAGAAGTCTTCATCTTTTCCATAGCGAGCTTGTTAGCGTTCTCTATTCTGCTTTTTATCTGCCTAACCGTTTTTTTCCACACTCTCCTCCAATAGAATCATTATATTGCTCATGGTAATATGTGAGTTCCAGAAGATCCAGCCACAGCATAGGTCAACTTGTCTAGGTTTGCTATTATTGATTCCTTACCTCCGTTTTTAATGAATGCAGTTGCAGCTTTAACTTTTGGTGCCATGCTTCCCTCCCCAAGTAAGTTATTATCAAACACCTCCAGGTCCTTCATTCTGACAGTAGTCAGGAGTTTTTGATCCGTCTTTCCATAATTTTCGTAAACTCCATCTATATTAGTTAGAATTACTAGCTTCGTTGCACCAATTAGAGTAGCCAAGCGCTCCGTCGCCAAGTCTTTATCAATCACGGCATTGACTCCGATTTTCGCGCCGTTTTTTTCTATAACTGGTATGCCACCCCCACCGCATGCGATAACAAGAAAACCTGATTGCAATAGAAATTCGATTGCTTTATGCTCCACTATCATCAGGGGCTCAGGGGAAGGAACAGCAAGTCTATAACCGTTTCCAGAACGAACTTTCTTAATCATGAAATAGTCACTATCTTTTACCAATGTATCCATCCATTCCTGCTCTTCCCATTCATGAAAAACCCTACCTACTGGCTTACTAGGATTTTGAAACGCAGGATCGTTTTCATCGACTAGCACCCTAGTAAGAACAGTAGTTACTTGTATATCCAATCCCCTTCTATCAATCTCATCTTGCAAAGTCTGCTCGATCATATAACCAATTACTCCCTGCGTTTCTGCGTTACATGCATGCAACGGTAATGCGGGAAAGATACCATTTGCCAATCTGTGTCTCAATAGACTCGCACCCACCTGGGGCCCGTTACCATGCGTCAAAACTATCTTATATCCTCTCTGGAGTAGATCCACAATTTGTTCGGATACTCCCTTAATATGGTCGCATTGCTGTTCAAACGTTCCACTTTCATTTTCTCGCATTAACGCATTTCCTCCAAGAGCAACGACAATAACTTCTGGGTTTACGCGAGTCAAAGTCTATGTGATGTGCTACAAATATTTAAGCGTATTTAACAAATATTTGTAACTTTTTCTTAAATTATAAAATTAGAATACTCTTATATGTACAACTAAAACAAATCAAGCAAATTGAAATTTAGCCGGGCCCAAAATAAAGTACGAGTATTATTTTTTTCATTATCTTCTTAAAGATGAATTAAGTTTAAGCAATGAACTTGTTCCAAATCTTCTATCAATTAGTGCGTAAAGAGCGCAAGTCATCCCAGTTACAAGATCTACACCAGAAGTATGCCCACGGGAGCTGAGAGGAACCATCTTCTTCGAATATTCGTCTGCTCTCCCAAGAGCCAGTGAGTTTACCATCCCTTGGATTTCTTCATCACAAATGCATTCTTGACTATACTCCATTAATTTATAGCTCGTCCATGATGTCATTGTTGAATATTCTTCAGGTAAAATTATTCTCTCAAAATCTAGGCACTTTGCACACCAATTGAACATAGTTAGAAATCCTGAAATAAAATCATCTCCAGCAGGAGTATACCCAGGTCCTCTACCACATAGCTTGCCTAGAGTACGGGCCAAAAGAGCCGCAAATACTGCACCATCGTCAGTTTTCTTACTATTACTGTTTATAACCCGTATTTGTTCTGGAAGCAACCCCCTAGTAGTAATATCTGGTAATAGAAGACAGCCTGACCTTGCCAGTTTGATCATTGAAGGAAAAATGGAATCAAACTTATCACGAAATTTCGATAAGGATCTGATTGTTACATATCCTAAATTGTTCTCAAATAACCTCGATTTTCTTACTCCTATGGTTACATCATTATCAATCATGACCTGGTCGCGATGCCCTTTTATGATAGAACCAAATTTCATGAATTTCTTAAAACCAAAAGTACCGCCGCCTTGAATAACGTTTATTGTGATAGGTGATCGTACCTTATTGTTCGTAATTACGAATAGCCGGTTGTCAATAGTCTTGATATTCGCTGCGGTATCAAAGACACTAATCAGCTGCCCTCTGATTCTGTTCTGACCGCTCAAGATATGTTCTGCGAATAGGCTTCCTATCCAATTACCTTCAAAAATATTCTTTCTTGTTTTAGGATAGCTAATTTTGTAATCCGATAATTAAGATTACACCTACAAAATTTTGGAAAGTATATGTTCCAACTTCGGATCCAACTTCGGTCTAGGTTTCCAGTCAACATGAACTGCTGTCACATTCTGACTGAGAAGAGAGTGATAGAATAAATCAAGTCCAATATTTATCACATTTAACTCTGTACCCAGTAAATTTCGCCCTTTAGCCAATTAACTCATTCTCTCCATGAAACAACTGGAATAAATCCTATCGAGATTAAGTTTCCCTCTAGCTATTATTTGTGCGGAGGCAATTGCTGCCAAGGCATTAGTTGGAAATACTAATGCTCCAACATTTTCCAGTTTCCTAACGCTTTCATCATATCCTTGGGGATCTCCCTTCGTGCCGCAAACATGCGTAACAATGCTCAAATACCTGCCGCCCTTTCGTGCTGTCGCTTTCACTTGCCCAATTTCCTTTAACACTGCTCCGACTGGATCTGGATTGGAACCATATCCCAATACAAAATCCATCATGACTACACCCACTTCAGGATCTTGCGATTCCTCGACCAGTCTTAACCTTCTTATTGTTGGATCGATCATAGGGTGTGGACGCCCTTGAGTGAACTCTTCTTCTCCCAAGTCTAGAATAGAATGTTTTTTACTCTTTGAAGACTGAGGCAATTTTTTTGTTCTCCCAGTAGGGGCATTAGAGAAGAGGTCTTTTAGTATACCATTCAAAATTACTTGCGTTTCATAAGCAAATGTTCCCCCCGTATATAATGCTCGAATATACTTCTGTTGCTGTCCAAATCCCTTCCATTCTTTTGCTACTGACCTTTGCAAAATTTCAGGTTCGATGCGAAGGCGCACCAATGATTGCTTATACAGCTCGTTGCTAGTCAGACCTGCAACTGCAAATACCGCTGAAGCAAGTGTAGTCACCTGAACTATCTTGGACTTTGTAGAATTTGGCAGAGAATCATCATGGCCTCCCCCTAAGAATGCTAGCACGTACTTCTTTTTACCATGTTTTACTATGTAGTCGATTATCTGTTTCTTGGCGCGAGGTGATGGAGGCTTGGAAACTATTGTCATGATTTCAATATCAGGCAGTTCTTCCAACACCTTTAGTGCTTCCAACATCATTAACCCGCCTATCTTCTCTTTAGGATCGTTTGCCCCTACGCCAAGACCATAGGCTACCCCAATATCGCACTGATCTAAAAGGCTAGAAACCTCTTGAAGACCAGTTCCAGCTGCCGCAATTATTCCTACAGGACCTCTTCGCAGGACATTTGAAAACCCAATGCCTTTCCCGTTTATAATAGAGGTCCCGGCGCCAGGTCCTAAGACCAAGACCCCTTTCTTCGCCGCGTACTCTTTTATTGTTAACTCGTCATCAAGCGGGACATGGTCACTGAAAATTTGCTGATGGATCCCCTCGTTGCTCAGTTTTATTGAGAGATCTTTCACATATTCACCTGGGATTGAGATTAATGCCAAATTGGCGTTCGACATAGAAACCAGTGCAGAATCTAGGTCAGTGGGGTTCTCAGAAACTAAGTTGCTTGTATCGGAACTTCCATCAGAATGAAGTAATTCTTCCACCTTTCTGAGGGCAGAATCTACAGATCCTTTGTCTACTGCCTCGATAGCTATGATCAGATCAGACTCGGTTGCTTGGTTGATTTTTGTACTTGGAAAACCAAGTTTTACAAGAACCGCTTTATTGGTCTTTGTTCCCATAATCACAACCGCTTCCACAATTCCGCTGCTGCTCCGTTTCATTATATCAGAGATTTTCAACAGATTAAGCGAATCTCTGTAATAATTTGACTTTACCAGTACGTGAAAAATACCATGACTTTGCAATATTCGTTACTCCTATTAGGTATTTCCAATACCTTCAAATATTTAAGAATACATCCCCATTAATTTGCAACTACCCTAGTTTCTCTTTATTCTGCGAATGACAGAGAAAAATGCAGTTGACCAAGAAATTGTTTTTTATGATATATCATAAATAGGAAAATAAGTTCCCACAAACTATAATACGATGGCATAAAGAAATAACTTAATGACCAGAGTCGATATGAAAGGAGTTTCGCGTATACTCTTCGCTTTGACAGTTTCAGTAAGTTTGGTTGCGGGTTATAGTTTAGCCAACCCCGCTCAACTTCTTATGCCCGGCTGGGCTCAACAGAATAAGCCTCTCAAGGTTGCGTTAGTGACAGATGCCTTATTCAGCGATGGTGGATGGGGAGCATCTGCGTATAACGCCTCACAGGTTCTGAAAGAAAAATACGGATTACAGCTCACGACTCAGGAAAACATTGCCATACCCGACATCGAACCTACTCTAAGGGATGCCGCAGATGCAGGGGCCGACCTTATCATCGCTCACGGATTTGAATGGGGTGACCCCGCATTGAAAGTGGCAAAAGACTATCCGAATACTAAATTCGTTGTATTTACTGGTCTCACCAACTCTACTAATGTAGCATCAATATTTCCAATGCAGCAAGAGGGTTCATTTTTGTTGGGAGCCCTTGCAGGTCTGATGACCAAAAGTAATTCTTTGGGCTGCGTTGGTGGAAAGGCTTATCCTAACATAATCAACATATTTGAGGGGTTCAAGCAAGGAGCAAAACTGGTAAACCCCAATGTCAAGATAACATGCGTATTCATAGATGACTTTCAAAATCCTGCCAAGGGGAAAGAGGCTGGCTTATCTCTGATAAGCACTGGTGCTGACTTTCTAATCCATGTAGCCGATCTTTCTGGTCAAGGAGTAATTCAAGCGGCACATGAAAAGGGAGTTTACGCATTGGGTGTCGTAGCAGACCAGAACAAATTGTCGCCAGATACTGTTCTGAGCTCTTTCGTACTTGATATTGAAAAGGCATTTGATGAGTCAATTAAGATGGTTCAAAACGGGAACTTTAGTGGACAACTTTACAAGCCAGGTCTAGAGACTGTAAAGGGCGGCCCTGGTCCTGGAATCGTTTACCTTGCATCATTTCATAGTTTGGAAAGTAAGGTGCCAGCCGACGTCAAAGCAAAATTGGCCCAGCTAACTCAGGACGTAATAAATAAGAAGATACTAGTTCCAGAAAGACATGAAGCAACACCTTAATTTTTTCCTTTGTGTCTACAGTCATACTAGACATTCCTTTGGCATACGCGCCTCTTAGTTTGGTTCCAATAATTGTAATGCATGATAGAGAAGTAAGGCTATGAAACAAAGCGACACATCACCGATTGTGTTATTGGATGGCATAACATGTAGGTTTGGTGATGTAGTTGCTAATGATAATGTAAAGTTTGATCTAATTAAAGGCGAAATACATGCGCTTTTGGGCGAAAATGGTGCTGGCAAGTCTACATTGATGAGTGTTCTCTATGGTCTGTATCAGCCTGTAGCTGGAGAGATTCTTGTCAAGGGAAAACGAGTCAATCTTAAATCCCCATTGGATGCCATCGAATTGGGGATAGCTATGGTTCACCAGCATTTCCTATTGACGCTCCCTCATACAGTTGTGGAGAACATAATCGTTGGGCTAAAATCCAAAAGAAGAGTTTTTCTCGATACTAGGAGTGCTGAAGAGAAGATCATGGAATTATCAAAAAAATATGGCCTAAAAGTCAATCCAAGAGCGATTGTAGGCAATCTTTCGGTAGGCGAACAACAGCGTGTGGAGATATTAAAGGCTCTTTATCGCGACATTGATATTCTTATTTTAGATGAGCCCACCTCTATGCTCACTCCACAGGAAGAAAAGTCCTTATTTGATACCCTCCAATCTATGGTTGCCCAAGGATTATCCATAATCTTTATTACTCATAAGCTGCAGGAAGTTATGGCTGTTAGCACCAGAGTTACTGTTTTGAGGAATGGTAAATCATTAGGAACATTTAGAACTTCTGATACTAATGAGTCCAGCCTAGCCCAACTAATGATAGGACGGACAATTATACAACATGCCGAATACTCAGGACGAAATAAAATCGGTAAGGTAGTATTGGGAATTAAGAATGTTTCTGCATTAAATAATTCGAAGATTCTATTCCTAAAAGATTTTTCTATAGAGTTAGCTGGAGGTGAGGTATTAGGAATCGCTGGAGTAGATGGTAACGGACAGAGTGAGCTTGCGGAGGTCATATCAGGTCTTAGAAAGGCTATAAATGGACAGGTCATCATGGACGGACACGATATTACCAATCAATCACCTCGCAGTATAAGGGGGAGTGGTTTGGCCTACGTTCCTGAAGACAGAATGGATACTGGACTTATATTGGAATATTCAGTCGCGGAAAATTTGGTGCTTGATAGATATTCATCTGAGCCGTATTCTGGGAGACTATTTTTAAAATATTCAGACATCAATAAATTTGCTGAGAAAATAATTATGGATTTCGATATTAGGGGCGTACCGGGCCTAAATTTTCCGGCTAGATCCATGTCAGGGGGAAATTTGCAGAAAATCGTCTTGGGCAGGGAGCTTTCTAGGAATCCGAAGGTTCTCATTGCACATAATCCTACTCGCGGACTTGACATAGGTGCGACAGAGTATGTCCACAAGCAGCTTCTGAAGCAGGCAGCTAACGGAGTTGGAGTTCTCTTAATATCGCTAGATCTAGATGAGATTTTCGCAATTAGTGACAGAATAGCGGTATTATTTGAAGGTAAAATAATGGGAATATTTGATCGTGAGCACGCTAACATTGATGAGATTGGACTTTTGATGGGCGGCAAAAAAGACACTGTAGATTCAACTAAAGTTCAAGAGAGTGATGATAAATGACTTCATTACCAATTCATAATATCTTACTCCATAAAATAAAACCGAGATCAATTGTCCCCTTCTTGACAGGAGGTCTTGCATTTGTAGTTGGTGGGATTATACTTTCTAGTGCCGGGGTAGATCCAATTCATGCATATCAGATTATGATCAAAGGTGCATTTGGGAGTGTCCGTGCCCTGGCAGACACTCTTGTAAAAACAACCTCGTTACTAATATTAGGTCTGGCAGTTTCTGTAGCTTTCAAATGCAAAATATGGAATATAGGTGCCGAAGGACAATTGTATTTTGGCGCCCTTGGAGGACTTCTGGCCGGTCTTTCATTCATAGGAGCTGTTCCTATCTTAGCTCCCATCGCAGTAATAATAATGGGATTTGTTTTTGGATCTTTGTTTAGCATGGTTCCTGCCGCTCTCAAGGTGAAGCTCGGAGTTAACGAAGTAATAGTAACAGTTTTGCTCAACTTTGTTGCACTTCTCTTCATTTCGTATCTGCTCCACGGGCCCCTAAAGGCACCAGGTTTTCTGTCTTACAGTCCAAATATCTTTCCCCAGTCTGAACTACCAATTTTGTTACCTAACACGCGCCTCAGTGTTGGGATCCTCATTGCCGCGGGTTCGGCGATTGGAGTATACTTGTTGATGTCTAAAACAAAAATTGGATTTGAGATCCGAAGCGTTGGGGCAAATATCAAAGCAGCGAGGTACGTAGGCATGAACGTAGGGAAGAGTATCCTTATAACAATGGGAATAAGCGGAGGACTAGCAGGTGTAGCGGGTGCTATTCTTATTGCAGGGGTGCAGCATCGCCTCATTGAAGGGATCTCGCCCGGTTATGGTTTTATTGCTGTGATCGTAGCCCTGCTTGGTAAACAGAGCCCTGTCGGAGTCACAATAGTTGCTTTCTTTTTTTCAGCATTATTGGCTGGTTCCGAAGTTATGTATAGGACGTTAGGTGTTCCTGTAGCTCTCGCTCAAACTCTCCAAGCTTTGGTTCTTGTTTTTGTCCTCATCGGCGAATTGTTTTTACGCTGGCAACCGAAATGGAGGAAAGGGTGAGTAATCAGTGATAGAAGAAGCTCTAATAGTTGGAATTTTTGCTTCTGGCGTACGGATGTCGATCCCTATACTTTTTGCAGCACTTGGAGAAAACATCGCCGAACGATCTGGGGTGTTAAATCTTGGTGTTGAAGGCATGATGTTAATAGGAGCATTTTCTGGCTTTATGGGTACCTATATGACGGGTAACATTGTAGTCGGACTATTGATGGCGATGGGTGGAGCTGCTGTATTATCTGCATTGATGGCCTTCCTAAGTGTAACTATCAGAACAAATCAACTCGCAGCTGGACTAGCAGTGTGGTTGTTGGGTGTGGGGCTTGCCGCCCTTTTATACAGACTGTCCTTTGGAGTCGTAACAATCGCTCCTAGTATACATTCTTTTAATCCTGTTGAGATCCCCTTTCTAAGTCAGATCCCAATCGCTGGGCCTATTCTATTCAATCATGATCCAATGATATATCTCGCGTTCCTATTGATTCCAATAACTCATATTTTTTTATTTAAAACCAATCTCGGTCTAAAAATCAGAACTGTGGGTGAAAATCCAAAGCAGGCCGATACTCTTGGTGTAAATGTCTATCGGATACGATATCTAGCGATTATAATAGGTGGAGCCTTTGCAGGATTGGGTGGGGCATATCTTTCACTGGCCATAACTGGGTCCTTCTCAGAGAATATCACAGGAGGCCAAGGATGGATTGCACTTGCAGTTGTGATTTTTGGAAGATGGAGACCATTCTGGATAGTAGTAGGTGCCCTAATTTTCGGAATGGTGAATGCGTTTCAATTGGGACTGCAATCAACAGGTACAACAATACCATTTCAATTCTTGTTAATGCTTCCATATCTATTACCTATTGCAATATTGGCGGCGACATACAAAAGAAGCGTTGCGCCGGCGGCTTTAGCATTACCCTACACCAGGGGTGAGAGATAAGATAGATGGCGGTGTTTCGAGCATACGAAAAAAATCCTTCTTTCCTTAAACTGAGGAACGATTATTATATCAATTAGAGCACATATTCCACATGCCGTACTATTTGTCGGCTTAGGTGACCTGTTAAATAACTTGGTTGCAATAGAAAGTTTTTCAAAAAATGAGTTCAGGTCGCACATACTCTAATTGTACCGTCCAGACCTCACTTGGAATATTTACAAACTTATCCAGTATACTGTCTACTTAATGCTCCCCACTTTGGGAAATGCAGACCTAATCCCCTTTACAAATCTTGCGGAGTCTGAGACCCATCCAAATACGCCACCCTGCATCTTAATCTGTTTTATTGCTGCTAGATAATTCTGATAGTCGGTCGCGCATGTCCCGTCCTTAAGAAGAAGGCACCAGTAACCGTAATCGTTTGCTTCTCTCATAATAGTATGTACACAAACATCAGTTGTTACTCCCGTTACTACTAAATGCGTAATGCCTAGGTTTCGTAAAACTATTGGCAAGTTACTTTGTCCAAATGCTCCTTTTCCCGCCTTATCTATCACATACTCTCCCTCTACAGGATAAAGGTCATCTATTATATCCCAGTTTTTCTCTCCTCGAACTAGAAGTCTTCCTACTCCTCCCTTAGGAATATTTCCGATACCAACTCCGTTACCAATAATCTTACTACGTAAGATCTTATTGTACGGGGCATCAGATAAATCTGGAAGATGACCTTCCCTTGTGTGAATTACTTTGATATCTGTTCCATTTCGTATAGTGTGCAAAACGTACATGATAGATTTAATCGGCGATGAAGTTAGGCCTAGGTCGTAACCCATCACGTCCACGTATCCTTTGGGGCCACAGAAATCAACCTGCATATCTATGCTCAGGAAGGCAGTTCTTGCAGAGTCAAATTCAACGTAGGCAATATCACCAGGACGAGGACAATCCTCTACTTCTACTTTGAATAGCATACCTTTTGGAGGACCGTAAAGCCATTGAGGGAATTCAATCGTGCGAGTCTTTTTAAAATTTTCGTAATCCTTTTCAGCCTTCTCCAACATTTCATCTCTAGTTGCTTCTATGAAATCTCTCTTTGGAAATGGATTTAGTGCTTTCTTATTCTTGTCTGAGACCAAATTTTTACCGCCAGGCCCTATGATTTATGTCGGAACTTGTGACGGGGGTGAATCGCATAATTACATCTAACACTATCATATTTTTATATTATTCACTTTCAGACCCTTTTATAATAGGAGGAACCAGGGTTTGACTAATTTTCCGATATTTTTCATAAATGTGTATATAATGTTTCGTAGTTCTTTTGAAGCGTTTTCTACCCCTTCAGGGTTAGTATTATCGATTCCTTTTCTTTTCTAATTATTTGTTAATTAAGCATTCTTCGAATTATCCAATCCAATTTCTGAACTGGCATATTTTGATTGAAGGTTTTCGAATAGGGTATAATATTGTTAAGTTGGCATGCATCGCTTTTCTCTTCCAATATTGACATAACTTTATCAGAGACCAATTTGTAAGTGGCAATTTTCCTTGCTCTTTCTTTGCCCTCCCGATAATCTGCGTCTAACGAGGCCCGTTCACCTGGTCTCATAACTGATTCGAATACATCCACGGACATATCCATAACATTCATCAAATTGTCCCACATGGCTATTACTCGAGAATTCATTAATTTTACTTCTTTTACTTCATGAACAATATCGTTCCTCAACTGATAAGCTTTTGTCAGTTTCTCAGTTTCAATTGGAATTGGATGGCCATCAAGCACAAACCTAGTTTGGTTTTTGTCATTCAGTTCGATTATGCAATCCAGAAAACTTGCCATGCGCAAAATATGGGATAAAGTCTATTTCAAATATATTTACGAATCTATAAGTTGAGGCAACAATATTCCCATTGGTGGTATCATTTTCCCTAATTAGCCAATCAAGCTTTTTTTTGACTTAACAGGAAACAAGAATCTACTATCCAACTCATCATTATTGTAAACCAAAGATACTGAAGTATTGAAAGCTCTTGCAAAAGGCGAAAAACTACTTGATATTGCAATAAAAATTTAACTTATCAGCAAATGAAGGAGAAGGATTACATAGAGAATACCGCAGTCTGGCTGGAATAGACGCTCTAAATAAAATAAACAAAGATTTGGGGGCCGACATAGAACATTTTATACAATTCTATACTATGATGAAGAAACGCGGCCTGCGGCCTGAGCTCTGAAGATATTGTTAATCTCAATGATACCAGGAGTAAAGCCGATACTTTAGATGGTTCTGACTATTTTTGGCTGTTATACTGGCGAGTTAGTAATATAATATACAGATTAGGACATCTTGAAATGTGATGTTACCATCCAAGCTCTTTAGATAGATAATAAGAAAGGAATATTTTGGCTAAAGCATCCTTAGATGGTCTAAAGGGATTCCAATTATCGGTAAAAAGCAAGGATCACCGTTTTTGGGAACATCCGCGGCGTGCGTTCAAATCAACAGAAATTTTTATTTCTAACTTATGATATGTCTTGTAACGATTTCTGTCCAATTAAGGGAAAAATACTCGAACTGGCTTATTCAACCGTCCACTGCCTAAAAGATCAAGTAAATGGCAAATTCATCTTGGTATTTCCCATAAGCAACGCTGCTTATACCACTTTCAATAATTCGCATAAGAGGACCTCATAACTGCCTTAACGAGCGACTCGTCTCTTTCGCTCTCGCGAGCAACCGCTAAGGCTATATCAGTAACGGTGAACATTCCTACTATTCTATCGTTATCCATTACTGGCAATCCCCTGATTCCATACTTTTGAATTTTCTTAGCAGCATCCAGTACTGTGCTCTTAGAATCAATGGTTATCAATGGTGTCGACATTATCTCACGCACCTTTATTTCTGTAGGGACTAAATTCTCGGCTATTACACGTCTAACTAGGTCTGTTTCAGTGACTATGCCAATTGATTTCCCATCTTCAACTACAATGAGAATGCTTCTCGACCTTTGTCGCATTATTATAGCTGCCGCGGTTACTGTAAGTTTAGAATCGATCTTATCAAGTGGATCTTTCCTCATCATCTCTAAGACTTTCTTCTTGCTTAGCACAAAAATATATACTAAATCCCAACTAATAAACACGTGCAAGTTCCGTTCATGCAGCCACATGCAACCGCATGCAACGAAACTAGTATTTCAGTTTCCGGTAACTTAATCTAGAAGTTGTTCTAAATTAAAGGAGCGAGATAGGGTACGTTAAAGCTTAAAGTTGGCCGCCTGAAAGAAAAAAGGACCCAAATACTAGTGGGGGTAATAGTTTTTGTAGCATTTTTTACTGTCACCTCTTTTAGTCACTTTTTCTTTGGAGGAGTAGATATCTGTGGCGAGTTCGAGTGGAATGCCAAGTGCGAATTATCCCCGACTGCTCACATGTTGTACGGAGATGCGCTTACAGGTGGTGCCATAGCACTTTTTTTGTCCTGGTTCTTCCACCATTTGACATCCAAAAATCGACTGAAAATAGAGGAAATAATAGAGTCTGAACAGAACATGAGAAACAGGCGTAAAGATTATGCCGTAAGCCATTTGAAAAATCTTTTATCTTTACTTTATTTTACTATGAATTTAGTCAGAGGTTCATTATCTCACTACAATAAGGCGCTAGACCTCTCTGATGAAAATAGAAAGTTATGGTTACAGTCCACATATTTATCCAGGGTAAGAGCAGATGAAGCAAAGGTGGGACGAATTCTGATATCTATTAGGAGCATTTTGGTAGCAGCTAACGACGTTCTTGAACCAGAGGTGGTGAATCGTATAGAAGGAGTTTGTAACTTTATTGGCGAATTGTCCACTGAAGAGAATCAAGATGGTACGTTGGGATTCCCAAAAATGAACGTATCCAAAATCAAGGTAGGATATTTGTTAGAACTGCTTAAAACTTATTCGGTTACCACACGTTCATTCGAAGATATTGAAGAATCATATCAACCTTCAGGGTTAATGACTAGAGTAACTATCGATCAGGAGGTGCAGCATCAGTGACATCCGTTGACACTCGAAGTCAGGGTCAGGGAGCCCGTGACTATAGAAAGGCTTTTGGTCAATTTTCATCGAATAAAACCCAGCGACCTAATACATTAAAGCCCGTTGAGATACTGCTGGATGCACAAGAGGACGTTGCAGGAGGAGTGCATAGCATAGATTTCGACAAAGGCGATATTGTAATTAAACAGTCCGGCATGTATCTTCTCATTGCGGGTCCCCAGATTGGTAAGGTTAGGGGTTCTACACCTCGCTGGATCGACTTTTGGGTAAGAGTCAACAATATAGACGTACCTAATTCCAACATAAGAGCAGTAATAATGGATCCTCAGGAGAAAACTGTCGTCCCGTTGAACGCTGTACTACCTCTTAATCGGGGTGACACATTGAACGTTATGATGTCTACGGAATTAATAGACGAAGGTTTAGGAGTGGAAGCAATAGAGCCTGACGGCGAACCTACAATTCCAAGCATAATTGTAACATTAGTACAGTTGGATTAAACTCTGCTTAATTATGACTTTAATTGGATTAGCAAACGTTCCAAGCTGACTGACATGTCACAAGAAAACGTGGAGATTTATACTTGAAATTATCTATTTGGGGGAATTTCAAGCAATCATACTGGAGCAAATTTGGAAAGGGGAGGTATTTAATTTGGTATTCTTAATGAGATTTGGAGCCGATAATGAAGATATTAGCTATTGACGGTAATACGAGTGTAACCTCAATGCTCGATCAAGTCCTTAATTCGTGTGGGTTCGAATTTTCATCTGTGAATAGTGGTAGCGAAGGACTCAAAATGATGCACGAGAAGAAGTTTGATCTTGTATTACTAGATCCGGATATGCCAGACTTTAGTGGAGTTGATATAATAGATATTCTTAGCAGAGAAAATTTGTTGTACAAGCAAAAGATAATCATGTTTTCAGCTATGCCAATGACAGATAGAGAAATTAATCAGTTTTTGATGAGGGGAATTAATTATTTCATAAGGAAACCGGTGGATGTTGATCATTTGATCGAAAGGTTAAACGAAATCGGTTCGAGCTAAAAGAAAATTTTTGATCCTCATTACAATCGTGATTTTTATCATCCCACATCTAAATTATTCTAGGCAATATCTTTGACGATCGTTTAATTTATGGCCTGTTCTCTGTCGTGACGAGAGGCTCACAAAATATTCCTACAATTTAGCATTCATCTAGTCATTAGATAACTTTTGACGCTAATTCGCCAGTATTCAAATCTGGGAGGGAAATTCCACAGTGGCGAGTTACTAGCATTAGAAAGAAGGCACATCAATTATGAATTAGAGAATTCTTACTTCTAATTATTGTTCCATAAAACGGAAACGCGAAAAAAGGAGATAAATAGAGACTGATCATTTGTCACTTTCTGTTTCGTGCCAATTAACTATCATTTCGTTAATTGATGGCGACTGCGTAAAATCAATGCCATGCACTTTCCTAGAGTATGCTTGTAAATATTCACGGAACTTAATAGCCCACGGTTCTTTAGAATTCGCAAACTCTTCAAAGGTACTTTTTGGATTTTTCGTTTCAAAGCTAACAACAGCAAAATCCCCCTGAGAGGTATGCTGAATCCAAACTTGTTCGCGAGAAACTCCTGCAGACCTGAAGACAGCATCGTGCTCTTTGTTATTGACAATGTTTTCTTCATTCCACTTCTTCATAACTTCAATTCCTCCTGGATTTATAGGCACTACAAAACAGTAGTTTACCATATTTGTAAATTCGACGCTTAATATATAAGCTCATCTTTATTGAGGGTGTCATTAGAATATTGTCTCTAAATGCTATGAGATTATTTTTCCCGCAATAGTGATGATCGGGATTCATTGCGAAGGTTAAGTTGAAATATTCAAAAAGAGATTATATTGTTGTTACAAATTCGTTCCCGTTTTTTATATCGATCTTTTAATAGTTTGAAGTGTAGGATGAATTATGTGGTATATTTAACTGATTATGAAGTGGAATGGGAATGACTGACTAACATATTTGATCGAATATATCCCAGCGATTTATCTTTTTAGTCAAAAACACCACTGAACCTACGAATAATAGGGAGTAAATGTAATATACCTAAGTTCCCAAGTATCGCCCAGAGTAGCTGTCATCAACTATAATATTATGTTTATATTTATCGGACCTGAACAGGTTATAATGGCAAGTAATTATAATCTCTCTTATGATTATTTCATTGCAATTTTTGGACATGACTATGACCTCACCTGGACTTCGGTGGACGAACGGGGAAGCTCTGTATACTATAAAAATTCGGTATCAAATTTATCCGACATCACTTCGCAAGGAAACATTAGCAAGAGTATCAATGGCACATTCAACACTTCGCTGTCCAATAAGGCTATGATGTCTAATAGTTCGTAAATTACTCTGCGAGCAATTTAAAATTTTAATCGGAAAACACCTTCTGGTCATTGGGTATCCCTTACATGCATAGACTAAGTATAAATCGATCTATTGAATAGAATAGCAAGGATTGGATCAGAGTATTTCTAGAATTTTCCTATCAGGTATAATAATTGGCTTGTTCCTTGTCCTTACTTTGCAAGGAAGTGCATTGGGTTATACTGGAAAGGAAATTATTACAAAATTAGGAAATGTTCAGTCTGCTCCTGTGAATGGAACGACCTATTATAAAATCAATGTCAATATCAGTTATACTGTATCCGATTCTAGTCTTATAGGCAAAAAGATTAATGCAGTCATGAAAGTACATGCATTAAATGGAACTGTAATAAAGACCACATCATTTCCTTCTGGCTTCATTGCAAATAGAGCTGACACGGCAAGGATGGTAACTAACATTCCAATCTCCAATGCTCGAAATATTACAACTGAAACAGTCTTTACTGACTTAAACAAGACAAATATCTTATCAAATGTTGTTAAGACGTTACCGATGCTGTTTGGAACAACTAAGTCTTCTCAACCTGCACTTACCGTTATAGGTAATAAAACTGAATAACTTCTAATTTACTTTATATTAACTTAAGAATACTTCTCAAACCAAATTAACTGAGAGAATTAGGTTGTGTTGGACATAATTGTACTTGATTTGTTCGTCAAGTTGCCCATTGGAGTTAGTGTGCTGCTATTCATATTACCAGATTGATTTGAAGTTATATTTTGTCCTAATATTGTACCAACAGTTGTGGCTACTGACAATAACACCAAAAACATAGATATTATGATCAGGAGATTATTCATAATATTATAATGCTGATCATTGTTCTTATGTCTTCAATAATGTAGTAAATTTCTTCTATTTTTAGTTCCAATTGATGTTGTGTTCTGACCCGCCATGAGGAATAACTGGCGGTTGTGGTTATGTCATAAACTAGCTCGCCTCCAAGCTTGACCATTAACGCTACAATTAGGCGACACTTAATAATGGTCTTGGAAAACAAAATGCGCCATATTAAAATATTTTATATGTTCAGAGGTAAAGACTAGTGACTATTTGATAATGGTGTGAAGATCTGGATTTTGCCTTAGATACTATTAATTAGAATTAAAATTATTAACCAATATGACCTGCCAGTCAGGTTTTCACGA
>Ga0075425_100001527_pt1 | contig 22707 bp, 19 predicted proteins | sample SoiMethybrSBSTD4_FD_75300 | JGI IMG/M metagenome (GOLD analysis project Ga0075425, IMG submission 75300) | Bulk soil microbial communities from a Populus tree surrounding site in Tennessee, USA - Soil MetaG P. TD hybrid SBSTD4 | ecosystem: Environmental > Terrestrial > Soil > Tree plantation... | reverse complement strand
GACGATACGATCGAATACGGTCGCTCGGACCGCTTCTGTGGTCCCTCCATCCCCAAAGTGGCGTATTGCCCGGGCACAAACTTGAATTCTCCGCCGGGATTGATGCGAATCATCCAAACGTCAGGAGCAAAATCAACGCGCTTCGTAATTCTTGGACGATAAAACTTGTCGTCGGTAGCGCTCATAGCTCCCATGAGAAGGGAGGAACCTTCGGAGTCTGCCACAGCTTACCAGAGTCGAGGGTGAAAGCGGAGACCGATGTGCTGCCGCGTGACATTCAGCACATAAGGTGATGAGGTTGTGCTCTTCGTCCTCGCCCGAGTGGGTCTCCTCTCAAGCCGCAGTGGATCACCGTCCTCAACAATGCGAAACGGTCCTGCTCTCTGCTCCTGCCCGATCCGAAGTCGCAGCGGATCAACAAAGCAATCGCCAAAACCCACATCTGCCAGCCACGGCTCACCCAGATCGACACGCAAGGTGAGGTGGTCGAACTCCGGCCCGTTGCTTCCGTCGGTGCACGGTACGCGAGCGGAGAGCAATGTCACCCTGAACCCTAGCGCCTCTAGAAGGGCAGCAAAAGCTCCGTTCAATTCGTAAAAAAAACTCCCCGCCGATCTTCGATGATCTTGCGGAGGAACGGGGCTGATCGATGCGGATTTCGCGCTTCCAGCCGATATCGAGGTTCTCGAACGGAACTGCGAACAGATGGGCGTAATTAACTGAGACCCGCGAGGATTCAGAAACGGCCTTGAACAACTTCGTCATACTTCTTGGCTTCTGCCGATATTGGCCGAGCCACCGACGCGTTCCGCCACGCCGCTTCAGAACCGGCGTGGACTGGAACTGCAGGAGAGGCATCGAGGAAAGTATAATCTGTTCCGGTCGGCTGTTAGAGATGCGAGTCCGCTCGGGCGGACACGATTACACCTACCGTCCTGTGGCTATGGGTTTACACAAGGCGGGGAAAGAGGTGGCACTGTGAGCCAAAACCCGTCTGGCGCACTAGATGCTCGTATTGAAGAACTCCGGCAGCGCCTGCAAGAGATTGAGCATGCCAGCGATGATGATCTCCCACTCGGCAAAGCCAACACGCGACGAGAGCTGCTGATTCAGGCTGCAATCGACGCCGCAGACTCGATCCTGATGGGATTCACCGATGGCTCGATCGAGGAGCTGAACTACCTTACCAGCGAGCTTGCCTTGAAGTGGGCGGAAAAGGCGGCACAGGCACGCCGTTCCGAGAAGGTGGGTTTGGACATTCAAACCAAAGCGAGTTGATGAGCACCGCAATCCACTCACATTGGCGTCTACCTTCAGTTCAGCCAATTCTTGCAGTTGGTGATCGTCAGGTAAGGGATTCACGGCAAATCGGGATATCTTTGGTGGTGGAAAATCAAGCTGTCGGAGCATGAAGGTGAACACGGATCAAAATGGGCAATATGAACACTGCCTCGCCGATAACTGAAGACGAAACCCCGCGTTCGCCCCTCATGCATTTCCGAGCCGCCATGGTTCTAGCTGTGGCGGCCGATGCGCTTCAGATATTCGTGTTTCCCTTATTTGCGCCCGCTGTTCTACGCCCACTGTCTCCGCGTTGGTGATTTGAACGTGGTCGATGTAGCGGCGGTTCCAGATCGGTTCAAAGATGGAATTGTCAAAGCGGAAGACCAAGATGTTCTGCACGGTCTCTTTGCCGAGATAGTGATCGATTCGGTAAATCTGATTTTCGGCAAGCACAGCTTTGATCTGGCGGTTGAGCGCACGAGCCGAATCGTAATCGTGGCCGAATGGCTTCTCGATAATGACCCGCCGCCAGCGGCCATTCTGCTGTTGCGAGAGTTCCGTGATGCCAAGCTTCTCGATGATGGAAGCAAAAAACTTGGGCGACGTCGCTAAATAGAAGAGATAATTGCCTTCAGTCTGATACTGCTGATCTAGCTGGCTGAGACGAGAGGCGACGGTGGAATACGTTCCAGGATCCGCGAAATCGCCGCATTGATAGTAGAGCCGTTGCTGAAACCAGTCCCATGCCTCGGTGTCGCGATCTTCCGCAGGTAAGAAAGAAGAAACCTGAGTGCGAAACTGTTCGTCGCCGAGCTGCTCAATTGCGACTCCCAAAATCGCAAAGTTTTTCGGCAGCAGCGAAACCTTGGCCAGATTGAAGAGCGCCGGAGCCAGCTTTCTCTTGGTAAGATCTCCCGACGCACCAAACAGGACCATCGCGCACGGCCCCGCCGCTTCGCTAAAGGGCGCTGATTGATGGTCCGGAGGGGTGGTGACTGCGGTCGCCATAGATGCGGATTCAGCGTGCCGCAATATTTTAGGCGAGTGGCGGGGAAGAATACCCGGAAATGTTTTAGTTATGGAGGCGCATCCGGCAATCGGTGATTTCTACCTACAAGAGTTCGATCTCTCGCGGCCGAGCTACTGCCGAGTCATGGAGAACGTACCATTTTCAGGAAAAGGCGGGCCACACGCCTCGCGAATGGTTCCTACACCCGCCGCCAATCGGGCACTGCTAATGGTCGAGCGTGAGAGTCGGTTAGGCATGGTTTCGTTGCGCGTGCTGATATCCTTTCACCATGCAGAGTGTGTATGAGGCGGCTGGCGGACGCACCGGTCTGCTCCGCCTGGCCGAGGCGTGGCACTCCAGGGTGATGGCCGACGAAATTGTCAGCCACGCTTTCAGCCACGGATTCCATCCTCAACACAGCGAGCGACTGGCCGCCTATTGGGCGGAGGCCCTAGGCGGGCCCACGAGCTACTCCGATACCTATGGCGACGAGACGTCGGTGGTTCGGATCCACAGCGGCAACGGTCTGCACGAGGAGATGGACCGCCGGGCGATCGCATGCTTCGATCAGGCTTTGGAAGATGTGGGGCTCACGGCCGACCCACTCCGGAGAGTGTTGCACGACTACTTCGCCTGGGCCACCACGACGACGATGGCGCGCTACCATGAGTCTGCCGACGATGTTCCTCAGGGCTTAATCATTCCCAGATGGTCATGGGAAGGGCTGCAGCGTTGAGGCGGGGTTTCCGAGCGCAGAGTCTGTTCCTTATGGGGTGAGTCCTACAAAGGACAAACTCAAAGGAGGAGTTTCACACATCCTCATTACCCCGCCCTCGCGAAGATCGCGGGAGAACGGGGCACCATTGGCTGGGAGGCCCGCAAAGGCTGATTCCCAGGCAAACTAGGCTTGATTGTGAGCAAAGTAGTATTGCTTCTCTTTGCCCCAGCCCAGCACTTTTGCTTGGTAAAGCACTCTGCGCTCCTCCGCTTCTTTTTGGTAGACCCTCTTCCACTCCGGGACACTCGGCGTTCTAGTTCGATCCGTCCAGCTGCGGCGAACCATTCGGTCTTGCAAAACTCTCGCCGGATGCATAAACAACCGCTCATACTCTTCACGTTCTGTGCGGAGGTCAAAACGTACCTGCGGCTGATGAGTTGCGGATTCCCAGGGTAACCATGGGGATGTTCTATGCATGAGAGTCTTCTGAGCGATTCGCAATACGATATGGCATCCGGTGACGGCAAGCAAGGATCGCGTCGGAAGTAGCTTCCGCTATCAGGCGATTACACTCACAACTCGGTTGTTGGTGAAATCGCGATGTTAGTGCGCCGGGATAAACCGGCATGGAGTAGAGGATGGAAAAGCCTTACGGGTAAGGAGTAGCGATCCGCTCGGCCTCGAGTCTTGCGTTGCTACCGCGAGGATACTCGCTCAGATGCTCTGCAATCGTGTCGCCCACGGCACGTGGCTGCTCATGAATCTCTTGCAGCATATGGTGCTCAAAAACCCGGTCATTCTGCATGGCGTCCTCCTAGGAGCCGTCGCGCTGCTTTGACCACGCGGTGCTCACAGGAAGGATCAAGATGCCAGGTTCCGAGATAGCGATAGGAGTCGGAAACCTCGTAGCCTCCTTCAGAGAAGGCGCGTCTGGTAGGTAGATACCCGCTGTAGGCGTTGCAGTATCCAAGCACCCAGGTGTTCCCTTTGGGGCTGCTGTTCAAAATTTTCTGTCCTGTTTCGAAGAATGGCTCGCCAGAAATACCTACGATGCTGAGACTTCCGATTCCGAGTACTTGCACTTCGGAAAATACAGGTGTCAAGACGTCGGAATGCGTCAGCACTCGATTTAACGCGTTTGCCCAGTCCTGGAACGCAGCCCGAGTCTTGGCGACCACTGCAGGGTTAGTTCTTTCGTCGGGACGAACCGTACGTTCCTGCTCAAGATCCATGCGCTCCAACTCGGTCGCATTGGGCAACTTGGCATGAGGAAGGTGCACGTGCTCGGAGCGTGCAATTAAGGGCAGGGCTCTTATCTTACGGGCTCGGGACACGGCATCTTTGACAGCTTGAGCCAGCCTCTCACTCTCACCTTGCACAGCGGCCAGACCTTCAAATGCGCGCCTGGGTGCGATATTACCAGCGCATCCGTTGAGGAACATTGCAGTCGTCCCAGCTGACTCTTCGAGAAAACGACACGCGAACGAAGGAAAATCACCGCTAATCAGTGAGTTCTCCGCCCCGAGGACGTAAGGATGTGCCGCGTGGCTGAAGAGAAGACAAGAATCTCCATTACTCATTTTCACAGCTGCCACGTCCAGGAACTTCGGCCCGGGCTTTCGATAGTCGAAGCCCAACACTATTCCGTTCACTGTGCCCTGCCGACGATTTACTCCCAATTGAAAAGGCACCCTGGTCGCATGTAGGATTGCGGCTCGCCGAACTAAATGCGCTTCCCTTATTGCTTCGATGGTTTTCTCGATCACCTGCCAGTGGTAGGCAACGTCCGCCATCAAGCAGCCGCGCACCGGGACCAGCCCTGGCCCGGAATGGGTGTGAGTGGTAGAAATCAGAACATTTTCGGGAGCAATCTCAAACTCACGTACGCAAGCCCGGCGTATCTCGTCGACATGCCATTGTGCCAAAGCAAGCAGATCCATCTGAACTAGAACCAGCGTTGTCCGACCGCCCGTAAGCACGAGCGCACGGGTGAAGAGCAAATCCGCAATACCTGTCGAAACCTTCAGCCTGGCGATGAATCCGGAGATCGGTGTACCAACTTTCGGAGTTATCTCTCGCCTCGCGGTTCCGGCCCTAAATTGTCCGTTCGACCTCTCGATTTTGTTTTCTCCTACAACTATCTAGTCTGGATACTTGGGATTGGGAATAACACGTGTTCCCAACAGCTCTTTGAGCAAGTTGTCTGCCGGATATGCGTGCCCACGGTGCTGGCGAAAAGCTTCCGCGTGCGTGACGGCAGCCGCTGCCAGGAATTGTGCCTCGGCGCCACGTTTGGCCGCCCAGTTCTGCATACTCGCGAGATAGTCATCAATATCGTGGTGCGAACGTAGCCATTCGCGCTGGCTGGCGTGCTTGGCCAGCATTTCTGACTTGAAATCCATTAGGTCAGTCATGTCCACATAGAGCTCGGGCATAATCTGTCTGCCAAAGATGTCGACGCCCTCCAGGCTGTCGAAATAATAAAGATACGGAATGTCGGTGATAGGTCTGGCGTGGGGCGTCGAATAATTCGGGACTGGCGCGTAAAAGCAGGCGTTACGTACGAGCGTGCTGGTGGTCTCGTGATCGCTGAGATAGTCCGCGGGCGGATGTGTGAACACAATCCCAGGCGCAGTTTCTCGAATCAGGCTTGTAACTCTACGGTTGTGCTGATCGTCGTTAAAGATGCAGAAGTCGCTGGAACCTATATAGTGGTAGCTGGCCTCAAGGAGTGCACAGGCATGTTCGGCCTCCGCTCTCCTCGTTTCGGCAATGGCCTCAGGAGGCAAGTTACGCGAGCCACAATCACCTAGCGTCATGGTCGCCACGTGAATGTCCCACCCCAATCCTCTTAGCAGTTTCAGCGTTCCCGAGCAGTTGAGCTCAATATCGTCGGGATGTGCGCCCACGGCCAATGCCGTTTTCGAGATCATGCTCAGGCCCGCTTTCAAGAGCGCAAGGACGGAGCCAGTACGTCCATTACATCGACTGGGGCGCTCGATTCCAGGGATTGTGCAGCCGCTTGGAGCACACCAATGACATTGCGAGCCTCTTCTAATGAGGAGGTGTCTGCGTGTCCTGAAATAGACTCGGTGAAGTGACGCAGTTCAGAGTAGAAGGGATCGCAATCCTGGACGACAATTTCCTCAGGAGACTCTCCCGCCGCATACAGCATTAGCCGATTTTGGGCTTTCTCCAATCTATCCACATTGCCCTGGACGCGAAACTCGTATTCGATCGATGCCTGTGTGCCCATCAGGCGAAGTCTACTGGTGAAGGGCCATCCCCCCGGCATCCGATAGCTTGCCTCGATGCATGCTTTCTTGTCGGAATACATGAGGGTGGTCACGACGTGGTCCCAGGCGCCTGTCTGACTTCTTATACCCGCGGTAAATACGCTTCGCGGTACCCCGAACAGGGTAAGGGCGTAGTCCAGATCGTGAACGTGGAGATCGTAAAGGGCGCCACCACTCTGTGCCGGATCGCGAAACCACGCGCCCCAGGCGGGCATCGATGACAGTCGCGATGCATAGGCGTAGAATACCTTCCCTAATCTGCCGCTCCCGACCAGTTCACGAGACGTGCGGTAGTGAGGAAAGAAGCGCAGCACCTGCGCGATCATCGCAGTTGCGCCAGACTGGTGAATAGCCCGGATCATACGGTCGGCAGAGGCTAGACTCAGAGCAAAAGGCTTTTCGCAAATGATGTGTAGACCTTTTGCGGCCGCCTTTATCACGAACTCCTCGTGCATATATGTTGGTAGGCAAATATCGACAACATCAACCTTACATGAGTTCAATAGAACATCAGGGTCAGCATGGAATTCAATCGGATAGGGTTCCTGCCACTGTTGCTGTGCGAGTTGGTTGCGAAATCCGCCAATCGCCGTCAACCTAACGTCCGGCATGCGTACGTAAGCCTTAGCATGCGCTTTGCCAGCAAAACCAAACCCTAAAATGGCGATTTTTAGCATTGGAGGTATTCAACTAATCTTTACTTGTTCGGTCGAAGCTCGCTGGCATGACTGCGGATTTTTTCCACCGCATCAGCAATGTCGTCCACGTCCTCTTCCCTCCCCAACAAAAGCCGGTGCTCAAGCCACACGGCCTCGTTTGCGCATGCCTTCTCCGCGACCGGGCAGAGTTCGCTGAAATCAGCAAAATCCAGGTCATGGTCATAGTGACCGCAGGTGAGCGGACATCCGCGGGGATAAAAGTCCTTGTTTACGAACATCGGGTTTTTATAGAGCGGATGACTGTATCCCGCCATGCATGGAATTCCTTCTGCATTCAGAGCCTCGAGAAACGTCTTTCGTGACAACCCCTGAAATGCCTCTGCGGAGTAACGGACTATGAAAATGTGATAAGAGTGTCTGGTCACCCGCGGATCTCGGCACAGACCATCGACGCCTCCGATTTGTGCTAAGCGATGGACAAGTCTGCTCGCGTTTCGGGCTCTTCGTGCATTCTGTTCATCCAAGCGCCGCAATTGTTCGAGCAAGATCGCAGCCTGGAACTCCGTTATCCGATAATTCCATCCGAGACGGTAATGTTCATACCAAGGGCGTCCAACTTTACGCCCTGCCCAAAGATAAGAATCACAGAGAGCAGCCACGTTCTGATCGTTGGTGAGGATTGCACCGCCCTCACCCGCGGTCATGTTCTTAGAGGCCTGAAAGCTGAAGGTTCCACCTTCCGCCAGCGCGCCAATCTTTCTTCCCTGCCATTCCGCCCCATGGGCGTGTGCCGCATCTTCCACTAGAAAAAGATGATGTTTGCTGGCCAGTTCGATGAGCGCATCCATGTCAGCAGGCTGGCCAGCAAAATGCACTGGGATCACGGCACGGGTACGGTCATTGATGGCCGCCGCCGCTCTATGTGGATCAATGTTGTAAGTATTGGGATCAATGTCGACAAACACTGGCACGGCATTCACCTGCAGCACGGCAGTCGCAGTGGCGACATAGGTGTATGCCGGAACGATCACCTCGTCGCCAGGCCCCACACCCAAAGCCTTGAGCAGGATCTCAATGGCTGCCGTCCCATTTGCGCAGGCAAGGCCGAACTTGGATTGATGATGGCGGGCGAATGCCTCTTGGAACTCGACAACGCGCGAGCGGTCTCCGCTTTCCGGCTCCCTTAACTCCACACCTTCACCGTAAGAAAAGCGCCACCATTTACCGCTGTGCAACACTTGGAGAAGAGCGCGCTCCTCTCTTCCATCCCATATAGGCCAGGAAGGAAACGGCTTCTCTCGTATGGCAGGGCCGCCTTGCAGTGCAAGTTTCGCCAAGTGTCACCTGCCTTCCTTCCGGCTTTGGACCAATTTTATGGGGTCCGCTCCCCCCAATTTCAATTCGTCGGGCGCAGTTTCTAGGGCGCCGAAGATTCCACGTTCCCACCAGCTACGCGCAAACAAGTAAAATGCAGCCACTGCCAAAACGCCCCAAGCCACACTGCTCCCGATGTGCCGTCCGAACAAATTGGTCGTAAGGGCAACTGCAGAAAGACAGAACACGATGCCCAAGAAGCAATTCCAGAAATCGAGCCGCATCTCACGCTTCGCGAAAGCTCTTTCGTCGGGGGAGAGCATTCGGGTTATCGGTCCCCACAATCCGGGAGGCTTGCAGCGTCTATAGAACTCGCTTAAAACCTCGGGTCGCTCCGGCGGGGTGAGCAAGGTGACAACCACAATGACGATCCAGCCGCCGCCAAACAGTAATAAGAATCCTTGCCAGAATGGTTTGTGCGCATAGTCGAGTAGGAACCAGATCGCATAACTGAGTGGCAGCCCTCCGGCCAAGGCCGCAATCTCTCCCCAGATATTTAGGCGCCACCACATGAACCGCAACCACGCCAACGGAAGAATGAAGGCGATCATGACATTGTTGATGAAGAGGAACCATGACAACATGCCTTTGACTTGGAAGTACGCCAGCAACAATGCTGCGCCAAGTAAGAGGGATGTGGCTACACGGCCGGCGCGTACGTAATGCCGTTCGGGCTTATTTCTCACAAGAATTCTCTTGTACAAATCATTGATCAAAAATGAAGCGCCCCAATTCATCTCTGTGCTCACCGTGCCCTGATACGCCGCGAGCTCCGCTGCGACCAAAAGCCCGGTCAGGCCGGGAAAGGAAAAACGAGCAACCAGATCGCCCCAGAGTGTTTCTCCATTGGTTGTCTTTCCGTAGAAAGCAGCGCCTGCCAAACCTAGGAACAGAAATGGGATGACCCGGACAACCAGGGAGAAGACAGAGTTCACTAATTGTCCGACTTGCGCATGAAACTCATTTTTAGCCGCCATAAAGCGCTGCGCGGTGAATCCCTCACCGGCAGTTGGTGAAGCAGCAAAGAACAAGCCCTGTAAAACCAGAGCAAGAATTGTGAGCCCTGTAAATTCGCCGCCCGGAGGGGTTGCCCGGAAAAATTCCGCACCGAAGTCTGCGTTGATCTTGGCATAGATCGGCCCCATACCTCCCAACTTATTGACGACGACGGGTACAAAGATCAGATTAGCCACGATGAAAACCGCGAATTGAAATATCTCGGAATATGCGGCGCCCAGCAAGCCGCCCATGGTTGTGTAGAGCAAAGCCAAAGATGCGGCGAACAGCATGATCTTCAAATCGCTCCAGCCAAGAATCGGTCCTATGGCCTTGGTAAGCCAGCCCGTGATATAGGCCATAAGGACCACCGCCCAACCGAAGCTGAAGTAAACAGCAGCGACACTGCGAAACAAATCTGCAGCGCGCCCTCCATAACGCAGTTGCATGAACTCCGCGGTCGAAACGATACGCATACGGCGCCAGAACTTGGACCAGAGCACAGCCACGAGCGGCATCCAGATGACCCACGGAGTCCACCACCACCAATTTCCCAGTAACCCACCCGTGAACACGAGCATCGTGATGGCGGACGCAGTTCCGGCCGAACTGTAACTCGCCACGCTGGAAAATCCGATTACCCACCAGGGCAAGGATCTGGCGCCCACAAAATAGCTCTCCACCCCATGGCCGGCGCGCCGGGTGAAATAAGATCCGATCGCGATCGCCACGAGTGCATAGACGAGAACAATCGACCAATCGAGAGTATGCATTCTGCGCTTATTGGGGTCGAGGTGTTACCTGCCGGAAACAGATGATTCGCAAGTCGCTAGGCCATGTGAATCTCAACATTGTCGGCGACTGGTCCAAGCACTGTGTAACGGCCATTCACCTCTTGCAGGATTGATCCAGGCACCAGAGGATTTACGGGACCGTGAGCAACCAGACGTGCGATAAACCGTTGCCAACTGACGCCTCCGCCTAACGAACCATCCAGCCAAAAGCTCCGGTCCCGAGCTCCAAGAATCTGGCGCGGACCGATCGTATTAGCTTTGGGAGGCACCCAGGACCAATCGCCACCGAACGAGTGCAATGCGTTCTGCATGATGGTCATGGGGTGCAACTCCACAAGTCGCGGCCCCGCGTTCTTGAAGGCTTTCAAATCGCCATTGAACTCAAGGCCGAGATGCGCTTCCCAGAAAGCAATGTGCCCACACCAACCGATACCCCCATAACAAACGTCAGCTCCGCCGAGATCTTCGATCAACTTGCCGTAGTGGGGCAGCACGTCCTTTGTGGGAAAGTGAATTTGGCGTTCCGGAGGTCGCAGGTCAGGCGCAATCTTAAGAAAGAAGTTTTCTAGCATGGCTTTTTGAAACGATCCAGGCCATGCCGCAGGCGCAGTGTTGCCGTCCTGATCGGCGTATTCGTCCATGTTAAAGGTGTGGACATGGTGACAGCTCAGGCGCAGGTCATTAATCATCGCGGCGGCGTAGGTGTATTGGGGCATTGGTCCTACGGGGAGAATGCCCACAAATCTCTCCCCGCTTTCCAACCTCTCCCGAATCCGTTTCACGATATCGAGTGCGAAATGGAAGTAGAACTCTGAAGCATCCTCAATGACGCTAATCTTGAAGTTAGGGTTTGAATGGCGGGTGATTTCCTGTTTGCTGATCCTGCGGACGCGTTTGAGCTCTACCAGATCGCGGAATGGAATGAAGGTGGCAAGCTGGTACTCAAATCCGTCTTCCGCCGCGATTGTCTTCGCGCGGGCTTTAGCGTCAGAATTCATCATTAATTATTGTTCTCCCGACTTACGAGCTTCATGAAGCTGTCCAGCAGTTTTTTTCTGTGCTTTGTGGACTGGGCCGGTGCTCCTCCGGACAACGATCTCCGGTTCAAGCACTCGGTGGACCACTTGAGCTTTCCTTTTCTTTTGTCCCGCGTTGACGTAGTCCAGCAGCGCACTGGCGGCTTCCTCACCCATTCGCAACATGGGCTGGCGGACAGTAGTGAGCGGAGGGTTGTAATAACCCGCGGCATCGATATCGTCGAAGCCAATGACGGAACAATCTCGGGGCACTTCCAATCCAGCTTCGCTCAGTCCGCGGATTACACCTAGAGCTGTCATATCATCGAACGCCAGTACGGCCGAGAAACGTCGCCGGCCGGCATGCAGCAGCGACTTTACCGCTTCCAGCCCTTCCGCTGAGGTGGTGGGTACCTCTACCAGTTCAAGAGTCCATTCCCGAGAGATCTTTAGATTCGCTTCCTTGGCGAATTTCCCAATTCCTTCCCAGCGCAAGACGGAATCGGCAATGGTCTTCGGACCTCGTATGAAAGCGATCTCACGATGACCGAGAGTGTAAAGGTGTTCGAGAGCTATGTAACCGCCACGGTGATTATTGATGACCACGGTTGAGGCAAACTCAAGGCCCCGGAGCTCTCTGCCAATTACTACAACCGGGACGTGCGGAATTTCAACCTTCTCCAGAACCGCGGGATCGGTCTGCAGCGAGTTCGCCACCAGAATGAGGCCGTCCACCCGGCGCTGCAACATCGACTCCAGGTTGCGATCGAATCGCTCGCGGTTGTTCTGAGCGTCAAACAGCAAATAAGCTATGGACGCTGCGTTCAGCTTATTCTCGATACCACGTAGGATGTAGGTGCAGTAGGGATCGGTGATGTCGAATACCATCACGCCCACGGTGTAGCTCCGATTGGCGCGTAGCGATTGAGCGAAGATATTCGGCTGGTACTTCATCTCCACCGCGATCTGGCGGATGGTGGCTTTCGTGGTGGCCGGAATATATCTGGCTAGAGGGCGGTTGTTGAGGACCATGGAAACGGTGCTGGCAGAACACCCGCACTTTTTGGCAAGTTCGCGGATAGTCACCATTGAAAAGTGGCTGCATCTCTCCCAAAATGATGATTCATCGTCATTTAATAACCGTCTTTCTTGCGGTGAAATAATCCACGTAGAGTTCGGGCAATAGTTCCTGTTTTCGCTTAGGATCGCTGGCAAAGGAACTCGTAGGGAATTGGGCGATCGCAAGATCACGTCTTCGGTCATCATCACTGCCTAAATCCCAGCCAGCGAAAAACACACAGCTGTCGACACCTAAGCTTTCCGCGGCGCTGATCAGCCGGTCGGTACGAATGTGCCGCTCCATCTGCTGTTCCAGGTCCGTCGGATACAAAAATGCTTCCCCGGTTGGCATATAAAGAACGCGGTCAGCGCCGAATTCCGAAACCCAAGCCCAGATCGGCCATTTCCGGAAACTCTTCTCCTCGTGTTCGTCATAGAACCAGACGCAGATCTTGAACTTTTCTGGAAGCATCTCGCGATATACGGACACATAGTCGTCCTGCCACCAAGTGTTGAACATGATGAACTCTAAGCGCGAATTCTTGGCGCTAGCCGTTTCGTACAGGGACCTCATGAGTTCCGCAAATTTGCGGTTGTACCATCGGTAGCGTTGGCTCTTTTCGACGCGGATGAGTTCGTCACCGGTGTCTTGGCGAAATGCCGACTGGGTTGCAGCGTTGAACCGGTCAGGATCTTCTTCGGAGGGATGAAATACCAAGCCGTCCGCGTTGCCGTAGAATCTGAGGCTTTCCTCGACCATATCCTGGATATACCGTCGGACCCGCGCGTCCTCGAGCGCCAACGCCCGCCGGCTGCTAGCGTAGCCAAACTTATCCACACGCACAGTCTCTGGGTACAGATCACCGAAACCCTGCGCATGATCGTCAGTTGTGAGTGTCAGATAAACGCGGATTCCGCGCGCATGTGCGTAATCAATGAATTCGTGCAAAAAACTGTAGCGCGCGTTATTGGAGAACTTGTCACGAAGCGTAAGGTACTTGTCGGAAGGATAGGCGAGGGTATAACCATTCAAGAGCATGAACAAAGTGTCGGCGTTATGAGCAGACATCCAGTCCGCGAATGCCTTCCAGTTTCGTAATGTCCACACCGCCAGCTGATGGGTCGGGTCCCAGAAGTCTCCTCGTCCCAAAAATACGTAATACCCAACGTGCCTGAATGCTCCCCGCGCACCATCGGCCTCGACCACACAATAGTCCTTTGCCGAATAGCTGATACCTTTCCAGTTCCATTTCGCCTGAAAGGGATAGAATCCGGGACGGCTCCCACGCGCCTTGACTTCAACCGCACCCTGAGCATTGGGGCCAGAGATCTCTATCCCGGTTAAGCCCGGCATATCGAGCGTCAGCTTGTTACGCAATTCGCTCGGGTCGACTTCCCTGGGTGCCTCGATCCTAAGTTTGAATGAACACTCTCCATTCCTGACGAAGCGCTCCGCTATCTCGATGTGCAGCGAGGTGGCGGCAACCGTGGCCGTGCAGAGCGCAAAGCAAGTCAGGCCGTGAAAAAATGCTACGTAACCGCCGATCCTTAACTGCGCCCAGCCAACCGACTTGCCTGGCCATACGCTGCTTCTTCCCATGGAGTACTGTTCTATTGGACTAACCTTCCTCTCGCCACCTCGAGGGGCGCTGCGGAAAATGAGCACTGCTTTATGGATAACTGAACACCTCTCAGCCGCTTTCTCAAAACAGGAATTTGAGACCGAATTGGATGTCCCTGGGATCGCGGGCCGAAGTTAACTGTCCAAACGAAGGAGTTCCCAGCACATTGCCGACCGTGACAAAGTTTGAATGATTGAAGATGTTAAAAACTTCCGTCCGGAACTCCAAGCTGCGTTGTTCGCCGAACTCAAAACGTTTGACTACTGAGAAATCGAAATTGTTGAGCCCAGGTCCGATGACACGGTTTCGCCCGGCGGTTCCGAACGTGCCTGGTGCAGGCGCCGCAAAGGCATCCGTGTTGAACCAGCGCAATCGGCTCCGATCTCCTCTCGATAGGATTGGGTCCCCGACCAGATCAGGACGCGCGGTTCCGTCGCCAACGTCTGCGTTATCAAATCCCAGTATCGGAGTAAACGGCTGCCCGCTTTGCAAGGTGGTGATGCCGTTGACTTGCCACCCTCCAATCAACTGCTGGCTCACGCCATTGCTTGAACTTCCAAACCGCTTTCCGCGACCGAAGGGCAATTCGTAGACGTAGCTCAGAACCAGACGCTGACGAACGTCCTGGCTGGCAAGTCCCTTTTCCGCTCTCAAGTTGCGCACGTTTTGCGGACCAGGGTCGTTCTCGTAAATCGAGGCATCGTTGATCGTCTTGGAGAAGGTATAAGAAGCGAGAAACGATAATCCATTGGCGAAACGCCGCTCCACACGGGTTTGTAGCCCATGATACGTTGCCGAAGAATTGCTAAGTCTAAAATTCAAGGAGCCGAAGTTAGGGAAAGGCCGACGACTCTGCACATCTCCCGGCCCCGGAACCGCTTGATTGATGGGAATGAGGTTCGGCAACCGGGTCCCCTTATTACCTACGTAGGCAATGTCAACGACGAGATTCGGAGTGATGGAAAACTGATTGTCTAGGTTCCATTCCTGAACGTATCCATCCCGCCAATGCTTATCAATGGCAAAAAACAACAGTGGTATGGGCGGCGCCAGAGCGAACGGATTCTGAAAGTCAAAGGATCCAGCTTGTGTGCTATCGAGGATGAAAAATGTTTGATTGATGAACGGCGGGTTGATGGCGAGATCGATCCAGGAGTTCGAGGTTTCCCGTTGATAAAAGATTCCATACCCTCCCCGTAGCACGTAGCGTTTTACTTGCGATGGAGACCAGGCGAAACCTAGGCGAGGGGCGAGGTTGTTGTTGTCGTTATCGACGAGTGAGCGGGGAAACCCGAACTGGCTGTGGTCCTTAGCTGTGACCAGCTGCGCCGTTCCGCCTGAGATGTCGATGTTGGAAATTGTGTCATTTTCTGAGATTGGCCGTCCTGACCATTCGTAGCGCAGTCCGAGATTTAGGGTCAGGGTGGAGGTTACACGCCAGTCGTCCTGGAACCAGGGATATAGGTCGGTATTTTCAAAATGGGGATCAAATTCATCAATGCTAGCCAAGCTGGTCCGAGGCAGTCCCAGCAGAAAATCTGCGAGCGCGGCGGTGCTATTCGGGGTATTTCCATCTACGCTAGTGAAGCGTCCGTCGAATCCGAAAATTCCACGCGGGAAAATCGTCTCCGGGAACGTGTCACGATGGCGCTCCATGGTGAGCCCAAACTTCATTGTGTGCGCGCCTTTTCCATACGAGAAAGTGTCCCCCACGTGGAAAACTTCGCTGCGCCAGCCCCGCGGTCCGGAAACTACCTGGCCAAGTCCATGTTCACCAAATGAAAGGTAGGGACTAATGTCCATCTCCGGAACACCCCAGCAGGCCGGCTGCTCGCATAGGCCCGCAATTCCCAAGGCACCGACCACATCGTTATGAAAGGCATTTCCAACGACCTCATTTTGCCGGAATCGGTTGTAAGCCAGCTTGAGCTCGTTCAGTTTGTTCGAGCTGAAAATGTGGCTGAAACTGATTTCCGCGTTCTGGCCGCGCGACTTTTGCCGGAACGAATCGGTGGGAAACAGCTTCGGACTAATGTTGTCTACGTCTTCGATGATGTATCGGCCAAACACAGCATCCTTGTCACTGAAATGATGATCCAATCGACCGATAACCTGGTAGACATTGATCTTGTTGGTGTCGTTAGAAACATAGTTGGTCGCCAGGTTCGGATCAAATGGCTGGTCCGGCGGTGCTGTGTTTGGGAGAGGCACGAACTGTTGAAGAATCGTACTGGCAATCGGGCTGATACTGCCCGACGGAACTACATTGCCGGGAAATGGAACATGGGTTGTGGGATCGTGAATGGTGATTCCCAAGGGCAACAAATCGGAGAAGTCGCCCGCCCGCTCTTGCGTGTTGGGAACGAGCCCGGTCTGGGTGAAGCCTTTGCGTATGCGGGTGCCCTCGTAGCTGCCAAAGAAGAAGGTCTTGTTTCGACGAATCGGGCCGCCGAGAGTGCCTCCGAATTGATTGCGTCTCAGTTCCGGCTTTGTACCTCCTGAAAAGAAATTGCTTCCGTCGAAGATGTCATTTCTCAGAAATTCATAAGCGGTGCCGTGGAGGCGGTTGGTCCCTGATTTTGTCGCTAAATTGATCTGTCCACCAGCTTCGGTGCCGAGCTCCGCACTGTAATTACTGGTCTGCACACGAAACTCCTGAATAGCATCCACAGACGGACTAATCGAGTTGCTCTCGTGTTGGTTCTCCTTGGCAGGAACCCCATCAATGAGGAACTGGTTGTAAGAGGATTGCTGCCCGTTGATGCTGAACGATACTCCGCTTCCGCGGGTACCCAGTCCATAGGTGGCGGCGTAGTTTCCCGCGGTTCCTTCCGTAGCTCCCGGAACTAGCAAGGCGAGCTGAGTAAAGTTGCGCCCGTTCAGTGGCAGATCCTCAACTCGTTTATTCTCGACCAGTGCACCAATTTGCGCGTCATCGGCTTGCAAAAGCGGGGCAACGCCGGTCACCGTCACCTGATCCGTTACCTGGCCCACCTGTAAACTGAAGTCGATTCGCACCGTTTGCTGCACGTCCACTTTGATGCTGCCGACCGTGGCGCGCTTGAATCCAGGCTGCTCCGCAGTCGCTGCATATTGGCCGACAGGCAAATTGGGTACAGAATAGTCACCCGAGGAGCTGGAGCTTGCGGTTCGCACCTGGCCCGTACCGCTATTTGTGACCATGATCTTCGCACCAGAGACCGCAGCGCCACTTTGATCTACAACGCTTCCTACAATCCCCCCTCGCTCTTGCCCTAACGTTAACCCGACGGCAGTGCAGACGATGCCAAGCACCAAAGCTGTGCGCATGTACGTCCTCCAGCGTTTATTGAACGCGTTTAATAAAAGCGTATAATTTACCGGTGCAATCAGCCTTGTCAAGCAAAATCATTCGTTCAAACTGGGGCGTCTCAATTAAGCGCCTGCTGCAAGAAAGAGAACGATTGAGGCGATGTATGCCTGACCAAATGAGCGCCAGTTTCGGGGCTGACCTGCCCCGAAGTGCGATAAAACTTACGAATACAGTATGGCTGACATTCTGGAGCCAGCTAACGAGGAGTTGCCCTCCACGAAGAAAACTGCCGCCTGAGTGATGAGTCTCACCAATTGGTCAAGCATTGTCGCGTTTGCAACGGCGGCACCGAAGGCTATAGAAAGCAGTGTTAATCAAACAAACAGAGCGCAAACAGAGCGCAAATGGATCGACAGAAATTGTCCCAAATCGGCCCCGCGCTGGCATGGTGGCCAACTTAAGGCCGTGACTGCAATGCTATGACTTTGTCTTTGTGCGTCGCCTTCTGCGCGTATAGATCCGCATCGGCTTCTTTAAGAGTTTCTTGGATTGACGTCCCCGGAGTGTGTATTGCCAATCCACAGCTCAGGCCAATGCGGTATTCTCGTTGTTCCTTAGCATTCCATCGGTCTACCCATTGATGGAGCCGGTTGACAGCAACACCAGCTTGCGCCAGATCGGTATCCGGCATGACCACCAGGAACTCATCGCCCCCATAGCGTATAACCAGGTCGGCGGCCCGGAAATTCTTTTGAAGCAGCCCCGCGACTTCGGCCAAGATGTGATCGCCGACCAGATGGCCGAATTGTGTGTTGAAGTCCTTAAATCCGTCGATATCAACCATCATCAGCGATAGCTTGCGCTGGGTCCGCTCCGCCCGTGCTACTTCCCTGGCCAGTGCTTCCTCCATAAAACGACGGTTGAAAACTCCGGTTAGAGCATCGGTTCGCGCCCTACTTTCGGCGACCTGCAGTTTCAGGATAAGGTCGCGTCGTGTTCCTACCAAAACAAACCACTGTTGAAACAAATACACATTAAGAAGCAGAAGCAACGCAGTCAGACCGAGCACAAGTTGTGCGATGTTCTGCTGGTGGACGGCAGAGCCAGTCATGTGCCACAACATTTGTGGCGTGATCAGTGCCAGGAATCCAGCAGCCAACACCGCCAGAACAGCGAGTCCGATGCCGTGGAGCTGAAAATCACGCCATTCAAGCGCCTGGATTTTCTTTTCGATACGTTCGGGCACAATGTCCGCTTGTAGCTCCAGGCTCGGAGTTGCATCAAGTACCGTGCTTAGTTGGTTCACGAACACAGGATATTGTTAGGGATTTGTTCCTAAATAATTACATCGGTAATGCGTGCGACCTCGGCCCGCACCATGACCAGAGATGGGCGATATTGAAGCTGAGGCAATCATTGTGCACCTATTTTGGGTGCCTAACAGGTGGCTTGAGGCAGTATCGACACCTCCGCCAGCCCAGGCGAGATGATAGAGCGCGATGTGGCAAAGTCTCGCGTAAGCCCAGCGTTTACTTTTTGAGCGCTCGGAATGTCGAACATCAGGGAGGGCCGCCTTTACCGATATGTGCCCACGGAAAAACAGCTATGCCATAATGACGCGCACAAATGGTTCTCACTCCTGGCACGACACTCGGGCCATACGAGATCGTCGCCCCACTAGGTGCGGGTGGCATGGGAGAAGTTTATCGCGCCCGCGACACGCGACTGGATCGTACAGTCGCAGTCAAGATTTTCTTTCGTCGAATCCCGAGGCCAGGCAACGCTTCGAGCGAGAAGCTCGTGCGATTTCGTCTCTCAATCATCCCAACATTTGCACGTTGCATGACATCGGCCACCAAGACGGGACAGATTTCTTGGTCATGGAATACCTGGAAGGTGAGACCCTGGCCGATCGCCTCATTCATGGACCGTTGCCGCCGGAACAAGTACTGAAGTACGGGATCGAGATCTGCGAGGGATTGGAGAAAGCCCATAAGAACGGCCTAATCCACCGCGACCTGAAGCCGGGCAACATCATGCTTACCAAGTCAGGCGCCAAGCTGATGGACTTCGGTCTAGCCAAAACGACGAGCGTCAGCGTGCCGCCATCATCAAGCTTGACTATGACGTTGCCCTCGGCAGATCAACCACTGACCGCGCGGGGCATGATGTTAGGCACTTTCCAATACATGTCTCCTGAGCAAGTGGAGGGAAGGGAGGCTGACGCGCGCTCCGACCTATTCGCCCTCGGAGCAGTCTTGTACGAGATGGCGTCCGGCAGGCGTGCCTTCACCGGCAAGAGCCAGGCCAGCATTGTTGCCGCGATTCTCGCATCCGAGCCACAGCCCATTTCCGCGGTACAGCCGATGTCGCCGCCCGCACTGGACCGGGTAGTGCGGACTTGCCTGGCGAAAGACCCTGACGATCGCTGGCAGACCGCCCACGACGTGAAGCTGCAACTACGCTGGATTGCGGAAGGCGGGTCGCAAGCCGGTATTCCGGCTCCGTTGGCTGCCAGGCGCAGACGCTCCCAGAATCTGGGGTGGGCTGCGGCTGCGATTTGTCTGCTAGTGGCACTATCGACAGCTTCGGCTTTATGGCTACACCCACGCCGACCTCCCTTGCCTTTGCGCGCCTCGCTACTGCCTCCCAAGAACTGCAGCTTTGATCCTTTCGGTTTCGCAATCTCTCCCGATGGCAAGCGGTTGGCGTTCGTGGGGACCGCTGCTGGTCAGAGCGAGACCAGTTTGTGGGTGCGCCCGCTGAACTCCGTTGCTGCCCAGGAACTCTCTGGCACGAATGGCGCGATCTATCCCTTCTGGTCACCGGATAGCTCGGCAATTGGTTTCTTTGCAGGTAATAAGTTGAAGAAAATTGATGCCGCTGGCGGACCCGTGATCGCCATGGCGGATGTGGAAGATGGTCGCGGTGGCACTTGGGGGTCTGATGGCACGATTGTTTTTAGCCGCAAAGCTCAGCAGGAGGGCCTGTATCAAGTATCCTCCGCAGGTGGCCCGGTCTCCGAAGTCACGCACTACGACAAGACTCGCAACGAGGACACTCACCGTTGGCCCTGGATGATGCCTGATGCGCGTCACTTCATTTTCTATTTGAGCAGTATCACGTTGACGGCAACCAATGGCGACCAGGACCCAATAGCCGGTCTTTACTTTGTTGACCGTAAGACGGGCAAAAAGAACCGTGTCCTGCCTTCTGAATCTGGAGCGCAGTATGCCAATGGATACCTCTTTTATCTTCGGCAACAGAACTTGATGGCTCAATCCTTCAATGCAAGTTCTGGCACCCTTTCTGGTCCTCCCGTCCCCGTGGCCGAAGCGGTGGAGTATAACTCTGATCGGTGGATTGGCGCTTTCAGCGCGACCGCCAGTGGTTTGGCATATTTAAGTGGGGCGGGGAAACAAAGTCAGTTGACCTGGTTCGGGCGTGATGGAAGAGAACAAGGCAAACTGGGTCCAGCAGGTATTTACGATGTTATTTCGCTTTCTCCAGACGGGCAGCGCGTCGCCACGAACTTGACAGAACCGAATGGACCCAACAGCGACATTTGGATTTACGAACTGGCCCGAGGCACTGCGACCCGGCTGACGTTTGAAGGGGTTCACGCCCAGATCCCCGTCTGGACTCACGATGGCAAGATCATCGCCTACACCACCAACCGACGAGGAGGCGATCTTTATGCAAAAGCCAGCAGCACGCTTGGAGGCGAAGAGAGTCTCGTGCAATCCGATGACTTTAAACTTCCCACCGACTGGACACCCGATGGCAGGCTTCTCATCTACATGAATTTCGCCCATGGTAAGGGACCTCGTCTGTGGATCCATCAAACCGCGCCGGAGAAGAAAGACTATCCGCTACTCAGCACGAATTTCGCCGAGGAGCAAGCGCGGCTTTCTCCCGATGGCCACTGGCTAGCGTACCAATCGGAAGAAACTGGCAAAGACGAAATTTTCGTGGTTCCCTTTCCCAACCTATCCAGCAAGTGGCAAGTGTCCACGAACGGTGGCGAACAAGTGACGTGGCGCGCCGATGGCAAGGAACTCTTCTATATCGCTCCCGATCGCAAGCTGATGGCGTTGTCTGCAGATACGGCAGGCGGTGTCTTCAAACCCGGATTGCCGCGCCCACTATTCACGACATTCGTAACCAGCGCACACCACGCCTTCCGCCAGTACGATGTCACTCACGATGGGCAGAAGTTCATTGTTAATACTGCTCTCGAAGAGAGTCAGGAACCCATCACTTTCTACGCGAACTGGGAGGCGGAGTTGAAGAAGTAGAGAGTTTCTGGCGACTTGTTCACGAATCGTAAAGTAGTCCCGCAATCTTCGCCGCACAGAAGGAGAAAAATATGCAGACCTGGCCTCGACCGCTGACACACGTAGGGGTTACCGTCACCGACTTGGAAAAGGCTATCCGCTGCTCAGGATCGACACCAGTAATCAGCGCGTGAAGAAACAGACCACTATTGCCTTCGGCTTCGCCCTTGAACTTCAGGCGTAAATCGAAATCGCGGTAGGTCTTCTCAGTTGTCAAATAACCATATTTGTTGGCTGTGCTTTCGCCTAATTTGTTCCCTTTTCTGCGACCCACTTCTCATCCCCGTTCTTTTTCCAGCCGGTGAGATCCTTGCCATCGAAAAGAGCGACCCACCCTGCTTTGGGTGCCATCTGAGCCATCGCCGTAAGAACGATCAGCATCACGGTTGTTACGAACACCCGACCTTGTTTCATGACAAAAGCTCCATGTCCGTTTGGCGGTAATTACGCAGTTTCGTCAGCCGGGAACTTTGTCATGAATGCAGGACGGAACGACCGTCCAGGAGGGGCGCGCCATTCTCATTTTTCCGTATCTCAGTCAATAGCAACTGGGGTTAATGGCAACGGTTTGGTAAGGGTTATATTCCTTGGCAGGCTGAAGGACGATGCTGATCATTGAGACAACGCGCCTTCTGTTACGCGAGTTCACCAGCGAGGATGTGCGAATGCTGGCGCGAATTCTTTCCGACCCCGAGACGATGCGATTTTATCCTGCGACACTCGACCAGATCGGCGTTGAGGATTGGATCGAGCGGAACCGGCTGCGGTACCAAAAAGATGGCCATGGTCTCTGGGCAATGATCTTGAAACACACGGACGAGTTAGTAGGGGACTGCGGGCTGACCCGGCAGGTTGTTGACGGCAATCAGGAGATCGAGATCGGATATCATGTGCGGCGCGATCTATGGGGACAAGGACTGGCCCCCGAGGCCGCGCTTGCCTGCCGGGACTACGGATTCAGGCAGCTCAGTGTTGACCGGCTCATCTCGCTTGTCCGTCCACAAAACCTGCCCTCTAGCCGTGTCGCCGAAAAGATCGGAATGAGTCTCTGGAAACAGGTGATGTGGCGCAATCTGCCACACAACGTTTTTGCCGTGCGGTCGCTCAGCGCGAAGATAAGCTGATTCAGTCTGATCTCGCCATCGAGCAACATAAGAAGACCCTCGAGATCGATCCCAATTTCGCCTCAGCCCACGGCGATCTCGGCTGGACGTATCGCGCCATGGGCAATTATGACGTGTGGCTGCAGGA
>Ga0075425_100001518_pt1 | contig 22801 bp, 26 predicted proteins | sample SoiMethybrSBSTD4_FD_75300 | JGI IMG/M metagenome (GOLD analysis project Ga0075425, IMG submission 75300) | Bulk soil microbial communities from a Populus tree surrounding site in Tennessee, USA - Soil MetaG P. TD hybrid SBSTD4 | ecosystem: Environmental > Terrestrial > Soil > Tree plantation... | reverse complement strand
TGTCTCGCCGCGACGATCCCGATTTTAACCCACCATATTCCGGAAGGGCTCCTCGTGATGATCGTCATGTACCTCATCACGCAGGAGGACACGGCCGCCACGCTGATCGGCTCGGTCCTGGCGGTGATCGGCGTGACTATCGGCCTGGGGCTCGGCCTCCTCGCCTGGGAAATTTCGATCGACACTGCATGGCTCCGTATCTGTTTCTTCATTGCGTTCTTCTTCGGCGGCCTGTTTCTCAAGCGCACCCTGACGATCGGCGCGCTGGGCTCCGCGATCGGGATACCGGCGGGCCTCGTGATGCTCCTTCCTGATATTTTTCCGCCCAGCCCGGAGTTGCTGGTCGAGTTCGTGCTCTGGATCTGGTGGTCCGTCACGCTTGGACTTTCGGTCAACGCCGGCGTTCAGCTCCTGCTGGCGCCGGGAGATCCGCTGATGTTGCTCCGGCGCGAGTTGGACACGAGACTCAAAGCCGTCGCACAGTTGCTCCGGCACTTGGCGGGCGATGCGGCAGGGCAGCCGGCGGCGGCCGAATCGCTGACTTCTCTCGCAACCGCCGGTATGTCGCGGCCTCTCGCGCTCCTCAAAACATCCGCGCTCATCCACAAATGGGCGCGCGCGCGGCACGAGGTATTGGCTGCGCTCATTACATTAATGGATCGCCTAGTTACCGCCGCGACCGCGCTCCAGGCCCTCGCTCCCGGCGCGGCTGAAGCGGGTCAACGCGAGCGGCTGCTGAACGCGGCGGAGGCCTGTGAGCGGATGCGTCGCGCGTTCGCAGAGATGCGCCTGCCGGCGCCCGGCGAATGGATACCGCTTGCAGCCAAGCCCACTTCGGGCACGATGCCCGTCCTAACCGATATGGAGCGTACGCTCGACGAGATCGCTCTCGCTTTGCCCCATTACGCCGAGAAACCTGATCAGGCGGAAGCCGCCGCCGCTGAAAGGCCAAGCCTCTTTCTGCCGGATGCCTTCGACAATCCCGAATATGTCCGCTTCGCCGTCAAAGGCACGCTCGCGGCGCTGATCTGCTACTTGCTTTTCATCGGCTTCGATTATCCGGGCATCTACACCTCCGTCATCACCTGCTTCGTCGTGTCGCTGTCGACGATCGGCGCGAGCAACCAGAAGGGAATTCTTCGCTTCGGCGGGGCCGCCGTCGGCGGCCTGATGGGGTTGATCGCCTTGATGTACTTGTTTCCCAACGTGGAGACGATCGGCGGCTTTTGGCTGGTCTTCGGCGCCGGCACCGCCGTCGCCGCATGGGTGAACTTCGGCACGCCGCGCATCTCGTACGGCGGATACCAGGTCGGCCTCGCCTTTTACAAAGCCGTCTTCCAGGGTTTCGGTCACGGTTTCGGCCAGGCGATGAGCGCCACCAATCTGCGCGATCGTGTGATCGGCATATTTTTCGGCCTCATCGTGTTCGGCGCCGTCGAGCGTTTGCTGTGGCCCGTGCGAGCTCAAGAAGTGCTGCGCGCGCTCTTGGCGGAGATTATGCACTTGCTGGCGGAGCGAGCACGCGCGGGAACGAGCAGCGCTACGGCTTCGGTGACGACCGACAATGTAGACTCCTGGCGCCGACGGATCTCCCAGAAAGTACAGGACTTGCAGGCGAACATCGAGTCCTCCAAGTTTGAGGCGGGTCTCATCGAGTCGTCGAAGTTTGAATCGGGTGATTTGAAAGTAAGCGAGATCCAGAACGTGCTATGTGACGCCCAGATCATCTTTATCCTACTTTTCTCGCTCGCGCGTCAGCCACGCGATATCGCGCAGTCGAATGTGGTTCGCGCAGCCGAAGCAGGACTCGATAGCCTTATAGCGACGGCCTTGGAGGCATTAGCAATGCGCGCAGCCGGCGGCTCGGAACCGGCGGTTCCCCGGCTTGAAGATGCCCTGAATGCTTTTGCGCGGTCCGCGACCGATACCGATGCGCTCGATCAAGAGGCCGCCGCCTACTTCGACGCGCGACTACAGCTCTATCGCACACTCGTCGCGACGATCGAGCGGCTTTCTCTGGAATTCCCGGATGCCGACGGACAGCCGAGTCGCTCTTCGAAGGGGGAGATGCTCTTTGAGCGCCGGGAAATTCAAATCAATTAGAAATTCGCGCTGAAGTGGAGGATCGATCATGAGGAAATCGGGACATTTGTGGGCAGTCGGATATGACGACGAGGAGCGGGCCCATCGGGTCCGCGACGAAATCGTCCGCCTGGGCTGGAACCGCGATTACCTCATGCTCGACGACGTCGCAGTCGTCGTGCGGCACGCCGACGGATCGTTCACGCTCGATCGCGAAACGGTCCCCGTCGTGTCGAACGTCTTAGGCAGCAGCGTGGTGGGATTCCTCGCGGGCCTGGTGCTCGGCGGACCGCTGGTCGGCGCGGCCGTCGGGGCGATCATCGGCAGCGCCGGCTCGGCGGCCGTCGCGGCCTCGGTCGGAATCGGCGAAGACTTCCTCGGCGAAGTGCAGGAGCTGATGAAGCCGGGGACTTCCGCCATTTTCGTCCTGGACTACGAGGGCGACATGGACCTGATCCTGCACGCGATTCGTGGCCTCGGCGGAACGGTGTTGAAGACCAATGTGGATTTCGAGCGGGCCAAGCTGATTCAGTCAACTTTGGCGGCGGCGTCGAATCCGGAAAGTGATGTCAAGTCGTGAAAAATAAAGAGATGAAAGAAGTGATCAAAAAAGCGCGCAAGCTCGCCGAGCCTTTCCGCGTGACCGATGACAGCTTTCGACTGAAAGACTTCGATCCCGGCGAAACGTTGGAATTTACGTCCGAGGACAAGCCGCGCGCGAAGGAAGCGCTCGCGACGGGTATCTCTCTACTCGCCGAGCTGCAGGACAGGCTTTATGCCCAGGACCGCTGGGCGGTGCTGCTGATCTTTCAGGCGATGGACGCGGCCGGAAAGGACGGCGCCATCAAGCATGTCATGTCGGGCGTCAACCCGCAGGGCTGTCAGGTTTTTTCCTTCAAGTCGCCGACCAACGAGGACCTGGACCACGATTTTCTATGGCGGTGCCTGAAGAACCTGCCCGAGCGCGGCCGTATCGGCATTTTCAATCGCAGCTATTACGAGGAGACCCTCGTCGTGCGGGTGCACCGCGATTTCTTGGAGAAGGAGAAGTTGCCGCCCGAGCTCGTCACAAAAGAAATCTGGAAAGAACGGTTTCACGACATCCGCAGCTTCGAGCGCTATCTGACGCGCAACGGCGTCTGCATTCTCAAGTTCTTTCTAAACGTCTCCAAGAAAGAACAGAAGAAGCGTTTTCTCGAGCGCATCGAGGAGCCGGAGAAAAACTGGAAGTTTTCCGCCAATGATGCCAAGGAGCGCGAATACTGGGACGATTACATGAAGGCGTATGAAGACACGATTCGAAACACCGCCACCAAGGAAGCGCCGTGGTACGTCGTCCCCGCGGATAACAAGTGGTTTACGCGCGTCGTTGTCGGCGCCGCGGTGATCGAGGCACTGGACGATCTCGATCTAGAATATCCGAAAGTCAGCGACAGCAAGTTGAAAGAACTGGAGGAGGCAAAGAAGGCTTTGTAGGCAATGGGTGGCAGGGGATCGTGATGACAGCCAGTAAGAAATCATCGACAGGCTGATGGCGACAGGACGACAAACATTTTAGGCCCTCATGAAATCACCAGTGCAATGAAAGATATGGAGGAAAACTCTATGCCCGCGACAATGTCTACGCGCGCTTCGCGGTAGTGCGGCCGCGCGCATGGCAGGCCGGTGGCGCTGAATTTAGTTTTTTGTCCATACGGTGAGTTCCTGTAGAAATTCCGGCCTATGAGGAATCATGGCCCGGGCATACTATCTATTCCTTGGCACTGACGCGGAGAACCAAACACGAACATCGATCAAATACTGTTTGCCGTTACCGTGATGATCACCGCGGCGGTGGTCGCGGGGAGTGTAGCGAAGCAACTGAACCTGGGCTCTATCGTGGCCCTGCTCGTCGTCGGAATGATCCTCGGGCCGCATTCTCCGAAGCCATTGTTCACCGGTCACGTCGAAGAGCTGCGAACCGTCGGCGAGATCGGTGTCATATTGCTGCTCTTCCTCGTTGGCCTTGAAATCAAACCGGAGAAGCTGTCATCTATGCGCCGCCTCTTCTTCGGTTTGGGTACGGCGCAGTATCTGCTTACCGCCATCATCATTACCGGGCTTCTGATCGCGGTCGCTCGTCTCCACTGGCCATCGGCCCTCATCATGGCCCTCGGTCTTGCGATGAGTTCAGACGCCATCGCTATCGCAAGCCTGGAGGAGCATGGCGAAAGCTCAAGTCCGCAAAGCCGTGCGGTCATGGCCGTGGTGATTTATCAGTCTTTCATGGTCATACCGGTGTTCGCGGCGATGCCGCTTCTTGCCTCGCACTCTACGCAAGATACGCCGATGCCTACCGTCTTAAAGACGCTGGAGGTATGCGCTGCGATTGCAACCGTCTACCTGCTTACCCGCTACGCGCTGCCGAAGGTTCTGGCCTTGGCCGCTCGCAAATACGGCATCGAAGCGTTCAGTCTGATTGTTATCGCGGCCATCTTTGCGGCGGCGTGGATCATGGACGCGGTTGGCTTATCGAGCGCGCTGGGTGCTTTCATGGTCGGCATGATTCTCTCCGCTTCCGTGTTCGCCTATCAGATCAAGGCGTCCGTCTCGTCGCTAAAGGGACTCTTGCTCAGCGTGTTCTTCATCGCTATCGGCATGTCCATTAATCTCAAGGAGGTCATCGGGATCGGCGCCGAATTGGCATATTATCTGCCGTCTCTATTATTGATAAAGGTTGCTGTTGTCATCGCTCTGGGTCTGGTTTTTCGCCTCGGGTTTCGCGCGGCTATCATGGCCGGCCTCTTGTTGGCTCCCTTTGATGAAATCGCTTACATCATTTTTTCCAGCGCGCACCGAAGCGGCCTGTTGACCGAGCGGTCCTACGCTATGGGCCTGACAGGGATCTCGTTCTCGTTTATTGTTTCGCCCTTACTGATCAATCTAGGATACCAACTGGTCGATCGGTTCGAGACCGAGACAAAACCCCACCTGCCTCTCAAAGCATTGAGCGAGTCGGTCCATGACTGCGTGGTTGTCGTTGGCTACAGTTACGTCGGGCGGGTCATCTGCATCATGCTGGAGCGGGCGAACATTCCCTTCCTCGCTTTCGAGCGGAGCCTCGATCGCATTGCCGAAGCGAAGAAAGAAAATCGCAAGGTCTACTTTGGCGACATCACCAGCCCGTCCATGATGAAGGCGTTGGCGGTCTCGCGCGCCCGCGCCGTGATTGTAACAACGAGGGATTATTCCGCAGTCAAACGATTGACCAGTACACTGCTCCACTTCTATCCTGATGCGAAGGTCATGACTGCCGTGCCTTATCTGTTTCAGCGGGACGAGTTGAGGAAGATTGGAGCAGCGCAGGTCGTGGCCCTCATACCGGAGGGCACGTTGACCTTCGGCAGATCGGTTTTGGGCGAGCTCGGCATCAAACCCGACGCTATTGAACCAATCATGAACTCGCTCAGGGCCGCCGATTATGCGTCCATGCAGGATGTTCCGGGTAACATTCCTGACAATGTACCGAAGGCAGCCGCAGCCGCCGTCGGGAAGCGTGATTAAATCCTTCCGCAACTGGTTTGGTGACTTGCGGGTAAAGGCTGTGAAATTTTCAAGACAAACAGATCCTGTTCGTCTCCGCCTTTCACCCGAAAGCGACGGCTTGTTGAGGAGGGGAAAACAAAGTGCCAGGTAGCCGCCGGTTCCCGATATTGGATTGGCTCTTTAATTATAGAAAGGACTGGCTGCAATGCGACCTGATCGCCGGCTTGATAACGGCCGCAGTCGTCATTCCAAAGGCGATGGCGTACGCTACGATCGCCGGGCTGCCGGTGCAGGTAGGACTCTACACGGTCCTGGTGCCGATGGCGGTCTACGCTCTGATAGGAACCTCGCGACCGCTCAGCGTCAGCACCACTACGACATTGGCTATTCTGGCGGCGGTCGAGCTCGGCCAAGTCGCCGCGGCTGGCGATCCGGCGTTCGTGATGAGAGCTTCCGCAACGCTGACCCTCCTGGTCGGAGCCATCCTTCTGTTGGCTTCGCTCCTGCGCTTGGGCTTCATCGCCAACTTCATCTCGGAACCGGTGCTGATCGGCTTCAAGGCGGGGATCGGCCTCGTAATCGTCCTCGATCAACTGCCTAAACTTCTCGGTGTCCACCTTCCGAGAGGCACATTCGTCCAGAATCTTCTGGGCACGCTCGGCGCCATTTCTCACGCGTCAATGCCAACCCTCGCTGTCGGGATCGTCGTTATCGTACTGTTGGTTGGAATCGAGCGCTTCTTCCCGCGCGCGCCCGCGCCGCTGATCGTTGTGGCCGCTGCGATCGTTGCCGTGCGCCTGCTGGGATTGCAGGCTCACGGCGTGGAGACCGTCGGTGCGATTCCCCGCGGGCTGCCGTCCTTCACCTCCCCGGACTTCACACTCCTAGCGCAGCTCTGGCCTGGAGCCCTGGGTATCGCGCTCATGAGTTTCACCGAGACCATCGCCGCGGGACGCGCCTTCGCTGCAATCGAAGACCCGCCTCTACGTCCGAATCAAGAGTTGATTGCAACCGGATTTGCCAATGTCGCAGGCGCGCTGTTCGGGGCGATGCCGGCGGGCGGCGGCACCACACAGACGGCGGTCAACCGTCTGGCAAGTGCGCGCACGCAGTTAGCTGAACTTGTCACCGCTACGGCTGCGCTGCTAACGATGCTCTTTCTCGCCCCGGTACTCGGGCTGATGCCGCAGGCCGCTCTGGCGGCCGTGGTCATCGTCTACTCGATCGGTTTGATCAAGCCGGCTGACTTCCGCGTCATTGTCCGGATACGGCGAACAGAATTCTTCTGGGCATTGACCGCGCTCGCGGGCGTCACGCTATTGGGAACACTGCAGGGGATAGTCGTCGCCATCGTGGTGTCGCTGGTTGCCTTGGCATACCAGACTGCCGATCCGCCAGTTCGCGTGTTAGGGCGCAAGCCGGGCACGAACGTCTTTCGACCGCGCTCGGAGGAACACAGCGACGATGAAACTTTCCCCGGTCTGTTAATGATACAAATCGAGGGTCGGATTTTTTTCGCGAATGCCGAACACATCGGGGAGAAGATCATGGTGCTTGTGAACGAGGCGAAGCCGAGGGTCGTGGCAATCGATCTCAGCGGCGTACCCGATCTCGAGTATACGGCGCTCAAGATGCTGATCAACGCCGAGAAGCGAGAACGCGAACGCGGTGTATCGGTATGGTTGGTCGGGCTCAATCCGGACGTGCTATCGATGATTCGCCGTTCATCCCTCGGGGACGTCCTGGGGCGAGACCGGATGCACTTTAATCTGGAACTCGCCGTCGCGAAGTACCTGGCGGCTCCTGGACTATGACGATACGAGGTGCTGTTTCATGAGTAGAATTGTCCTGGTAAAATCCGGAACCACGAGATACGGCCAGAATATATCGATAGGACCGAACCGGCTCATAGCGGACGAGCCGAGCGACCTCGGCGGCAATGACGAAGGTCCCAACCCTTATGAGCTGCTGCTGGCGGCTCTGGGCGTGTGCACCGGCAGCGGCAGACACTCATGGAGATCGCCGACCATTGTCCCGTACATCGCACGCTGGTTTCGGAAATCGACATTCGCACGAGACTAATCGAAGAGATGGCTCGGCGATTTTTTATTGGCGACACTCGATAAGTGAACTGGAGGTAACCGAGGGAACATGGACTCCGCATCCATTTCGGCTATCGCGGCGCTAGCAGGAGCGGCTATCGGGGGCCTGACATCTTTTGCGGCCACGTGGGTGGGCCAGCAAGCTCAAGCCCGGACGCAGCGGCTCGTCCACAAGCTGAGTCGGCGGGAAGAACTTTATAAAGACTTTATCGAAGAAGCGGCGAAATTATACACGGACTCGCTTATCCGTGACACGCCCGAAGTCCCCCAGCTGGTTAAACTCTATGCCCTGATCAGCATGATGCGTGTTCTTTCCTCACCGAGGGTGGTTCAAAACGCGGACGCAGTCGCTCGAATGATCGTCAACACCTATCTCGCGCCCAATAAAAGTTTTCACGAATTGCGCGATATGGTGAACAAGGACACGGTGGATGCGCTGCGGGATTTTAGCGAAGCATGCCGGGAAGAGCTTCAAACTTTGGAATCCTAGTAGAAAGTTACCCTGTGCCCCCGCCTCATCCATATCTTTCCACAAGACATTGGGCTTCTTTGACCCCCAGACATCGAGGAGCCGGAGAAAAACTGGAAGTTCTCCGCAAACGACGCCAAGGAGCGCGAATACTGGGACGACTACATGGAGGCGTATGAAGACATGGTTCGAAACACCGCCTCAGAAGCGGCGCCATGGTACGTCGTGCCCGCGGACAACAAGTGGTTTACGCGCGTCATCGTCGCCGCCGCGGTGATCGACGCGCTGGATTCCCTCGATCTCGCCTATCCGAAAGTCAGTGAGAGCAAGTTGAAGGAGCTCGAGGCGGCAAAGCAGGCCTTATAGGCCGTAAATGATTGCGTGTGGAAATGGTATGAAAGACGGTAAGCAATCATCGACCAGGTGCCAGCGGGATGTTTGATATTAATCTGGCGCTCCGTTTCGGGGCGGCGCTCGGTCTGGGTCTGCTGCTGGGTTTGGAACGCGAGCGTCAGCGCGATGCCGAGCTGTTATTCGGCGGTGTGCGGACCTTCGCGTTGATCGCTTTGTTGGGCGCGCTCGGCGCCTTCATGCAACGCGAGATGCAACAGGACTGGCTTTTGCTCGCCGCTTTTGTCGCTCTCAGTACTCTGGTCATCGTCTCCTACGCCACCGCGGCGGCGCACGGCGAAATGGGGATCACGACGGAAGTCAGCGCCTTGCTTGCGTTCATCGTCGGCGCTTTGTGCGGCTGGGAAAAAGTCGGTGTGGCGAGCGCCGTAACCGTTATTTGCCTGCTGCTCCTCAACCTCAAGGAATTTCTGCATGCTCTGGCGCGGCGCATCGATATCGCCGACGTCGAGGCGGCTCTCAAGTTCGCCGTGATCAGCGTGATCATCCTGCCGCTTTTGCCCAACACGAACTTCGGCCCGCCGCCGCTGGACGTCATCAATCCATACAAAATCTGGCTGATGGTCGTGCTCATCGCCGGCCTTAATTTCCTCGGCTATGTGTTGGTCAAACTGCTGGGCAATGAACATGGGCTCCTGCTCACCGGCGTCCTCGGCGGTCTGGTGTCGAGCACGGCGGTGACGCTAAGTTTCTCCCAGCGCAGCCGGAGCGAGCCGGCGATGTCCAGCGCGTTTGTGCTGGCGATCGTGGTCGCTTGGACGATCATGTTTATTCGGGTTTTGATCATGGTCAGCGTGATCAACACGGCCCTGGCTGCGAGTCTGGCCGTGGCGCTAGGCTCCATGACGCTGGCGGGTCTGCTTGTTTTGCTTGCCTTGTGGCGGCACCGCAAAGCGGGCGAGAAGGGAGTGGTGACCGCGGGCGCAAATCCCTTCGAGCTCGGCGAAGCGATCAAGTTCGGGCTGCTGTTCGGCTTCGTGACCGTTGCGGCCAAGGCCGCGGAAGTCTATTTCGGCGCGACAGGACTCTACCTTGCGGGAGCCGTGGCCGGTCTCACCGACGTGGACGCGATTTCGCTTTCGATGGCGAATCTAGCGGCGGGCAATGCGCAAAATATAAAAATTGCCGCCACGACGATCGTCATCGCGGTGATTTCGAATACGCTGACGAAGATGGGAATGGCGGTGTTTATGGGCGCGCCGCCGATGCGGCGTACCGTCGTGTTAGCTACCCTGGTGTTGTGCATCGCGGCGGCGGTAGGGATCTGGATCGCATGATCGTTTGGGCCGACCACAAGGAGGACTCGTGACCAGAACCGTCGTCGTAAACTCCGGACCTTCAAGATTCGGCCAGAATATATCGGTGGGCCCGCATCGGCTCCGGGCGGACGAGCCGCCCGATGTCGGCGGCAACGACGAAGGTCCCAATCCATATGAGCTGCTCCTGGCCGCCCTGGGAACGTGCACAGGCATGACCGTTCGCCTGTACGCCGAGCGGAAACAATGGCCCCTTAAAGGCGTCGAGGTGCGCCTCGCGCACTCGAGGATTCACGCCGAGGATTGCGCCGAGTGCGAGACCAAGCAGGGGATGCTCGACCGCATCGACGCGGAGATCATCTTCACCGGTGATTTATCCGATGAGCAAAAGCACAGGCTCATGGAGATCGCCGAGAAGTGTCCCGTCCATCGGACGCTGATTTCAGAAATCCAGATTCGCACCAGACTGGCGCAAGGATCTTAATCATGTTAGCACGAGCGCCATGATACGGATTCTCTCGGTCGTCCTGGGGTTCCTGCTCCTGGGCATCGCCTGGTGGGATGCCTTCTCCACGGTCGTCCTGCCCCGGACGCTTGGCGCGGTGTTCAGCCCGGCGCGCGCCTTCTACCTTGTGGGCTGGCGTATTTGGCGACCCGTCGGGTTCCTGATCGACGATAGACGAAGGCGGCAGATTTTTTTAACGTCTTTCGGACCGCTCTCCGTCTTTTTCCTGCTGGGTCTTTGGGCGGTCATGATTCTGGTCTCCTTCGCCCTGCTCCATTTAGGATTCAAGACGCAGTTGAACGCAGACGCCGGGATCGGGTCGTTTCTTTACCTGAGCGGGACAACTTTCTTCACGCTGGGGCTCGGGGACGTCGTGCCGCTGAACCCATTGGGGCGAGGGCTCGTCGTAACCGAAGTGGGAATGGGAATCATCTTCCTCGCGATGATCATCGGCTACCTGCCGTTGTTGGATCAGGCGTACGCCGAGCGCGAGGTCGGCGTCCTATTGCTGGAGTCGCGCGCCGGGTCGCCCCAGAGCGCGGTGCGATTGCTGAGGCGCTTCTGCCGGCCGGAAAGCGCCGGAGTGCTCGCCACGATATTGCAAGAGGGCGAGCGCTGGGCGGCGGAGCTGTCGCAGAGCCACAACGCGCATCCGGTGCTCGCGCTCTATCGCTCACAGCACCTCGATCAGTCGTGGCTCATCTCGCTGACGACGCTGCTCGATGCCTGCGCGCTGCTGATCGTCGCCCGAAGCGAGGTCCCCGCGCGCGAGGCGCGCGCGGCGTTCCGCATGGGGGTGATTGCGGCCGTCGACCTGGCGCGCATGCTTGGCCCCACGCCCGGACACGAACCGGGCGAGCGGCTGCCGCCGGGCGCCTTTCAGCGCTTGTGCGCCGCGCTGGAGCGCTCGGGCGTCGTTCTGGCCGGTGAGCAGGAGGCGGAAGTCCGGCTCACGAAGCTGCGCGCGTTGTACGAGCCGTCCGTGCTGGCCTTATCGGCCCGGCTGCTGGTGCCGCTTCCCGTCTGGGTTCCGGCGCTCGAAGAGGATGAAGACGAGCGGATTTTTTGAGCTTTGCCGATTTCGGATTAAGCTAGGTTAGTTTAGACGGAAAGAGTAACTAACAGCGACTCTTTACAGTCTTCCACCACTCTCGATTGAACTGGCCGGGAGCAGCGATGCTCTCGCATCGTGGCAGGCTTCTACTCGGGGACCCGATCGCCTTGAAGGAGACGAAGGAGGTCTTGCGCGTCGGCCGCCGCATGAACGACGAGGAGACCTGGTACGTACCGGGCGCAGGCGAAGACGCACGCGACGACGCAGCTGCCAAAAGGTGGCTGGCTCGACAAGGGCATCAAGCAGTTTACCGACAAGGCGTTTAAAAAAGACTAGCGGATGGAGCGATAATCATGCCGAACAATAAAATTTACGACAGTCTGATTTCATCTATCGAAGGTGATCGACAGGATCTCGTCGATCTTTGCCTCGACCTCGGCAACACGCCGAGCCCCTACGGTAAGGAGATCAAAGTCGGCGAAAAAGTATTAGCCTGGCTCGGCGCCTGCGGCATCCGCGGCGAGCTCCAGCACATTACCGAGACGAGCGTCAACGCGGTCGCGACGCTGCCGGGGAGTGGCGGCGGCTCGAGTCTCATCTGGAACGCCCACATGGACGTCGGCCCCGAGCTGAGCGCCGAGGCGTCGGAGGCGGAGAAGAAGATCGAGAGCGCCTGGACCGAGGGCGAGCTGATCTTCGGCAAGGGCGTCATCAACGACAAGGCGCAGCTCTGCGCCTTCATGATCGCGGCGCGCGCGCTCAAGCGCGCCGGGATCAAATTGAAGGGCGATTTGACTATCACCGGGGTCGCCTCGGAGACCGGCGGCCCGTCAGTCGACGAGTTCCAGGGCATCGACAATCCGGGCGAGGGCTTCGGCAGCAAGTGGGTGGTGGATCGCGGCGTCACCGCAGACTACGCGCTCGTGGGGGAGACGTCGGGCTTCGGCATCGTGCGTGCCGAGTGCGGCGCCGTTTGGCTCAAGGTGCGCGTCAAGGGCAGAGAAGTGTACACGCCGCGCTACGAGCGCGGCGCGTCGATCCATGACAACCCCAACGCCTTCGCTAAGGGCGCGCACGCGATCCTCGCGCTCGAAGAATGGGCGGTCGAGTACCAGAAGCGAGAGACGCTCCGGTTTGAAGGCGGCACGATCGAGCCCAAAGCGCAGATCATGAACGTGCGCGGCAAGGGCGGCACCAGCGGCGCGAGCCAGGCGAGCCCGTACTGCGACATTTACATGGATATCCGCATCGTCCCAGGCAAGAAGCCCGAGGCGGTCAAGAAGGAGGTCGAGCGGGTCGTGCGAGGGCTCGGCTTCGACTGTGAGGTCGTGCCGTTCCAATACTCACGCGGCTACGTGGCGCAGAACGCCGACGTATTGATCCAGGGCATCGAAGCGGCGCATCGTTACGTCTTCGGCAGCGCTCCGCCGCTGCCGCCGTCGGCGGAGGTCAGCATGTGGCGCGATCTCAACGTGTTCAACGAGGTCGGCATCCCGTCGGTCTGCTACGGCCCGCCGCGCCAGAAAGACCCCTACAGTGGCGCGGGCAACCGCGCGATGAAGATCGCCGATCTCGTCACCGCCGCGAAGGTGTACGCGCTCGCCGCGGTGGAGATCTGCGGCATCGAACAAACGCGTTCGTAACCCACCGCTCGATTTGAAATTAAACAAAGCCGCCTGCCGGGAATGACCCCGGAGGCGGCTTTGTTTTATTATCCGGTCGGGAAAGCAGGGGGCGCAGACCGCGACATCCGGCGCGGGGAAAGACCCGACTTACCGCGTCGGCATTTCTCGCTAGACTGAAATCGGGGGTGGCTTATGCAGAGACAGCTCGTCGATTCGAGCGGCATCCTCTCCGTGGGCTACGACGATTGGTCCAAGACGCTCGAGATCGAATATCCCGGCGGCGCTATCTACGATTACGCGCGCGTTCCGGAGGTGCTCTACCGGGATCTGCTCGAGGCGGAATCGAAGAGGCGCTTCGTCAATTTGTTCATCAAGCCTTATTTCCAACACGAGGAGATCGATGCCGGCGAGCCGTTAATCGATGTTGATTCCAACACGCCGGCTGGAAAGCGCGCTCCCGCCAGGCGCGCATCGAACCTCCCCCGTCGTCGCGGTTCCGCCCGGCGCCGCCGCCGCGCCCGCTGAGTCCTCGATTCCAATCAGCGTTCAATTTTTGACGGCCGGCGCCAATCGCGCGGCGTCGAGCGACCCGAACCGGGAAAAAGTTGCCGCCGCCCGACGCGGCGATGCGCGTTTTCCCTCTTTTCCTTGCTGGCACGCGAACTGCTTTCTTTACGTACGTTCTCCGCGTGACCATTATGATGATTGGCATTCGTCCGGGTTTTACCGTGCCGACGATCAAGGAGGCGCTGCCGCCGCCGCAGGCCGCAGTAGTGCGGCCCTCCTCGGCCGCCGACACCGCGCCCGCCGAGCCCGCCCCGGCGTCAAGCGAGACGCGTCCGGTCGAAGAGAAGCCGGGAATCAAATGGTGGAGCAAGGGGAGCTTCAGCTTCAAGGACATTCTCGACATGCTGAACCCGCTGCAGCACTTGCCGGTGATCTCGACGCTCTATCGCAAGCTCACCGGCGACACCATCGGCGGCGTCGCGCGTATCATCGGCGGAGCGATTTACGGCCGCGCCGGCGGCATCGGCAGCATGATCTCATCGGTCGCCAACGCGATCTTCGGCGCCGTCACGGGGAAGGATATGGGCGAGCGCATCTACGCCGCTATTTTCGGCGAGAAAAAAGCCGACCCGTCCACGGCCGTCGCCTCCAAGCCGCTATTTTCCGCCCTTGCGAAAACCGCTCCCGTTACGTACCAGCCTGAGCTTTTATCCACCGCTTCCGGTGCTGTCCGACGCGCCGGCAGACCCGACTTCGTCCAGGTCGCCGCCGCGCTCGATCTCTACGAGCGCGTCGCGCCGGCGTGCGCGCCGGCGGAGAGTGCGCCCGATCTCGAGGAGCCGGAACGCTCCTCCTTCGTCAGAAAATCCCGCTTCGAAGATTAATCGATCGCGTAGGGCAGGGTGAATGTGAAGGTGGCGCCGCGGCCCGGCCGGCTCGCCACGCTGATCTCGCCGCGCATGAGGTCGAGATACTTTTTCACGATCGTGAGGCCGAGGCCCATGCCGGCGCCGCGCGCCGGCCCCGCCTGATAGAACTCGTCGAAGATTTTGTCCAGATCGTCGGGGGCGACGCCGATGCCGCTGTCGGCGACGGTGAACTCGAGCCGGCGGCGCTTGGCGAGATCGCGCACGCGGATGTCGATGCTCCCTTCGGGTGTGAACTTGCACGCGTTGCCGATGAGGTGCTTGAGAATCTCTTCGAGCTTGCGCACATCGGTCGTAATCGGCGGCAGCCCCTCTTGCACATCCCATGAGAATTCGAGCTGGTTGCGGTTGACGCGCGCGGCGTAGCGGAGCACGTCGCACATGACTTCGCCGACGTCGACCGTGGAGAGCTCGAGGCGGGTCTCTTTCGCGTCGGAGCGCGCGACTGCGAGGACGCTCCCGATCATCGCGTCGAGCGCCTCGGCGTTGTGCGCGATCGCGCCCAGAAAGTGCGCCTGCTCTTCCGCGCTGTCGCCGACGACACCGTCCTTCAAGAGATCGGCGGAGCCGACGATTACCTGGAGCGGCGTGCGCAGCTCGTGCGAAACCGCGGAGATGAACTTCGCCTTGGCGCGGTGCGCCTGCTCGAGCTCGGCGGCGAGCTTTTCCGCAGCGGCGGACTTTTCCCGCGCCGCCTCGCAGGCGGCGGATTTCTCCGCGGCGATCGCCGCCTGATCGGCGAGCGCGGCGATGAAATCGATCTCGTCGGGGTGGAACTCGCGCTCCTCGCGGGCGCAGACGACGAGCGCGCCGATCGGCGCGCCGCCGGCGGAGAGCGGCGCTCCGGCCATCGAGCGCCAGCCGAGCCCGGTCATGAGCTCGCGGCAGGCGGGGCTTAGCGCGCGCGCCTGGGCGAGGTTTTTGATCGTGATGGGTCGGTTGAGCGTGGCGACGAGGTGGCTCACACTTTCCCCGTCCGGGTCTTTCGCTGTGCGCCGCTTGCCGTTGCCGTCCGCGGGCTGGCGCGGCGCGTCGTCACGCGTCAGGCGCAGCACGACCCCGTCGACGCCGAGGATCGTTTTCGCCGCAGCAGCGATGCGGGCGAAAAGCGGGTCGCGGTCGAACGACCTCGCGAGCGCGCGGTTGACCTCGACCAGTGCGTTCAGCTCACGGCTTTTTTGCGTCAGCATACGCTGCAGCATCGCGGGCAGAGACTGCCCGGAGTTAAGATTTAAAACACTTTGTGACAGTTCTTGCAGAATGTCCATCGCTTCAGCCGCTCTCCATGTGGGCTTCGCTCCAACCGCTAAGCCTTCGGCATTCTTTCCGCGGGCTGAGATATGCGTGCGGCGGCGTCGGCCGCCCGGTCCATTTCCTTTTCCCAGCGGCGCGTCGCGATGTGCGTCTGCACGCGGTCGAGGAGGTCGCGGTTCATCACCGGCTTGGTGATGAACTCGTTCACGCCGATCGCCATCGCCTTGGCGCGTGTCTTCAGATCGCCTTTGGCGGTGAGCAGGATGATCGGTAGCGACGGCGTCTCGCGCTTGAGCTCGGCGGAGACCTCGATGCCGTCCATGCCCGGCATCATGACGTCGAGAATGACGAGGTCGATAGGCCGGCTGCGCGCGATCGTCAGGCACTCGGCGCCGCTCCGCGCGAGCAGCACGTTGGCGCCGTAATGCGACAGCAGCATGTCGAGGAGATCGAGAATCGTGTCGTTGTCGTCGACGACGAGCAGCGTCGGCTGCGGGCCGTCTTTCTCTACGGTGATCTGCATAAGATTATTGCGCACGGCGCAAGAGCGGCTGCGCGCCCCGCGTCGCCTCCATGTCTTCGCCGTCTTCCATCGGCACGGAATAGAGCCGCGCCGGCTTGGGCGCGTTCGCGCGCGGCCCGGGCGCCTTGGCCTCTTTACGCCGTCGCAGCTTCGCGACCAGCGTCGTGCGCTTGACGCGCAGCAGCGCCGCGGCCGCGCTCTTCTTGCCCTTCGCCAGCCGCAGCGCCTCTTCGATCAGGCGGAACTCGAGCTGCTCGAGCGTCTGTTGCAGGTCGAGCCCCGCAGCTTCGAGGATCGGGAGCGGCGTCTGACCGGCGTGCGTCTTCGGCGCGACGATCGTCGCGGGCAGATCGTCCACGTCGATGCGGTCTTTGCTGCTCAGGATAACGAGCTGCTCGACGATATTTTCCAGTTGCCGCACATTGCCCGGCCAGTCGTATTCCCAGAGGTAAACCATCGCGTCGGTCGAGATCTCGACCGCGATGCCATAGCGCCGGTTGCTCTGCTGCAAGAAATGATTGACCAGCAGCGGGATGTCCGAGCGCCGCGTGCGGAGCGGCGGAACCACGATCGGAATCACTTGCAGGCGATAAAACAAATCTTGGCGGAACATGCCCTTGGCGACTTCCTCTTCGAGATCTTTGTTGGTGCTGGCGATGACGCGCACATCGACGGGCACCGGATGGTCGGCGCCGATCGGCCTGACCTCGCGCTCCTGAAGCACGCGGAGGAGCTTCGCCTGGAGCGCGAGAGGCAGCTCGCCGACCTCATCGAGAAGCAGCGTGCCGCCTTTGGCGAGCTGGAACAGGCCGGGCCGCGGCGCGAGCGCGCCGGTAAAGGCGCCGCGCGCGTGGCCGAAGAGTTCGCTTTCCAGAAGCTCCTGCGGGATCGCGGCGCAGTTGATCGGCACGAAGGTCTTGTTCGCCCGCGGGCTCAGCGCGTGGATCGTGCGCGCAACCAATTCCTTCCCCGTGCCGGTCTCGCCGGTGATCAGCACCGTCGCCTCGGTCGGAGCCGCGCGCGCGATCAGCTCGCCGAGCTTCCGCATGAGCGGATCGGCCGCGACGATGCCGCACGCGCTGGTGTCAAGATTATGACTCACAATGGGGGGTTATATAGCACCCCCTGGAGATAGGGTGACAACCTGTTTTTCGCCTAGGGGAATTTCCTAGGCGGGAGGGGGGTCTAAAACGAATCGAGGCGGGAGTCGGCGCCGGGAATGCAGCTGGCGCGACTCGCTCAGGTCCTCTATCTTAATTGTCCCCGTGTGCTAAAATAAACCTCGAATATCACGGTTGGCGCTCTCACGTCTAAAAGCCGGCTCAGCCATACGTCCGGCCGAGCCTCGCGGAGGCGCCGCCTCAGGATAACCGCTGTTTTGGCTCTACACGCGGTCTTTCCGCGGAAGGAGATTTGATGCTGTTGAGCGAGGGAAATAAGGTCAGCTATCCGCTCCAGGGTCCGTGCCTCATTGGACCCGTCGTTACCAAGGTGATCGGGGGCGAGCGCACCGATTTTCACCATTTGATTCCTCTCGGCGAAGGCGGCGCGGAATTGTTCGTGCCCTTCGGCCAGGTCCCGGCCCAAGGCGTCCGGCGGCTGCTCTACAAATCGGAAATTCCCGCGGTGCTCGATCGGCTCAAACAACCCGCGCCCGCGGACAAAAACTGGCGGCAGCGCGCCGCCGATCATGTGAGACTCTTCGCCTCCGGGCTGGCCCTTGACCTGGCGCAGGTGATCGCGTCGCTCACGGCGATGCGCCGGATGAATCGGCTGGCGACCAATGACGTCGGCACGCTCGAAAGAGCGCGGCGCATGCTGATCCGCGAGATCGCCGAAGTCACCGGCGAGAGCGACCGCGCCGCGGAAGCGAGCATCGACGAAGCGCTGGCGGAAGCGCACGACGCCGTGGTGAAAACCGAAGCACCCCGCCCGCGAAAAAAAGCGCGGAGCGCCGCATGAGCCGGCCGCGGATTCCACGGCCGCGCAGAAGACGCGCCGCTCCGCCGGCCCGCCGCAGCCACTCGTGGCTGCAGCCGACGAAAAGCCGGCCGCCGGAGCCGTTTTTCGATTCCGGTCAAAGTCTCGCAAAAGTCTGCCCGGAGACTGCGCTCATGTGCGCCGTGCTCGAAGACGCCTTCGAATGTTTTTACAGCGCCAAGGACCCCATGCTGGCGGCGGAAGCCAAGCGGTGGTTTTTCTCCGACCCGGCGCCGGCGCCTTTTTCGTTCGTCTCGCTCTGCGAGGCGCTCGGGCTCGACGCCAAGGACATACGCCGCAGGCTCAGCCACGGTCTGCCGATCCGTCTCGACGGCGCGGTGAAGATCAAACAAGGCGTTCCGCCGAGAACCGCGAAGGCGCCGGCTTCTCTATCGCGGAGACCCTTCGCCGCCGGCCGGCCCGCGCCGCCGGCCGGAAAATAGCCCGCAGGAACTATTTTCCTTGCGCCGTTGACAACAGGCGCGGAACCCCGTACTGTAAATCATCCACTTCAGTAAAAGGTCTCCTGAAACGGAATCTACTATTCGAGGCCTCGTCAGTCTCTCCTTGCGAAAATAGCCTAAACGGTAAACCGATCAGAGCCCGGCTTCTACAGCGCCCGTTCTGCTCCATTTAGCTTAAGCTTCCAGGGTCAAAGACATCAACAGTTTCTCTATAGGAGGAGAACATGGGTAATAAACTATACGTAGGCGGGCTGCCTTATTCGGTGACCGAAGGGCGGCTCGAGGAAGTCTTCGCGCCGCACGGCACCGTCGCGTCCGCGCGTCTGATTTCCGATAAATTCACGGGCCAATCCCGCGGGTTCGGCTTCGTCGAGATGGCCACGAGCGCCGAGGCGCAGAGCGCGATCGACGCCTTGAACGGCACGCAGCTCGACGGCCGCACGCTGGTCGTCAACGAGGCGAAGCCGATGGAGCGCCGCGACGGCGGCGGCAGCCGCAACGGCGACGGCGGAAGCCACGGCCGCAACGGCGGCCAGCGCTGGTAAACGCGCCGGGCTGAAAGTGATAGAAGGGGGGCAACCATCGGTTTGCCCCCCTTTTTTTTCGCCCCGCGTTGTTTGCATGACATGTCACTTATATTTTCGAAAGTATCTTGTTTGTCGCCGGTCGAAGCGCATACTATTTAGACGATGGACAAAGGCACTTGGACGTTTCGATGCCGGAAGTGCGCGAGCGCTTTCGAATTGCAGTTGACAGAACAGGACCGCGCCGGCGATCTGGCCAAAGAGCGGCGCTGCCCGAACTGCGGGCTGGTTCCCAACGAGCCCGCCGATAGCGAATCAATGCGCGGCGAGCGTTGGCATAGAGTCATCGGCTACCGCCTGGAAAAGAACACCCGCCCCTTCATCATCTGACCGTTAGAGACGCGTAATCCAGCAATTCGACCCTTTTCGAGGTTTCGAGAATTCTCGAAGCACGGGGGTATCGTGCACGAATCGCGCCGGGGATCGTTTGACGGTGGTCGGGGACTGATGATACACACCGGAACCTTACCAACTTTAAGGAGGGCCGGATGACAAGAATATTCTTCAGCGCTTTTTTCCTCGCCGCTTTGTGCCAGTTCTCCCCGCCGGCTTTTTCCGCGCAGTCGCCGCACGAATCCGAGAGGGGGAAACAGATCATTGCGCTGGTCGACAGCGCGGCGGCTTTGATCGAGAGCAAAGGCAAGGACTCGTTTCCCGAGCTCAAGAAGGACAAGAAGTGGTATAGCGGCACGACCTACGTCTTCGTCGACGACATGAACGGCCTCGTGCTGGTCAATCCGCCGTCGCCGGAGCTCGAGGGAAAAAATCTGCTCGACTGGAAAGACGCCAAAGGAAAAACGATCGTTCGCGAATTTATCCAGCTCGCCAAAAGCAAAGGCGCGGGCTGGGTCGATTACTGGTGGCCGAAACCCGGCGAAGAAAAGCCTTCGAAGAAGATGAGCTATATCAAGAAGGCGAAAATGCCCACCGGCCAGACGGTAGTCGTCGGGGCCGGCATCTATATCGATTAACGCACGATCGGAGATTTTATTTCGCTTCGATCGTTTCGAGGTAGGCCTGCCGCATCGCGCGGATCGCTTCCGGACAGCTCGACGAATCGGCCAGAGCCGCGAGCGCCACAAGCGCATCGCCGTCGCATTCCACGATGTATTCGCCGGTCTCACGGCGCAGGCGCGAATCCTTGAGGCACCTCTCCGCATCGGAGCCCGGGAACGCCCACGCCGCGAGGCGATTGTACCACTCGGGCTTGAGCCCGAGCCGAACGCGCACGCCCGGCGCGCTTTCCTCGCGCTCGCCCAAAAGCTCCAGCAGGTGCATCCGGCTCGCCTCCGCCCCGCCGGGCGCCGCGATGAACGGGCGCGCGCCGCACGCTGGGCAGGGGACAACGAGCGAGACGCCGTTCACCCGGTCGAACGCTACGTCCTCGACCGTAAACCTGCCGCTGCACCGATAGCAGCGCAGCGCCACCGTCCACCTGTTGCCCCAAACCACAGCAGGCCAGGTTAAGCGCAAAACAACGGCGGATGCCATCGGGTCGTTACCCGAGAAAAGAAGGCAAAAAGACCTGCAAAAGCGGCCGGACGGCCGCCGGGTAAATCGGATTTTTGCGGTGAAGCGCGCGGCTATTTCATGCGCCAGCGGCGCGGGCGCCATTCCCGCGCGTGTCCGCGCGGTGTGTGTAAGGATACGTGAGCGTTAGAAATCAGGTTTTGATAGAGCCATCGTCGCCCGATTCGTTTGCGCATCAAAAAAAATCCTCCTCACACCCAAGGGTGAACTTATCGCGTATACGAGTCAAGATAAATTTTGGTTACAACACCGCGGGACCGTCGAGGGGTCGGAGTTTGTCGCGAATTTGGGATCGAAGGCCTGAAATGGTATCGTAATCGGCAGGGGAGGAAATCATGACCGAAGCGCTGCGCAAAGCCGCGGATGAAAAGTTTTGCCGCGAATGCGGGTCGATCATCAAAGCGAAAGCGGAAATCTGCCCGAAGTGCGGCGTGCGGCAACCGTCCGGTAGCTTCGCCGGGGTCGCGCCGAACGGCAAAAGCAAGCTCGCCGCGGCTCTTTTCGCGCTGATCCTGGGCGGCCTCGGCGTTCACAAGTTTTACCTCGGCCAAGTGGGCTGGGGAATCGTCTATCTCATCTTCTGTTGGACGGTTATCCCGGCCGTCGTCGGATTCATCGAAGGCATCATACTGCTGGCGATGAGCCAGCGGGAATTCGACGAAAAGTACGGCAATATTTAGGAGGCGCCGTATGTCCCGAGCAACGCGGTCCGTCGCCATTCATGCATCCGACGCGCCGGCGCGGAACAAGCCCTCGGCCTATCCCGAGCCGTTCGCATCGCGCATGGTTGGCAGAGAAAAGCGCGCGCTCGGCGACCTCTTCGGCCTCGCCAACTTCGGCGTCAATCTCACACGCCTCACTCCCCGCGCGTCTTCGGCGCTGCGCCACGCGCACACCCGGCAGGACGAATTCATCTACATCCTCGAAGGGCGACCGACGCTCCACACCGACGAAGGCCGGACCGTCCTTTCTCCGGGAATGTGCGCGGGCTTCAAAGCCGGCACGGGCAACGGGCACCGTCTGGTCAACGAGACCGAAGAAGACGTGCTCTATCTCGAAGTGGGCGACCGGACTCCCGGCGACGAAGGGAGCTATCCGGACGACGACTTGAAGGCGCTGATGGTCGACGGCAAATGGAAATTCGTCCACAAGGACGGGAGGGCGTATTGATCGCTCTTCACGGCGCCGACCGTCAGCGGCCGCCCATAAGCTCGAAGCCCGCCGCCTTCCAGCGCTCGCCCCGGCTCGGTTCGGAGATGAATTTGATGAAGGCCAGCGCCGCTTCGGGCGCGGCATTGTAGGCCGGCACGGCCGCGCCGTAGACGACAAAACTTTGCAGAGGCGCGGGCAGCAATCCTGCTACCGAGACGCCTTTGGCGGTCTGCACTTCGCTCACGAGATAGAAGCCCAAATCCGCCTCGCCTTTCGCGACCAGCTCCGCCCCGCCGTCGATGGCGGCCTTGATAAGGAGTTTTCGCCGCACCTCGTCGGCGATGCCGAGCTGCGCGATCATGCGGTCGAGGTGGCCGCCCGCCGGGGTGCTCGCATCGGACCATGCGATGGCCCGGGCATCGACCAGCGTCTTGCGCACGGCCTCCGGTGTCGAGATATCCGGCGGCGCCGCGCCTTGACGCACGATGACCGCGATGCCCACACGGGCGAGCACGACGCGCCCTTCGGCGCGGAGCGGCACCGTCTTCTCCGTCGCCGCGATGAGCGGCACCGGAAGCAAAATCACGTCCGCCTTTTCGCCCGCCTCGAGTTTCCGCTGAATCTCCGTCACCAATTGGTAGGTGAACTCGACGCGGTGGCCGGTCGACCGCTCGAATTCCGGGGCCAGATGGCGCAGCGCCTCCCGGGGACCGCCGCCGCTGAAGACGCGGATTTCCGCCGCGGCAGCCTTTCCACCGAGCAGCGCGAGCGCGAGCGGCGCCACGAAAATCGTCGTAAGCACGAATGTGCACGTGCAGAAAAATCTCATCCCGTAAGCGTGAACCTAAGGGG
>Ga0075425_100001517_pt1 | contig 22802 bp, 27 predicted proteins | sample SoiMethybrSBSTD4_FD_75300 | JGI IMG/M metagenome (GOLD analysis project Ga0075425, IMG submission 75300) | Bulk soil microbial communities from a Populus tree surrounding site in Tennessee, USA - Soil MetaG P. TD hybrid SBSTD4 | ecosystem: Environmental > Terrestrial > Soil > Tree plantation... | reverse complement strand
ACTGCCGCATATTTGACGAGCACGTTCACACCGCCGAGCACGGAATTGCCTGATGCAAACGGCGTCATGCGTTGTATCCACTCCTCGCGCGCGACGGCATAACCCAATCGCATGCCGGCCAGACCCGCCATCTTCGAAAATGTCCGCGTGACGATGACGTTTCGCTGATCCTTCACGTACGGAATGGCTTCTTCGTAATCGGGGTGATCGACGTAGTGACAGTAGGCTTCATCCATGACTACCGGGACATCTTCGGGAACGTTGTCGATGAGCTGTTTGATTTCGTTTTTCGGAACGATCCTGCCCGTGGGGTTGTTTGGATTGCAGATATAAACAAGCCCGACATCGCGGTAATTGTTCTTCACGGCCCTGATGATTGCCGGAATGTCCGTGCGATAGTCCTCGGTAATCGGAACCTTGATCGCATCGGCTTTACTGTTTGTCGCGAACCGGTAGACGGATTCGTAGGTGAGATCGACACCAACCAGCGTTTTGTGCTGCGCGAGGAAAACGTCATCGCAAACTTTAAGAAGTTCGGTTGAACCTGCGCCGAGGAGGATATTTTCCGGCGCGACGCCATGCGAATCCGCGATAGCTTCGACAATGCCCGGATCCGGATATCCGTAGCGATGGGCATATTTCATCGCGTCCTGCATGGCTTTCAGTACCGCCGGCGACGGTCCATAGGGATTTTCATTACTCGCCAGTTTGGCCATACTGTCATACTGCGCTTCTACGTCGATGGTTTCCTGCAGGCCAGCGAGTGCTTTAGGGGCCAAAATGCCTGTTGAACCGAGAGCTGCGGCGATTTCCATGAAGGTGCGGCGCGAAACTGGGCTTTTAGGCATCATGGCAGTGTATAATGTCACAGACATCTTAAAGGGGTAAATCCGTGAAACGCAAACAGCTTAAGTTTGTGGTCGGTTCTGCGGTCATCGTCCTCACGCTCGCCTTCCTCGGATATTCGGGTTTTCAGGAGAGCAAGTCCTACTACATGACTGTGACTGAGCTCTATGCCAAGAAGAACGAGAATTACGAACGTCGTCTGAAAGTCGCCGGTGACGTGGTTCCCAATTCGATCGTCCGCGATGGCAAGGCGATCAAATTCACCATCAGCCAGGAAAACAATACGTTGCCCGTCGTGTACATCGGCACGGATGCTCCCCCCGACACGTTCGTGGATCGGGCCCAGGCCGTCGTTGAAGGCAACTACGGACATGACGGCGTTTTCACTGCAAACCATATGCAAGCCAAATGCGCTTCCAAGTATGAGAAGGAAGTTGCCGCCGGTGTGAGGAAGGGCGGAGAAGAGTACTAATGGCACAATTCGGGCAGTTTTCTCTCGCCCTGGCATTCGTCGTGACGATTTACTCAATCGTCGCTTCCCTCCTCGGTATCCGATTCAAAAACGACAAACTGATTGCCAGCGGCCGAAATGCGGCCATCGGCACATTCGTGTGCATCACGATGGCGATCCTTTGCCTCTTCTACCTGCTGATGTCGAGCGATTTCTCGATTCAATACGTGGCGGAACATTCGAATCGAGATCTGCCGCTGTACTTCAAGCTCAGCGCGCTCTGGGGAGGCCAGGAAGGCTCGCTCCTTCTTTGGGGCTGGCTGCTCACCATTTATTCTGCAATCGTTGTCATCCAAAACCGCCGCAAGCACACGGCGATGATGCCATACGTGACATCGGTATTGATGTTCACGTCGCTGTTCTTTACGACGATGCATTTGTTCGTCGTAAACCCATTCACTCAGCTCGTCACCGTGCAGCCTGACGGCAGTCGCATAGCGTTTGTGCCGGCCGATGGTCAGGGCTTGAATCCGCTGCTGCAGTACATCCTGATGATCATCCATCCGCCGATCATGTATCTCGGCCTCGTTGGATTCGCGGTTCCCTTCGCTTTCGCGATGGCAGCAATGATGAGCCGCCAGCTTGGTGATACATGGATTCGCACGACCCGCCGCTGGACGATGATCGCGTGGTTTTTCCTCGGCACCGCTATCCTGCTCGGCGGAAAGTGGGCTTACGTCGAACTCGGCTGGGGCGGCTTCTGGGGCTGGGACCCCGTTGAGAACGCATCGCTCATGCCGTGGCTGATCGGCACAGCGTTTCTGCATTCCGTGATGGTTCAGGAAAAGAAAGGCATGTTGAAGGTCTGGAACATGGTTTTAATCATCCTGACCTACATCATGTGCATTTTCGGAACATTCCTGACGCGCAGCGGCGTCGTTTCTTCAGTTCACGCTTTTGCGCAGTCATCGATCGGAGGATATTTCCTCGCGTTCATCATGATTGTGTTGTCGGGCTCGCTTTATCTTTTGACCGAGCGGCTACCGGATCTGAAAAGCGAGAACCAGATGGAATCGATCGTTTCCCGCGAAAGCAGCTTCATGTTCAACAACCTGATCCTGCTCGCGTCCTGCTTTGCGATTTTCTGGGGAACCATGTTTCCGGTCATCTCTGAAGCAGTAACGGGCGACAAGGTCACTGTGGGCCCGCCGTTCTTCAACAGGGTCAATGTGCCGATCGCCGTTTTCCTTCTGTTCTTGACGGGGGTCGGACCGCTTCTCGCATGGCGCAAAGCGTCGACCAACAGCTTGAAGCGGAATTTCCTGTGGCCTGCTGGAATTGCTCTAGCTGCAGGAGGCATCCTCTACTTTCTCGGAGTTAATCACTTCTACTCATGGATTTCTGTTGTGATGTCGATATTTGTCACCATCTGCATCGGGCGGGAGTTTTACAAAGGTGCAAGGGCTCGCGCCACGGGATCGGGTGAAAATTTTGTCGAAGCGGTCGTGAATCTCACGCTGCGCAATACACGGCGGTATGGCGGATACATCGTCCACTTCGGATTTGTTCTGCTTTTCATCGGCTGGGCCGGACAGGCATTCACGAGCGACAGCCAGAATGAAGCGGGTATCGGCGATACGTTTTCGATGAAGCAATACGTTCTCAGAGTCGACAAGCTTGGTGTCGAAGACACGCCGAACTACAAATCGCAGAAGGCGACAGTCAGTCTGTTCGAATATGGAAAGAAAGTCGCCATCCTCTATCCCGAACGGCGCGTTTACAAGGCAAGCCAGCAGCCGACTACGGAAGTTTCGATTCGGTCAACGTTGAGGGAAGACATATACCTCGTCTTCTCCGGCTCCAACCCTGACGGGTCGAAAGCCATCTTCCAGGTTTATTACAATCCGCTGGTGATGTGGGTTTGGATAGGCGGCATTATCCTGGGGCTCGGTACACTGATCGCTCTCCTTCCGAACAAGAAAATTCCGGCGAAAGATTCCCGTGCAGTGCGCACACAGGAGGCAAAGCAAGTTGAAGTTGGTTCGTAGAGCCTTTCTGGTGGCGTTCCTGGTGAGCGCCACGTTTTCGTTCGCGGCAGATCATGACCGCATGAACGCGCTCAGCGATCAGCTCATGTGTCCGTGCGGTGGCTGCAACACGACCCTGGGGTTCTGTCCGCACAAGCTCGAATGCGGCAGCGGCGTCGGAATGAAGAAAGAGCTGGCCCAGATGATCGACTCCGGGATGGACGACAAGACCATCCTGGCAGCATTCGCTGAAAAGTACGGCAAGCAGATTCTTTCTGCACCGCCTGCCACAGGATTCAATCTCGCAGCGTGGTTGATGCCCTTCTTCGCTCTCGGGTTCGGGGGCGTTGTCGCCGTCTACTGCATTCGCCGCTTCAGCGCCCGCTGGTCCACTGCAAGTACAAATACTGTCGACGCCGCTCAGTACCAGAGCCGCGTTGAAGAAGAACTCCGAAAGTACACGCCGGAAGATTAAATGCTTTATTTATTTTGCGCGATTCTGAGTGGCGCCGTTCTGGCGGCGATTTGCAGGCCGCTGTTCCGTAAAGACGACGCTCTCGAGTCCACGATCATTGAAGAAACCGAGTGGGATCTCCTCCAGCGCAAGAAAGAAGTCGTTCTGGGAAATATCCAGGACCTCGACTTCGAATACAAGTGCGGCAAGCTTTCCGAAGAAGACTACAAAAAAGTCCGTGGGGAAATGAGCGCCGAGGCCGCCGCGGTCCTGCACGATATCGACAGCATCGAATCCACCCAGGATCTCGATGCATTGATCCGACGTGAGGTGCTGGCGCGCCGCAAACAGCCTGTTCAGCAAAAGCAGAATGCTTGTCCTTCCTGCGGTTATAAGAATCCAGTCACAAACAAGTTTTGTGCGGAATGTGGAGCCGGCCTGAGGTCTTGATGAACTTCCTATTGCTTCTTCTCCTGCAAGAGGAAGCGGCTCCCGTCAAAACTCCTAACGCAATGGCGACACACAACTGGTTTGTCATCCTGGCGGTGGGCGCATTCCTTTTCTGGAGCATCAGCTATTCCCTGCATCTGCAAAGGGAAGCACTCAAGCGGAAGAAAGGCCGCGAAGACCTGCTCCATCGCAAGGAAGTGCTTTTGGAGCGCATTGCGGATTTGGAAGGACAAAAAGAATCAGGAAAGATCAGCGAGAAGAAATACAAAGACGAGTTAAAGGAGCTTCGATTCCAGCTGTCAAAGGTCGTCGACCAGCTCGGGAAGCGAGCCTCGCCTGCGAAACAAAACTGACATCAATGTCTGCTACCTTCGCACTTCGGGCTGAAGATGTTCGGAAAACTTTTGGTCACTTCACGGCGCTTGCCGGCGTGACGCTTGACGTCAAGCGCGGAGAATTTCTGACGCTGTTTGGGCGCAATGGCGCGGGCAAGACCACGTTTCTCAAGATCGCAGCGACGCTCATGCGCGCGACGCACGGGAAGCTGTGGATTGAGGGCATCGATATCCGCGAGCAACCGGAAGAAACGCGGCGGCATATCGGATTTCTCTCTCACAACACATATCTCTATCGCGACCTGAATCCCGTCGAGAACCTTCGATTCTTTGCGCAGCTGTACGGTGTCTCAAATGCGGAAGAGCGCATTCGTTCTTTGCTGGACCGCGTGGGCCTGAAGCGGCGGGCGTCGGACCCTGTTCGGGCGTTCTCGCGTGGCCTGCATCAACGCGTGGGAATCGCGCGCGTCATGCTGCATGAGCCCTCGCTGATCCTGCTGGATGAGCCGTACACGGGCCTGGATGCGAATGCGGCTGAAACGCTCACCACGATGCTTCAAGAGAACGTGGCGGCAGGTAGGACGGTTATCCTTACCACACACGATCTTGAGCAAGGATTGCGGTCGGCGACACGGGCGGCGATTATCGACCGCGGGAAGATTGTTTTTGCCGCTCCAGGAAACGATCCCACGGTGCGCGAAGCCTACGATCAGTTCATTCGGGTGGGGCTCACTCGATGAAAGCCATCTGGTCGATCATCTTCAAGGACGTCGTCGTCGAGCTTCGTAACAAGGAAACTCTGAGCGCGATGATCATGTTTGCGATCCTCATCCTGGTAATTTTCAGTTTTGCCTTCGAATCGAGCGGCGTCGACAAGAATGCCATCGCTCCCGGTTGTCTTTGGGTCGCCTTTTCCTTTGCCGCAATTCTTGGCTTGAACCGATCGTTGGCGAAGGAACTCGATAATGAGTGTCTCCAGGGGCTGCTGCTTGCGCCTCTGAGCCGTGGCGAGCTCTATATCGCCAAGGTCGCCGGGAATTTCATCTTCATGTTGGTTGCCGAGCTCGTCATCTTGCCGCTCTTCGTTGTGATCAATAATTTGAAATTCGATCTGCAATTGCTGAAAGTGACGGGAATCGGCTTTTTGGGCATGCTAGCCATCGCTTCGGTCGGCACGATTCTGTCTGTGCTCTCTTCGGCAACCCGAATGAAGGAAGTGATGCAGCCCGTTCTTCAGATCCCGCTCACGATACCCGTTGTGATCTGTGCCGTGGAAGCCACGGCAGGTCTTCTGATTCCGGACTACGGGGAAAACTCTTCTTGGCTGTCGATCTTGGCGGGGTTTACCATTGTCTACCTTGCCGTATCGTACCTGCTGTTCGAATTCGCAGTGGAGGATTAATGAAACAAAGAATCCTTGCCGTTCTGGCGCTGGCCACGATGATTCCCGCGCTGTATCTGATCTTCATCTATGCCCCTATCGAAGTCACACAGGGCAACGTCCAGCGTATTTTTTATTTCCATGTGCCGCTGGCGACCGCAGGTTACGTGTCGGCCGGTCTCATGTTCATCGGATCTCTGATGTATTTGATCAAGCGCGACTTGAAGTGGGACCGATTCGCCGCGGCTGCAGGAGAAATGGGAGTCCTTTTCCTCACGGCCCAGCTTTGGACGGCGATCCATTGGGCAAAACCGATATGGGGCATCTGGTTTGCATTTGATTCCAGGGGGACGCTGCAGCTGGTGCTTTATCTCATCTTCATTTCATCGGTGATGCTGCGAGCGTATCTGCCGGAGCGGGAGAAACAGGCGAAGCTAGGCGCGGTCTTCGGGATTCTGGCGATGATCGATGTCCCGTTCAACTATCTATCGATCTATCTCTTTCGGACGCAGCACCCACAACCGGTAGTGAGCCCGGGCGGTGGAGGATTAGATCCGCAAATGTGGCCGGCATTCATTGCCGGATTCACCACACTAAGTTTCGTTTATGCGTACCTTTTCGTCAGAAGAATCGAACTCGCAAAGGTTGAAGAAGAAGTGGATTATCTGAGCCACTTAGCTTTTAGTCATGACGTATAGATATTTTCTCTTTGTCGCATACAGCGGAGTCTTTGTCGCTTTCTTCGTCTACATGTGGCTGATCGTTTCCCGGCAGAAAAAGCTGGAGAGGAAACTGGACGAACTCAAGGACCAGCTCCGCAGCCGCGGCGCCTAACCTGCGTTGATTTCCGGATAAGTCTCTACCATCTTTTCCGGCAACTCTGTCGTCACCGGAACATCCAGCATCGTTCTCATCATCACCGCATTCGCGACGGCCTTCGCGCCGGGGTGGTTGTTGAAGAACACGTACGCTCGCTGGATATTCTTATCTTCAAGAATGGATTTGAGCCGAATCGCGTAAGGCCGCAGCTCTTCGGGCTTGTAGAGGTAATCGTAGCGTTCGTTGCGATGCTCGTGGCGCCACCATTTGTCGAACTTTCTGCCGTGAAATCGAAGATAGAGGATCGAACCCTTCGCCAGCAACTCCTGCCGGATGGAATCCTTGAATTTTGGTTCATCGATAAACGCCGGAGCCGCATTGAAGGATAACAGCGCATCAACGTCTTCCCATGAACGGTGTCTCAGTTCTGCCGCCTTCGGATAATCGGCGAATTGGTCAAGCAGTAATTTCAGTCGATCCATGGTTTCCGGAGTGTGACGGAAACTTGCCGGAAACTGAAAGAGAATGCAGCCGAGCTTGGCGGATTCGGCGAGGGGCGCGATGCCCTGTTTGAATTCGTCGATATCAGTCTGAGTCCAGCCGTCTTTTTTGTGCGTGAACTGCTGCCAGGCTTTGACAGTAAATTCGAAGTCGTCTGGCGTCCGCTTCGCCCAACTTTCCGCTGTTTTCGGAGCGCATGGCCTGTAGAAGGTGGAATTGATTTCCACTGTATTGAAGTACCGCGAATAGAACTTCAGTTCATCAGTCCTTGAGAGCGGATAGAAGAGGCCTGTCCACGAACCCGGCCCCGTGCTTGGAGGATAGCTCCAGCCGCTCGTTCCGATTCGCAAGACACCTGTATTATCCTTAGGTTCAATGAAAAGGCTGCTTGCCATCGGCTTGCTGATCTTTCTGACAGTCGGTTTGTATGTCGGTTACATCCTTCTCACCATGCCGGACGTGCCGTTGCTTAAAATGAAAAACCCCACGATGACTGCACTGATCGAGCAGCGGGCAAACGAAAAGAACACCCCACCGAAACCGATCCGAACATGGATATCGTACAAGAATATCTCGCCGCACCTGCGAAACGCAGTGCTGATTGCGGAAGACGGCGCCTTCTTTCAGCATTCGGGCTACGATCTCGAACAGATCAAAGAATCGGCAAAACGGAATTGGCGAGAAAAGCGGTTCGCGCGCGGTGCCAGTACCATTACGCAGCAGCTGGCAAAGAACCTTTATCTATCGACGTCGAAGAATCCTCTCCGCAAAATCCACGAATTCCTTATTGCGCAGGAGATGGAACAGGATCTTTCAAAGCAGCGGATCCTTGAGATTTACCTGAACGTCATCGAGTGGGGTGACGGAGTCTACGGGATTCAGCCTGCCGCTGAAAGATATTTCGGTAAATCCGCCTCTGATTTGTTGCCCGAAGAAGCTGCAATTCTTGCGGCAATGATTCCGAATCCACGTCGCTATACACCGGCGCGAAACCTCAGATACCTGGAAAGAAGAAAGGCCGACATTCTCTACCGTCTGGCTCGTTATAGCTACCTGCCGAAAGACGAGTACGAAGCAGCGAAGGCCAGGCCGGTGGTCTTCCGGCAAATCTCGCAAGTGAGGTAAGCAGAATTATTCGATCAGGCAGGTTTTTTGCCGGTGGATTTAACGGGTTCGATCACAGGGAGTGCCGGCTCCTTCTTATCGAGAACCATCAGTAAAATGAAAGCGACGACCATGACGGCATCGCCAATCACGACTGCAAGGGTGAAGTTGTCCATAGATTGGGGAGTATAGCAAATTACATCGTGAAGCCGCCGGGCTCATCGGGATCTTCAACGCCGAGATCTTCGCTGCCTTCCTCAAGTTCGTCCTTGCCGACGGGTGTAAAGAATGCGTCCACAAGCTCCTGCGCGGCGGCGGCATCTTCTCGTTTGACCCAGATACGGACTTCGTCGAAATCATTTTCCAGGGGCAAAACATTTGCGCTTACGTTGCCCTGAAGAGTGGATTCGATCCCGTTCTTCGCCAGCAGCTCTTCAATCATCTGCGCCTCGGTTGCACCGCAGGTCGCGATCATTTCCAGATCATCCCTCATGCCTCCGCCCTCCGATAAGCTCTGCATAAGTTTGACGGATAAAATCGGCTTCCGAGTACCCCAGTTTGCCAGCAAAGGTCGTAATTTCCTCATCTGAGGGACCTTCGACCTCAAGGTAATTGCCCGCCTCGGTCTCGTCGAGCGAGACCACCAATGGTTCCTTCTCGAACACAGTTCGATACTTCGAGTATTCCGTTGTCACGCTGAAACCGATTTCTTTAAAGATGCGGTGAAATACCGCCGGATCGTCGATCCGCGTTTCGATTTCTTCGCGATGTTTTAGCTTCGAAGCCGCCGAGATCGGACCTTTGTACGTGATGGTCTGCGCCGATGGCGTCTGCCGAATGCGGAGGAGCTTGCCTTTCTTTTGAAGACTGCCCGAAGAATCGTCGAAGAGATAGTTCTTTTCGCGATGACGGCCGACGGCGATACGAAATCCCAATTTGCGCAGTTTTTCGGTAATGGCCTTGCTGTCGCGAACAGGAAATTTGATTTCAATCTCTTCCATGAAGTTGTTTGGCAAACGCCTCGAAAACATCTTCGGAAAACAGGACGAAGAGAATTCGCTTGAGTGACGGCGCACTTCCCTTTTTCACGAATGCTGAACACTCCGAGATCATAGCGTCAGCCGCTGACTCCGGAGGAAAACCTCCGACGCCGGTGCCCAGTGCAGGGAATGCAATGCTTTCCACACCAAGTTCTGCGGCGCGCACAAGCGAATTTCTCGTCGCCATTGCGATCTTTGATCTATCGGTCGTGAGGTCCTGTCCCATGGCTGCAGCATGGATCACATATTTTGCGGGGAGCTTACCTCCGCCTGTCACGACAGCTTCCCCGATCTCAATAGGCCCCTTCGATACCGCCTCACTCTCGATTTCAACCCCACCCGCACGCTTCAACGCGCCTGCAACGCCTGAGCCCATCCACAAATGATTGTTCGCGGCATTCACCACCGCCCCCACGACAGCCCTGCTGATATCACCGCGCTGAATTTCGACGGAGGTTTCACCGATAACGACCATAGATTGATTATACGCTCCGTAATTCTGCTAGAATTTCGCGCAAATGCGTCTGCTGACGGCAACTTTGCTGATATTGATCATCCCAATTACATCTTCAGCCTGGGGCGAAAAGGGCCACATCATCGTCAATACTCTGGCGTTAGAAGCATGTGCTTCGAAGCTTCCGGAGTTCATGAACGCCGCCCGCAACGATATCGTTTACAACGCCAATGAGCCTGACCGCTGGCGCGAAGAAGCAAATACGCCGATGAACATCGCTCAGGCGGCAGATCATTTTTTCGATTCGGAATTCTGGGGACCGATCGCAACAATCGACACCGATCGCTACAAGTTCATGGAGAAGGTCGCCGCGAAGAAGGTCGAACTTATTCGCGTTGGTTACCTGCCGTATGCGATCGTCGAGCACTATGGCCGGCTGGTGAACGCATTCCGGAACTGGCGGAATGCCAGAACACCGCAGGCACGGGAAGCCGCCCGCGCGGATGCGGTGCATTATGCCGGTGTGATGGGACACTACGTGGGCGATGCTGCCCAGCCCATGCACATGACCGTTCATTTCAACGGGTGGCTCGACAACGTTCCGAATCCGAATAACTACACCCGCGATCGTGGCCTGCATGCACGCTATGAAACAGCGTATGTAGACGCGGCGATCGAAGTTCCTACCGTCCAGCCGAAGGTTCAGCCTCCGCGTCGTCTGACGGATGTGTGGGGCTCGATCAAACAACATTTGATCCAGGGCTTCAACGAACTCGAGCCAATGTTCCAGCTCGAGAAAACCGGCGAATTCAATCCAGCACAACCCCGTCCCAAAGGCACCGAGTTCATTGCAACCGAGATTGCGCGCGGGGCCACAATGCTGTCGAACCTCTGGTACACAGCGTGGCTGGAAAGCGGAGAACCGGTTCCTCAGTCGCGGCGATGACGCCCAGCGAGGTCATTCAGAAGAAGCGGGACGGGGGCGTCCACACCGATCAAGAGATTGCCTACTTCATTCGAGGATTTCTCGCCCACGAAATTACCGACTACCACATGTCCGCATGGCTCATGGCGGTGTACATCAATGGAATGACGCCGAAAGAGGTGCTGGCGTTGACGCGCGAAATGCGCGATTCAGGAGGCGTCCTCAATCTTTCTGCTCTGCCCGGGAAAAAAGTCGACAAGCACAGCACGGGTGGCGTCGGCGACAAGACATCGATGATCGTCGCTCCCATTGCGGCAGCTTGCGGCGTCATGGTTCCCATGATCACAGGGCGTGCGCTCGGCCATACTGGAGGAACGCTCGACAAGCTACAGTCCATCCCCGGATTCAATCCCTTGCCTTCACCCGCGAAGGTCTCGAAAATTTTGAAGACCGCGGGCGCTGTGATCATGGGGCAAACGGATGATCTCGCGCCGGCGGACCGGCGCATGTACGCGCTCCGCGACGTCACCGCAACCGTCGAGTCGATTCCCCTGATCACGGCAAGCATTCTCGGAAAAAAACTCGCTGAACAAACTGACGGCCTCGTCATCGATGTAAAGGTGGGCTCCGGAGCTTTCATGCCTACCATGCAAAAATCGCGTGATCTCGCACGATCGATCGTTGACGTGTGCCGCGCGATGAAAACCAGAATCGTTGTCGTGATCACGGATATGGAACAACCGCTCGGCCGCGCCATCGGCAACGCATTGGAAATTCGTGAATGCATCGAGTTCCTGCATGGCGATTCACCAGAAGACCTGGAAACAGTCTCGCTCGCATTGGCCGCGCACATGATTCGTTTGGGGGGACGGGCTAGAACAATGGCACAAGCGTCCAAGCTCGCCTACGAAGCGGTTTCGAAAGGCGAGGCGGCAAACCGCTTCCGACAAATCATACGGGAGCAGAATGGCGACGAACGCGTGATCGACAACCTGGATATTCTTCCACGCGCAAAGCATATTGAAAACTTCGCTGCGACATCCAAAGGCTTTGTGACGCGATGCGATGCTAAGCTGCTTGGGCTCGCGTCAAACGCGCTCGGCGCGGGAAGAAACAAAGTCGACGATGCGATTGATCCCGCTGTGGGACTGTATTTGAAAAAAAAGCTTGGCGATCCTGTGGCGCGAGGCGAAACAGTCTGTGAGATTCACTGGAACGACGAAAAGCGATTGCAGAATGCCCTGCCGCTTATCGAAAAAGCCCTGGAGATCAAAGCTCGGCCGGGCAGGAGCCGGCCCCTGATTCATGCCGTACTGGAAGGATAGATAGGCTATGGAATTCGACCTCGTCGAACAGGCGAAGGGCTATTTACTCGACAAGATCGGGACGACGCCTCGAATCGCAATGATCATGGGAAGTGGATTGTCGGCTGTCGACGAGATTCTCCTGGGCGCATCGCGGATCGACTACAGTGCCATCCCGCACTTTCCCGTTCCGAAAGTAGCCGGACATCGCGGGCAGGTCGTGCACGGAAGAGCAAACAATATCCCGGTTGTAGTCTTCGAGGGCCGCGTCCACTACTACGAAGGCAATACAATGGACCAGGTGTCGTTCTGCACGCGCGTGATCGGCAGACTTGGCGCCAACACTCTGATTCTGACGAACGCATCGGGCGCTATCAATCCCAGCTTCGTGCGCGGTCAGCTAATGATCATCACAGACCACATCAACCTGATAGGCGCAAATCCATTGATCGGCCCCAATGAAGATCGCTGGGGAACTCGGTTTGTCGATCAGACCGAAGTCTATGACGCCGGACTGCGCAAAAAACTCAAAGAAGCCGGCCAGTATTGCGAAGTTCATATGTGTGAGGGCGTGTATGCCGCTTTGGCAGGTCCGACATATGAGACGCCTGCCGAAATCCGATTTTTACGTACCATCGGAGCCGACGCGGTCGGCATGTCGACGGTTCCCGAAGCGATTGTTGCGCGACACATGGGCATGAGGGTTGCAGGACTTTCCATGCTTGCCAATGTGGCAGCGGGAATTTCCGGCAAACCCATAAATCACGAAGAGGTGCTCGATACTGCGAGCCAAATGAATGCCGATCTCGGAATGCTTCTTCAACGCTTCTTTGAAACCTATGAACCCTGAACTCATTCCAAAGGCTACAGCCGCCCGCAATGCCGCGATTGCTCCCTATTCGAATTTCAAAGTCGGCGCAGCCCTGGAAACCACGAATGGTGAGATCTTCACCGGATGCAATATCGAAAATAGTTCATATGGCCTGACGGTGTGCGCGGAACGCATCGCATTGTGGAAGGCACTTAGCGAGGGCGCGCGCAATTTTCGCGCGATCGCGGTAGTGACGGATTCAGCGGAGCAGACTTCGCCGTGCGGTGCGTGCCGTCAACTCCTTTGGGAATACTGTGGAGACATCACGGTATACATTCATTCCCTGCGGGGGCTGACGAACGCATATCAGCTCGCCGCATTGCTTCCAATTCCTTTCGACGCCCACAACCTGAAAGGAAATTCGGGGACAGACGCATAAATCACCTAATTAGGTCAAGAGCCGTTCGACCTAATTAGGTGATTTATGCGTCTGTCCCCGAATTTCCTTTCAGGGTTTGACCACGCCGATATAAGGAAGGTTCCGATATCTCTGTTTGTAGTCGAGACCATAGCCGACAACGAACTTGTCGGGTATTTCGAAGCCGATATATTTGAGATCAATTTCGATGATGCGGCGGGCACGCCGATCGAGCAAGGTGCAAACTTCCAGTGACTTTGGGTTGCGGCTGCCAAGTGTGCGCAGGAGATACTTCAACGTGAAGCCCGTATCGACGATGTCCTCTATCAGGAGAACATCCTTACCGGCAATATTCTCTTCGAGATCCTTTGTGATTCGCACGACACCTTCACTTCCTTCCCCGTAGCTGGAGATGGAAAGGAAATCCATTGAAAGATGCAGTTCAACTTTTCTCGCAAGATCGGTCGCAAAAAAAACAGAACCGCGAAGAACTGAGATAAAAACGAGTTGCCGGTTCGCGTAATCTTCGGAAATCTGAGCTGCGAGATCGTGAACCCGCGTTCGAATCTCATCTTCGCTGAAGAGTATCTCCGCAATTTCATCGGGCATTCTTCTATGCATAATCGAAATTTTTCCCCGTTGACAGAAAAGTTCGCAATGCTAGACTGAAATCAGGTCCCGAGAGATTGGGTTTCAGCCAAAGTCGAACCTGAAATGTGGAACCGGCTGTCGATGACAGTACCCTGAAAAGTACCGAGACGGTTGGTTACCGGAAAGCCAGCATCGCCTACGGCGGAGCAAGCTTGAAATGAAATGGACGCCAGTCCGGAGCGTTTCAAGTAGACGGCGACTCCGAGAAAACGCATAACAGGAAGGGCAACCGTCGCACGGCGGATGGCAGGAATTAGAGGTCACTCGGGACCTTTTCATTTTGCCCGTTGCCGTTTCCATTTCCATTTTCTTCGTCCGTACTCGCCAGGCCGTATTTCCAGATCAGATTTTTGTAATCCCGCTCGTAAAGGATCTTGATGTTGACGTCCGGGTAAAGTTCGCGAAGGCGCCGGACCTTTCGGTTCTTCTTCGTCACCAGGCTCTGCTTCATCGTCGTGAGTTCGATATACAAATCGAGATCGGGAAGATAAAAGTCCGGAGTAAATGCGGAGATCACATTCTTGTTGTCATCCCATTCGATCGGAAAAGTCTTCGGCTCGTATTGCCATCGAATGCGATAAAAGTCCATGACGCGCGCGAATTCCTTCTCGCTCAGATGAGCAAATTCCGGCAACTGATCTTCCGAGGTGTCAAGTTCCGCCATCTGCGCGATGTCGAGTTTTGTCGTGAGAATGTCTTCACGCAGTTGCGGCGGCAGCTCGACTGCAGTTACTTCGATTCCCTTTGCCTGAGCGGCCTTGACGATAATCTCGACCGCCATCTCGTTTGAGAAATGATCGATGTTCAGGACGAGATCGTACCAGGCTGGATCCCTCCAATCCTTTCCATATAGTGTCCGGATAAATGCTTCCTTGGCGTAGTCGCGCTCCGCGATGATCTCTTCTGCCCCCGCTTTGTCCGTTTGCGCCAGCCGCATGACGCGGGCGATTCGATATGGCAGCGGAGCGACGATCTGCACGTGAAGCGCGGCCGCAACTTTAGCGAAGAGAAACTGGCCGCCGCTGCCGAGAACGACGACGTTGTGGGTTGCGGCGACTTCTGCGATGGCGGACCGCATCATTTCGTCGAAGACTTTGCGATCCTTCTTCAACCTCGACAGCTGTTCCGTGCGGACAGGAAACTGTTGATCGATGACTTCGTCCATTCCATGTCGATCGATCATCTGGAAATTCAGAGCCTTTGCTGCTGCAGTCGCGATCTCGCGGCCGCCGCTGCCGGTCAGACGGGAAATCGTGATAATGGCCATTTTTCTTAGCAGTCCTGCTATATTCAGACGTTTATGTACTACATCGGACTCGACGTGGGGGGCACCACCATTAAGGCAGGCTTGGTCGATGAGGCCGGCAAGGTGCTGGAATCCCGTAGGGCCGTAACCGTCATCGACGATTTACGTCGCTTTGTCTTAACGCTAACAGAACTCATCCGCGGTTTTCAAAAGTCATTTCAACTCGAGGCTGTAGGAATTGGTGTACCCGGTCTGCATTCCTCGAACACGGGCGAGATTGAAACGTCGCCGAATATCCCCAGCCTTCAAAATGTCAATTTAGAGAAATTAGTGGCGGATCAGGTCCATTTGCCGGTCGTCAGTGAAAACGATGCGAACGCCGGAGCATTTGGCGAAGCTCAGTGTGGTGCCGGCGCGGGCTGCCGCAACATGGTTTTTTTGACGCTAGGGACCGGACTCGGATCAGGACTCGTCTTGAATGGCAAGCTGTACACGGGCACGTCCGGATATGGCGGTGAATTGGGCCACACGATCATCAATCCTCAGGGCCGGCAATGTGCCTGCGGGCGACGCGGATGCCTCGAGACAGTCGCCTCAGGTACGGGCATTGTGGCGACGGCGAGAGAGAAAATGAAACCCGAGGAAGCTCAAACGGCCGAAATGGTTTTTGAAGCGGCCTTACGCGGCGATGCCGCCGCCCGGTGGGTTTTCCAGGAAACCGGCCGATGGCTGGGAATAGCATGTGCGAACCTCATCAACCTGCTGAATCCCGAAGTGATCGTGGTCGGTGGCGGAGTCATGGCATCGGGTGAATTGCTGTTGGAGCCTGCGATTGCTTCGGCTCGCGTTCACGCGTTCGGCCCGTCATTCCGCGACTGCCGGATAGTACAATCGAAATTGTGGCCCGATGCTGGTGTCATCGGAGCCGCGATGCTCGCTCGTCATCGTTAATCACTATGCCGTTATCTCATATCCGTAACTTTTCAATCATCGCTCACATCGATCACGGTAAGTCGACGCTGGCGGATCGCCTGCTCGAACTCACCGGCGCGCTGACGAAACGCGAGATGTCGGCGCAGGTCCTCGACGCGATGGATTTGGAAAAGGAACGCGGCATCACCATCAAGGCAAAAGCCGTCCGCCTGAATTACCACGCGAAGGACGGAAACGATTACATCCTGAATTTGATCGATACGCCGGGGCACGTGGACTTCAGCTATGAAGTTTCGCGAAGTCTTGCTGCATGCGAAGGCGCGCTTCTGGTCGTCGACGCGTCACAGGGAGTTGAGGCACAGACTCTCGCAAACACGTACCTGGCATTGGACCATCACCTTGAAATTCTTCCGATCATCAACAAAATCGATCTTCCCGGCGCTGAGATCGAGCGCGCGAAAGAACAGCTCGGTTCAATCATCGGCATCGATCCAAGCGATGCGCTTTTGATCAGCGCGAAGTATGGAAAAGGCGTTGAAGACGTGCTTGAAGGCATCGTGCATCGTATCCCTTCGCCAAAAGGCGATCCCGAAGCGCCGCTGAAAGCGTTGCTGTTTGACTCGTGGTTCGACGTTTACCGAGGCGTCCTCATTCTCGTGCGCGTCATCGACGGCGAAATTCATAAGGGAATGAAGATCCGTTTGATGTCGAATGGACAGGTGTACCAGGTCGACAGCGTCGGCGCGCTGACGCCGAAGATGACCGAGATTGACCGGCTCGCTGCGGGCGAGGTCGGCTTCGTGATTGCCAACATCAAGGTCGTTGCGGATACGAAAATCGGAGACACGATAACCGATCACGATCGTCCCACCGCCATGGCGTTCCCGGGGTTTCAGGAGATCAAACCGATGGTTTTCGCGGGACTCTATCCCGTCGAGCCAAATCAGTACGAAGGCCTGCGCGACGCGCTCGAGAAACTTCGACTGAACGACTCATCATTCTTTTATGAACCGGAAACGTCGACGGCTCTTGGATTCGGATTTCGCTGCGGATTCCTTGGGCTGCTCCACATGGAAATCATCCAGGAACGACTCGAGCGCGAGTTTCAACTTTCGCTCATCACGACGGCTCCGGGCGTTCGTTACAGGATCACTCGAACGAACGGTCAGAGTGAAGAAATCGACAATCCAACGAAGTTCCCCGAAGCGCAGTTTATTTCTCAGATCGAGGAGCCGATCATTACCGCGCTGATATTGACGTCCGATGAATTCGTTGGAGTGATCTTGAAGCTGGTCGAAGAAAAACGCGGCGTGCAAAAGGGATTTGAGTACGTTGCGCCCGGCCGCGTCCTGTTTACTTACGAAATGCCCTTGAACGAGATCGTTCTCGATTTCTACGACAGGCTGAAATCCGTATCGAGGGGTTACGCATCGTTCGACTATCACCTCGCGGGTTACCGAGCGGCCGACCTCGTGAAGCTCGACATTCTCGTCGGAGGCGAACCGGTTGATGCGCTTTCCTGGATCGTCCATCGGGATTTTGCATATTCACGCGGCAAAGCCCTCGTCGAAAAAATGAAAGAGTTGATACCGCGACAGATGTTTGAAGTTGCCATCCAGGCAGCCGTGGGAAACAGAATCATTTCGCGCGAGACAATTCCCGCCATTCGAAAGAACGTCCTCGCGAAGTGCTACGGCGGCGACATTACGCGGAAAAGAAAGCTGCTCGAGAAACAGAAGGAAGGCAAGAGACGCATGAAGCGGGTCGGCAAAGTGGATATTCCGCAAGAAGCGTTTCTTGCGGTTTTGAAAGTTGGATCGTAGGCGCGGGCGTAAAGCTCGCGGCTACGCCAGACTCGGCCAAATTTTCAGCGCGTTCTCGCGGTCAATTGCGCGCAACTCCGCCGCGCTCAAGTTCGCTTTCGATAAACCTGCCGCGATGTTTCCCGCATTTCCCCACGGATAATCCGTACCAAACAGGATCTGCGACGTGGGAACAGCCAGCTTCAGAATCCCGATGTGCAAAGAGTCATTCGCGGCCGCAGTGTCATAGAAGAACCTTCGCAGGTGATACATCTTGGACTTTGGATCGGTCGGATTCGCCAGATCCTGCGCACTGATGTAACGCTGTGCCCAGATGCTTCCTCCGCCGTGCGACCAGATGTAGGTCACATTTGGCGTCTTCGCAGCAACGCCGCTCGAGATGACGCTCGCGATCGTGCGCGCGAGATCCGAGTTGAACTCGAGTGGAATCGGTCCGCCGATCGCTTCCACAAAGTTGCCGTAGTAGCAGCAACCGGGCGCGGTCGCATGCGTGTAGACGACCGCTTTGCGTCGCTCGAGTTCCTCCCACATTGGAGCGAACGTCTTATCGCCCAGCCATCGATCGTTGTAGCTGGTCACGAAACTGATGCCATCCACTTTAAGAGCATCGTACGCGTGCTCGATTTCCTTCAGTGCGGCATCGACGTCCGGAAGCGGAACTGTTGCGAAGTGACCGAACCGTCCTTTGTATTTTTGTACGAGCATCGCGCCGTATTCGTTTTGTTCGCGGACAACACGACGGGTTTCATCGATATCACCGAACCACATTCCCGGAGTAGTCACCGAGAGGAAGCTCTTTTGCACCCCGTCTTTGTCCATCGCCGCAATGTCCTTATCCGGGTCGTAAGACTGGTGCGTTTCATACCCCTGGATGGGCTTAATCGCATTCCATTTCGTCAGCTGCTTCTTCCAGGCAGGCGAGATCAGATGGTGATGGACATCGATCCGGCGAGGATTGGCCGGTACCTGCGCAAGTGATTCAATGCGTGGTAGTAACAGGCCTCCAGCTCCTGCGACGGCCGCAGCTGCGAGAAATTGTCGGCGGTCCTGGCGAGGAAACATGAGGCCTCCTTGAAATCGGTAGATAGTCCTGAGAACGGGTACAACCTTTTAGACCAGAAGTTTCTGATTGTCAACGATCTATGCGCCCTCCTGTTATAATGACGAGCGATGAAGATGCAGTTAAAGCAATACCTTGGCTCGCTGGTCTTCGTTTTCCTCCTTTGTCTCTCCATCGCGCTGGGCGCCACGGCAGGAGTGCTTTTCGTATACAACAGCGACCTTCCGCAGGTAAATTCCCTGGAGGATTACCGGCCAAGCCTTATCACCGAAGTTTACGCAGACGATGGCCAGGTCATCGGGTCATTCGCCCTTGAACGCCGCATTGTCGTCACGTGGGACCAGATTCCGCAGCTCGTGAAAGATGCTGTTGTCTCGGTCGAGGACCAGAACTTCTATGAACACTGGGGCATCGACCTGTACGGTATCGCGCGCGCCGGAGTAAAAAACCTGTTGGCTGGGCGGGTCGTTGAAGGCGGAAGCACGCTCACACAGCAGTTGAGCAAGAACCTGTTTCTGACTCCCGAGCAGAGTTTCCGGCGGAAGATTCAGGAGGCCATGCTTTCGATTCAGATCGAGCGTTATTACACGAAACAGCAGATCCTTACCCTCTACTGCAATCTTCACTTTATGGGCCACGGCCAGTACGGGTTCGCTGCCGCCGCCGAATACTATTTCAACAAACAGTTGAAAGACCTGAATCTCGATGAAGCCGCAATGCTCGCGGCGCTCCCGAAGTCTGGAACTTTATACTCGCCGATCCTTCACCCGGATCGCGCGCTTCAGCGACGCAATTACGTGATCGACCGCATGGTCGCCGAGAAGAAAGTCAGTGTCGCGGAAGGTGAAGAGGCCAAAGCCCGGCCAATTCAGCTCGCTCCGAAGCAGCGCCAGGACGAGATTGCCCCCTATTTCGTCGAAGAGCTTCGCCGATACCTGGAAAAGAAGTACGGCACGTCGGCCGTTCACGAAGGTGGACTGAAAGTCTATTCGACACTGAACGTTGCGATGCAGAAAGCCGCTGACGCTGCGATCCGCAACGGATTGCGTGTGTACGACAAACGGCACGGATGGCGCGGGGCCGAAAGGAATCTGCTCGAAGAAGATGTGCCGGACCTCTACATGGTTTCCTTGCCCGACTGGAAGCTGCCCATCCGTACGAATGACATCGTGCCCGGAGTCGTTCTCAGCATGAACAAGTTGGGCGCCGTGGTGAAGATCGGAGATTACCAGGCGCAACTTGGCGCGCAGGACATTGCATGGACAAAGGCCAAAGCGGTTTCCGACATCCTGAAACCCGGCGACGTCGCACTGTTCATGATTCGGTCGATGAGTTCCGCCGATCGAAAAGTGGAAGTCTCGCTGGAGCAGAAGCCGAAGGTTCAGGGCGCCCTCGTTGCAATTCAGCCACAGACGGGCGAAGTAAAGGCCATGGTGGGCGGCTACGATTTCAACGACAGCAAGTTCAACCGCGCAACACAGGCGATGCGGCAGACAGGGTCGGTCTTCAAGCCGTTTGTATATACGGCCGCCGTTGACACTGGACTCATCCGGCCCGACGATACGATCGTGGATTCGCCGGTAAACTTCGGCGGTTACGCGCCCACCAACTACGATGGAAAATACAAAGGAACCATCCCCATCCGGCAAGCCCTGGCAGAGTCCCGCAACGTCCCTGCAGTAAAAATTCTTGCGAAGCTTGGAGTCAACACGCTTATCCCATACGTACGCCGGTTCGGTATTACGTCAAAGATAGAGCCGGTGCTTCCGATTGCTCTCGGAGCCGCAGACATTACGTTGATGGAAATGGTCTCAGGTTATTCCACCTTTCCGAATGACGGTGTTCGTGTCGTACCCCAGCTCATCCGGCGTGTGACGGATTACGACGGTAACGTGCTCGAAGAAAATCTTCCAGAACTTCGCGATGTGATCCCGGCCGAAACCGCACGAATCATGGTGGATCTGATGCAGGAACCCGTGCGTCGCGGAACGTCGGTCAAGGCGCAGGAACTGAAACGGCCTGTCGCCGGGAAAACGGGTACAACGAACGATTTCACGGATGCGTGGTTCCTTGGCTATACGCCCTCGCTTGTCGCAGGCGTATGGATCGGTTTCGATGAGAAGGTAACACTTGGCGACAAAGAGACCGGCGGTGTGGCTGCATTGCCGATGTGGCTCGAGATGATGCAGCAGATTTACAAGGACAAGCCGATCGAACAATTCCAGACAGGTCCGACCGAGACCACGAGCAGTCCAAAAGCAGCGCCTTCTGCCGCGGTGACGCCGCGGCCCGCTCCCAGCACAATCGTTTCGGCGCAACCAGAAACTGACACGGAGAGTTTGACTCAATGAGAGCCTTCTTAGCGTTGTTCGTATTCACCTTTACTATCCAAGCATCCGCTCAATCAGTCGCGGATATCGCACGCAGAGAACGCGAGAGACAAAAGCAGACTGAAACCCGAAGCAAGGGTACGTACACCAACGCGAACGCGGCCGCTGCTGCCGCTGCTCCCTCGCAGCCATCGGCAAATGCTCCCTCTCCTCCAAAGCCTTCCGAGAAGAAGGAAGAGGTTGCGGCGAAGCCGACGGGTCCCACCGATAACAAGGGACGGGATGAGAAATACTGGCGAGATGCTTTCAAGAAGTCCCGTGATCTCGTCAGACAAGCCGACGATAAAGTTCAAGTTCAGGAAGCGAAGCTTAAAGACCTCAACACGCAGCTCCTGCGACAGAGTGACATTTACAACAAGGAAAACGTTCTCGGTCCCATAATCAGCCAGACTCAAAAAGATCTCGAAACCGCAAAGGCGGAAGCCGACCAGGCGCGAAACGAAGTGACGAAGCTCGAGGATGAGCTTCGGGCTTCCGGTGGCCTTCCAGGGTGGGCGCGGTAGCGAGGCGTGCGATATCTCGGCATCGACGGCGGTGGCTCAAAAACCGCATTCCTCCTCGTCGATGAGTACTACAACGAACTCTCACACTTCCACACTGGTCCTTCCAACTGGATCTCCGTAGGAAAAGAAACAGCCCAGGCCGCAATTCTTGATGGCGTTTCTCAGCTGACCGAACTCCCGGACGTTGTTTGTGGTGGCTTTGCGGGCGCGGCTCGCGCCGAAGGCGCGGCTTTCTACAGGGAAGTCCTCTCTTCTCTCCTGCCGAAAGCAACCGTAATCATCGAGAGTGACGCATTCATTGCTTCCATCGGCGCCATTGGTGTCGATCCCGGCATTCTGCTCATTGCTGGAACAGGCTCGATCGTGATTGGCAGGTCGCGCGAAGGATCGATGTTTCGCGTTGGAGGCTGGGGCCCTCACTTCGGCGATGACGGTAGCGGCTTCTGGATTGGGCGCGAAGCCGTGCGATCCGCCTTGCGCGCCGTAGATTCACAAGCCGATCAGATATTCGCGCGCCACGTTGCTCAGAGTCTTGGTTTGAAGTCCATCACTGAAGTCGTTGGTGCATGGGCGGCGGGCAGGATCGGCGTACCGGAAATCGCCGGTCTCTTTCCGGATATCGTGGCGCTCTATCCGGCAGAACCGGTGAATCGCATCCTTGGCGACGCGGCCTCGCATTTGCGTTCGCTTGTGGAAATTGCAGCAGGACGAGTCGGTGTTGAAGACTGCAGGAAATCTCTCAGCGGTTCCGTGGCAAACCATCCCGTCATGCGCCAGCTCATCGGATTAGCTTTTGAAGAACCGCGACACTCGCCGGAGTGGGGCGCCGTCATCTGGGCGCGCCAGCATTTCCCGGGTCCTGCCTAATAATTTTTT
>Ga0075425_100001516_pt1 | contig 22806 bp, 13 predicted proteins | sample SoiMethybrSBSTD4_FD_75300 | JGI IMG/M metagenome (GOLD analysis project Ga0075425, IMG submission 75300) | Bulk soil microbial communities from a Populus tree surrounding site in Tennessee, USA - Soil MetaG P. TD hybrid SBSTD4 | ecosystem: Environmental > Terrestrial > Soil > Tree plantation... | reverse complement strand
CATTACCAATATAACCGGCACGCTGACCAGCGCGCCTAACACGACGTTTCGGGTTGAGTTCTTCGCCAGCAGCGTCGACTCGTTGGGTCTCCCTGCAGAGGGACAGCAGTTTCTTGGTTTCGTCAACGCGACCACAAACGGAGCTGGCAGCGCGTCGTTAAGCTTTACTCTTAATTCTGTATTGCCTGGCGGCCGACTCATCACTTCAACCGCCACCGACCCCTTAGGCAACACATCAGAGTTTTCGGCCTCGGTCCAGGTGGTGCAATTTGATACCTGCCTGCAAGACGACAGCAACGGCAACATATTGCTTATTAACACAACCACCGGCGATTACCAGTTTACTAACTGTGCTGGGTTCGTGCTCTCAGGAAAGGGCACGCTGATAAAGAAAGGTGGAGTGATTAATTTGCAGCATGTTGCCAGTGATCGGAGAGTGCAGGCGACTATTGATACTACTCAGAAGAAAGGCACGGCATCAGTCCAGGTCTTCTCGCCGGCGAGGACTTTCACGATCACCGACAGGAATACTTCGAATAATACGTGCCTGTGTGCTAACTGAGTGAGCGTTCTTTGTTGATGCCAGCACAAAGACACGGCATCAATTGAGTTTTTCGTCAGGTCTGCGATTTCCGACGGGAGTACTGATTTCCGGATTGGTAATCCCGTCGTGAAATCGTATCCGCCCCGAAACTTCCTGGCTGTTTACCACACAACCTCCGGTCTTCTCGAACGGATGTCCGCCAGGCATCACGAAGACTGCGAAGGTCACATGCCCGTTCACCAGTGCGGAAACGGTGACGTATACGACGCCGGAGGCAACCGACAACTGTTCGCCGCCGCCGACGGTTGTGTGCAATCCATCGTCCGGGTCGGTGTTCCCGACTGGAATAACTTCGGTCACCTGCACGGCTACGGACTCATCGGGCAATGCGGCAACCTGTTCGTTCCCGATGAACGTCTTCAGCTTCTGTTTGCAGGATGACTCAGAGAATCAGAACGTGGCATTCGTAAACGCCGTCACTGGAGACTATCTGTTCTGCAAGAGTGGGCTTCCGATCGCCAGCGGAAAAGGCGTCCTCGTGGTTCGAGGTTGCGTGTTCCAGATCGACGACTCAAATGGAAATCGGAGGGTCCGCATTCAGGGGGACGCTCAAGCGGGAACCGGGTTCGGAGCTGGGACGGCTTACATACAGAAGCTTGGAGGAGGATTTGTAATACAGATCACCGACCGGAGAATGGGCGACGACAGCTGCATCTGTGCTCCGAGCCCGTGAGGATGAGGGCAGAGTCGCCGCTGTCCTCCACGGTAGTTTACTCGCTGGTTACTTCAACTTACACTCGCGTGAAGTTAATTTGTCCTTGGTGCTCCTCTGCTGACTAATCTCTTGTCAGATCGGAACGAGCACTTCTTGACATCAAGACCTATCGGGAACACTATAGGAAACATTGTTGGACGCGCTGAGTCGTTTGTAGAGTTACCGTACTCAAGCGCAAGAACTTTCGCTATCTATACCTTCTTGTCACGCCGATAAAATGCGGTTTAGGAGCGATGCCCGCAGTTCTATCAACCTATCCCTAGCTAGTGCCGGCTACTAAAGAGGAGGAACTTCCGTTGACCAGACTCGAGCGTCTTCGGCTGCGAACTCTTTCGTCCTTCAACCCACTAGTTCCCGTTCTTAATTTGTTTGGTGTACAGGTAAAACACGATCTACTACAACAACACGACAAGGCGCAACTCGGCTACGGGATCGATCCGAATTTTAGAAACGATTCGCGGCCTGTGCGCTTGGGCTGGACTGATGTGGCAGCTGTAGCAGTTTTGATATACCTCGTAGTCCAATTAATCACATGCTCAAACAGGATGTCGGCTACGTACGACGAGCAATATCACATCGCTAACGGCCTGAATTTTCTTCGGAGGGGCGACCCGAGTTTAGTGCCCGAGCATCCGCCGTTAATCGATCTCATCACTGCTCTGCCGCTGCTAGCCGATCGTGACCTTATACTGCCGCCTGCGTTTGGATCTCCAGACGACATCAACAGTCTGGCATTCTCCGATCAGCTCGTATGGAAGCTGAATCCAAATGGGCCTTCAATAATTTCGCGGGCCCGAGCTCCGATCATGGTGCTTACTGTTTTCCTTGGATTGGTTGTCTATGCCTGGGCGCGCGAATTGTATGGTTCCGCAGCAGCTTTGCTCGTGTTAACGCTGCTGGCCTTTGACCCCAACATACTGGCTCACGGCTGTCTGGCCACGAATGATATTGGCGTTACCTGCTTTGTTACGATGTCGCTGTATGCCTTCTGGCGTTGGAAGCGGGAGCCCAGCATTGGAAAAGCGGCTATCGCCGGCCTGGCGTTTGGTCTGGCACAAATCTCAAAGTTCTCAGCACTCTTTCTCGTTCCGGTAATCGTGATCACACTCTTTGTAGATTGGATCTCAGATCGAGTCGCTCAAACCAACAGACAGCCAATAAAGCGCACTGTGCAACATCTCGCTGTAGCCTCGCTCTCAGCGGCGTTCACCATCTGGGCGGGATATGGTTTTCAAGTGGGAACCTTAAAGGGTTATGCAGTTCCCGCACGAGCATACCTGACCGGTTTGCAGAGTCTGACGCAGTTGGTTGAGAGCGGCAAGGAAAGCTTTTTGCTCGGATCATATTCCGAATTGGGTTGGTGGTACTATTTCCCGATTGCCTTTGCTGTCAAAACCCCGCTACCGACGCTGTTATTAATCGTGTGCAGCCTGGTTTACGTTTATAACCGTCGGACCTGGCGCATAAGCCTGCCGCTTCTAATACCGATTACAGTTTATTTTGGAACCTCGATGCTAAGTCATTTCAACGTCGGCTATCGTCATCTACTCCCAATACTCCCTTTGATCTTCATATTCGTAGGGCAGCTGGCTGGCATCGAGTGGAGGACCAGTCAAAAACGAGCCTGGGCAATCTGCTTATCAGTCGTTTGGTTAGTTGTCGGTTCCCTTCAAATTCAGCCCCACTATCTGACCTTCTTCAACGAACTGGTTGGCGGGCCACGCGGAGGATACCGAGTTTTGTTGGACTCCAATTTGAATTGGGGCCAGGAACTGATTGAATTGAGGGATTACCTGGCTCGCGAGAATATCACCTCCGTAAAGCTAAGTTATCTTGGGACTGCCGATCCGGCCGCTTACGGAATCATTTATGAACCACTGCCTGGTTATCCATATCACCAGTGGCACGGTGATGACGTGCCCGAAATACTACTGAAGCCGCCAAACGGGATGTATGCGATTAGCGCCAGCCTTCTGCAGGGTTCCAGATTAGAGAATCACAATCTGTATGCCGCGTTCAGAGTGCGTAAGCCTGACGCAATTGTAGGCAATTCCATTTTCGTTTATAGAATCTCCGATACTATCGAGAGACCGTAACTTGCTCAGATCATCCGCTGAATTAATTCGAGACCGGATGAAAGAAATACCACCAACTTCAGAAGGTGTGAAAAAAAGCGACTACCCGCCAAGGATCTGAGATTTGAGATTTGAGATATTATTTGGGATTTGTGATTTTGGTCATTTGTCATTTGACCGTTCATTTGGTCGGTTGAGGTATGAACAATGACAAATATCAAGTCTCAAATCTCAAATCCGTGCGCGGGTGGGCAGGCTATTCTTTCAGACCAACTTCAGTTGGTGGTATTTGTAAACACCTAGCGGCGGCTGACAGCTCCTAGGTCGAAATTAAAAGACCATCAACTGACGTTGATGGTATTTCTTATTTCACTGTCTTCAAGCATTGACCGTTGATTGACATCGCAAAACGGCTGATGCAATCATAATTAACAGGACGCTGTGAAAGCTCAGAGCTTTCTTCTTTAGCGTCATCATTCCAATCACCCTGAAACCACAATTACAACCGGATCGCTTTTCGCCGGAGACACGGTCTGTCGACTCGGACAGCCGCATCGACGTACAACTTCTGCTCGGCGGGGCTGCGCACGAAACACTCGATGACCCGGCATTTCAAGCGGCCTGGCGGCGGCTTTATGAGCTTTGTCCGTGGGGCACTCTCCTGCAAAGCCCGGACTTTTGCCTGCCCTGGTATGAAATCTACCGCGAACTTTACACGCCGTTGCTCGTGTTGGCGAATGACAGCCGTGGAGGGCTGACTGGACTGTTCACCCTGGCGGTTAGCGAAGCCGATGGCCGGCTAGTCTTCGCCGGGGCTGATTTGGCGGAATATCAAGTCTGGATCAGCACGCCGGAACTGGGCAATCGGTTCATCGAAGCGGCGCTCGACAGACTGCGCGACCGATTCCCCGGAAAATCACTCAGGCTCTTGTTCTTGCCGTCGAAAGCGCCGCTCGACTGGGTGGCACCTGACCGCCCTTGGGGGAAGGCTTGCCACTTGCGACCGCTCGCGCACCCTCTGATGTCCCTGGGCGATGGCGCCCGATTCCGCGAGTCGTTGAGAAAGAAAAGCAATAAGAGCCGCCTCAACCGCCTGCGCCAACTGGGCGAGGTGCGACTTCAACGACTGACGACGGCGGATGAACTCGCCGCAGTGTGGGACGAAATCTATACCCTGAGCTGTTTTCGCCTCGCGGCATTTCATCGAGTCGAAGTATGGGAACGCGCCGACCTGCGTCGTGCGCTTTACCTCCGCCTGATCGAAACGCCGCGCACCATTCATGCAACGTTGCTCAGAGCAGGCGATCAACTCATCGCCGCGCATGTTGGCGTTTACAACCGGGAGCAGGTGCTGCTCGGCATCCTCGTCTATTCACCGTTGGTCAGCAAACATTCGCCGGGCAAGCTGCATTTGCTGATGCTCGCTGAAGAACTGGCCAAGGAGGGCGTCCCCACTTTCGACCTCACGCCGGGCGGCGAGTACAAGGACAATTTTGCAACGCACTTCGACGAAGTTTATGTGCTCAACATCTTCTTCGACCGAAAAGGTTATCTGAATTACAAAACGACAAGACTTGCCGTGGATGCAGGCAAGCGACTTCTTGGTATGGCGGACATCTCCCCCGAGCGAATCAAGGACCTGAGCCGACAGGTCCGCAGCAAGCTTGCGCATACGCGATTTAGCCGACTGCCGCAGAACGTCGCCCGCACGCTCAAGAAACGACTCTGGAATACCGGCGAGATGCGAATATACGTGATGGACCCCGAGGCGGTCATCCGGCTACCGAACCCGCAAGTGATGAGGCGCGACTGCCTGGAAGATCTGCTTTGTTATGAACAGGCGGAGGGTTGGCAACTTCCTAAGGATGAATTCCTGCGCCGCGCTGCCGCAGGACTGGAGAATGGTAATCACATTTACACTTATGCCGAGGGTGGTCGCTTATTGCATTATGGCTGGCTGATCGAAAGGCAGGTTGAATCGATCCTTAGCGAGGTCGGGCAAACCTCTTACCTTCTGCCTGACTCCGCAGTGCTCGCCGATTTCTACACCAATCCGCTTGCACGCGGTCGGGGCCTGTACCAGAAATCGCTTCCGCAGATGCTGCACGACGCGAAAGCCATTCCCGGAACCCAGCGCATTTACATTGGGGTGATGGCCGACAATCGGCCCTCGCGACACGTCATCGAAAAGCTTGGCTTTATTTACCAGTATAGCTTCTTCGAGCGCCGCCGTCCGACAGGTGCGCGCCGTTGGAGTAACGCGCCGGAGTCGGCACGCTCTGCCCCGCAGGCTTAGGGCGACGCCGCTGCCCATCGAGGCCTTTGGGGCAGAAAATCTGAGACTCCGTTAAGCCAACCCTTGAACTCGGTCAGGGACAACAGCGACGAATCGACCAGACGCGGCAGGCACATTGGGTGGCTTTTGGCGGAGGCCAATCCCGGCACGCAGGTGGTGGCTGACCGTACGCCCATCTCAGGCAGCCAATCCAGATAGCCGTCGTAAAACACACCACTGGGGTAACACAGGTGCTCAGCTCGCACCCCTGTGAGGGCGGTGATGCGCCTGCGGTTGTCCTCAATCTCGCGCGCGAGCAGTTCGCGGTCGATGGGGTTACGGTGGCGGTGCGTGTGCAGCTGAATATCGACACCGCTCGCCGCCAGGTCCGTGACCTGCGCCGGCGAAAGCAGATGGACGATGCGTTTTTCGGCCAGAGTCTCGTACTCCCAGCCGAGCGCCCGCGACAGGCTTGCGGACAATTCATCCTTCTCCGGGCCAGTTAACTTTTGCCGCTCCGCGAAGTCGAGCACCTCTTTGAGCGCCGCCGCGCGGGACTCCTCCGTCGTCAGTTCGAAGCGCAAGTCGGTGCCTGTGACCGCTCTGAGATCGAGCCTTGTGCTCCGGCGCTTCCACAGCAGATAAGAACAAGCTACCGGAAAGACCGGCCTGTAGTAATCGCAATAGTAGGTTGTCAGGTAGACGGTGGTCGGGTAACCAAAGTCGCGCAGGATAGGGTAGGCTTGCGTGTAAAAGTCGCTCGGGCCGTCATCAAAAGTCAAAGCGATCGACCGTGGCGGCAGTTCACCGGCGTAGAGTTGTTCGAGTGCTTCTGACAGCGGCAGCACCTGGCAACCGGCCTCCTTGATGGCTTGCAGGCGGGCTCGGAAGAACGTCGGTGACATGTACAATCCCGGTGACCACAGGTGCTCGTCGTCCTGTGCGATCCCATGATAAGCCAGGATCAACAGATGGTTGCGCCGCCAGGCGCTTCGGGCGACGGAGGTGGACAGTCCGAGCATTTCGCAGGACCGTAACACCGACTTTTTGACGGCCTTGAGCATCTCAGGTCCTCCCTGGCGTCTGTTTTCTCGAGAGCGTCGATGATTGACGCCGTTTGGTTCTCGGTACCCCACTTGGACTTTTGCCGAGTTTCTCGTGCGCCGGCGATTTGCTGACCTCAGCGATTTCATTTGCTGAAGTCAGCCGACTCGATCGCGCTGCGCCGAGCACTTTAATAGAGGCCATCGCGTCGATCGGGAACTCAAGAAGGTCGCGACTGCACCCTCGCGAAGATGGTCACTACTCGGGCAGTGGCGGCCGGGCTCTCCGTGCCTCGGCGATCGCGATGGAGCGTTTTCGAGTGTACTGTCTGGATGCGGCTGATGCTGCCGTAGGTGATGAGCACAGTTTCAGTAATCGGAGTCGGACGGTTTTCGCTTTGTGGCCTTGATTACATTAACGAACGTAACTGTGGACGAGAGACACACGTGCGCCTGGCCGCGCTCCCGCTTGTTACTCCAACTGCACAATGCGCCACAATCAGGGCGACGCTAATAGCGTGAATTGGTGCGTCCGGCGTCAGATCTGACCCCCGGCCCGCAGCTGCCCTTTTCAAGCTCACACGGCAACGGCTACCGCGCGCTTCACAATCTTTCCAAGACCTCAAACGAAATGTCTTTTGCAAAATAGATGGCTGGCAACATTCGCAATGCGACTCAGAGCGAAGCATAAGTCAGGCAGGATATGCTGAAGTTCACGAACCTACGAGTTAGTTTATCGTCGCGATTGTTTCGCAGGTTCTGCCGCAAGCGTCAGTGCGAGCGTTGCCCATGCGGTGCCTGCGGTAGAGATGAACTGATCGCGTCCGTAAGGGAATCCGCTTTCCAGGTACGGCTGCAACCAGATAGATCGTGTTTGGACGTGCCATGAACCATCACTCGCCCGGGTGCTCATCAGGTAATCGACACCTTTGCGGAATACAGGATCGCTGACGGGCATCCTACCAGCGGAACCTAGTGCGAAAAGTGCTTCTCCGCTGGCATAGGCATCTGAGATCATCGCGGGCAGCTGGCTCCAGCCTCCGTCGGCGCGTTGCAGCGCGGCCAGGGATTTCGCCTCCTCACGGATTGCTGACGCAGAGCCTCCTCCCCAACCGAGGCCCAGCAGCCTGAAAGCATGGTCCTGATTGGTTACGGGTGTAGCCTTCTCCAGCCAGGCCACTGAACGGGCGATGGCTTTTTCGCAATTCAGCTTTTCCGCCTCCGGGGCATAGTTCTTCATAGCGTAGATGGCCAGCGCTGCTGTTTGAATCTTGCCCGAGTTCATCGGCGGACGGCGACTTTCCGGAATGTGCCAGCCGCCTTCGGCTGTCTGCATGGCCATGAGATAACGAACGATCGCATCCGTCACCTGGGACCGCGGTTCGTGATTCATCCCCGCGTCGAATAATTCCCAGGCGATGCTGGGGCTGACGATTACGAAGTCCATCAGCTGCTCTGCCGGGGGAGTCATCGCTGGCGGCAGCTGCGGGAATTTCTTTATGGAAGTGAGACCGTAATCGCGAGCCAGGCCCGCGACTGCTGATGGCAGGCTCTGTGAGTGACAAGAGTTGCAGCCAGCCGTCCGTATGAACTTATCGCTTTGCTTTTCGAGCAACGTAAGAGAGCTCGTCACCGCCGCGGGGATGGAACGATCGCTCACACTCACGGGGATAGCCTTTATCATCAAGTTGTCCTCGGGCAAGGAAGCTCCGCCGAAAAGCAACCCGGCTGCTTCGGTGTGCCCGCGTTTGGCGGCGAGAGCGCTGGCGGGCTCGTCGTAATCGCCGGTGAAGCTGGCGTCGGCACCCTTGTCCAAAAGCAACCTGATGATTTCAGCCGGCATGCTGTCCGAGCTGGCGGCGAACATTAGTGGCGAGTATCCGCGGAAGTTACGGACGTTGACCTCAGCGCCTTTGGCGAGCAATAACTCGACAGTGGCCTTCACGCCCGCCGTGCCGGCAAAGCCAAGCGCCGTTTCGTTGCGCTTAGATTTGACTCTGACGTCCGCTCCTCGTTCGATCAACAACCGCGCGGCGTCCGGATTGCCACTACCGCAAGCAAGCATTAGGGCGGTTTCGCCGGCGCCGTCCCTGTAGTTTACTTCGGCCCCCTTCTCAATCAGCAAGCGCAGCGCTTCGACATTGCCGCGCGCTGAGGCCATCATCAGAGGCGTTTGCCCGTTGGCGCTGGCCAGGTTGGCGTCGCCTCCTTTGGCAAACAACGCTCGCATAATCGGGACACCGTCACCGAGCATTGCTGCCAGAAAAAGCGGCGTGCGTCCCTGCGCCTGTTTGGCGTTGGTGTCGGCGCCTTTCGACAGGAGGAGGCGAACCTTGGCTTCATCGTGAATTGCCCAGTGCAACGGCGTCGACATGCGTCTGTTCTTGGCGTTCACGTCGGCGCCCTTGTCCACTAGCAGCTCCAAATTACTGACCGGTCCGTAGCCGGCGGCGTGATGCAGCGCCGTCGAACCGCCCTCGTCCTTTCCCTTAATCGACTCAGGACTGTTTGCGATCTGCCGCTCGATCTCACGGCGATTTGCGGCGCGCACCGCAGCGATCAGAGATGTAACTTTAGGGTCTACTGGCGTGCGCGGCGCTTCTGCGACGATGTCAGTTTGAAACTCTGCCCCCTGATCGATCCAGGCGCGGAGCAACCCGATTTCGTCGTCGGAGAGCGGCCCTGTAGGAGGCATCTGGAGACCTCCGTCGCCGTCCACAACACGACGGATCAGCTTGCTGGCAGAGCTGTCGCCGATTTTGATGACCGGTCCGTAATCGCCCCCGCGCAGTGCATTCTGACGCAGGTCAAGCCGCAAGCCAGCCTGCTGAACATCAGCCCCATGGCAGGAGTAACATTTCTGCGCCAGCAGTGGTTGAATGTCTTTTCTGTAGTCGACTTTTTTGGAGGCTGCGGGGGGCAGCTTGATTTGTGCCGCTTCAAAAGAGAGTGCGAATGTCGATACAAACACGACCAGGACGAAGAGTTTGAATATTTTGGATGATATTGAAAACATTGTCAGGCCTCCTTGCCGCCAAACTGACGGACCGATAAACCAGGTTCGTTCCGGCTACTTTTATAGACGTAGACGGATTAACCAATAACTCAAAATTCAATCTGGTGGGTTAGTCAGCAAAGACCTTCATTGCCTTCCATCGTTTTTGCTGATGCATGGTTCCCGCGTAGTTACCTTTTTAGCGCAAAAGCAACGCGAATATAACTACCCATGTGTGTAGGTTGAGGAAAATTCTTGCAGAAGGATTAGTGGGCGGTCGGGGCATGGCGTTGTTCGGGGCGTGACTGTCTCACGTACCAGACGGCACTCACTCACTCAGGCGAGCCCCCAAGGCCCCGGAATCACTTCCAACTTCCGTCCGGTAGCCTCTTCAAGACCAACAGCCTCTTGGTTTGCGTCTACTTCACTTGGCCACCCGGTGATTCAACGTACGAACCGGTGATGTAACCCCACTCGATCGCCCAGCTGTCCAGGACCGTCAAGTCCTTGGTCTCTGGGGAATAACTCGAGACCTTGACACCTGGGGCGACGACCAGCGTTCGTCGCCTTCTCGGATAACCTGCTTGCCGGCTTCCGCCGGCTGGCGTGCGTCGGGGCGAACGGCGTCATCTGTCCAGAGATCCGTCAACGCAACAGGGTCTCGCAACAAAGTCGCGTCGATATCCTGCTGATGTAACTTCTCGATCCCGGCCATACGTTAAACCAGTTTTTCGCGCAAGGCTTTGGCAACCGCTTCGGTTTTGGAGTGGACCTGGAGTTTGTCGTAGATGTTTTTCAGGTGAAAGGAGACCGTATGAAACGAGATGCCGAGCGCTTGGGCGGCAGTCTTTTTGTAATGTCCCTCGACTAACAATTTCAGCAATTCAGTTTCCTGCGCGGTGAGGTAGTAATTAGCCGTTTCGGCCGGGCGGAATTCACGGAACAGACGTACGACGCGGGCGGCGATCGCTGGTGACATCGGCGATCCACCCTCGACTGCTTCTGTCAACGCTTCCAAAAGACGAGCCGGCGGTGTGTTCTTTAACAAGTAACCGTTTGCCCCATTGCATAGAGCGTTAAAAATCTGTTCGTCATTGTCATAAATCGTGAGGGCCAGAATGGGCGTTTCAAGAAACATTGCCCTCAATCTCTCAATGCCTTCAATCCCCGACATTCCCGGTAAGCCTAAATCGGTAAGAATCAGATCGGGGCTGTCTTCTCTAATGTGCGCCAGCGCCGTTTCCATCATCGAATAAGCGGCGACACATTTATATCCTGGGGTGCCGTTAATCAGCGCCGCCAGACCTTCTCGCACCTCGCGGACGTCTTCTATTAAGACGACACGCATGGCGACGTCAGATGGCCGATTGGAATTCAGGCTTGTCATCTTGAAATGTTAACCGGGTACTATACTTCGAAGTCTCTGATTTGTAAGGCTGCTCATTTGTGCAGGCCCGGATTTCCGTTGCGCTGGCAACGACTATCGAGAGAGGTACCTAAGCAAGTGAGGAAGTTCAAGGCCTCGAAAGAGGCGGTAAGAATAACCCGGACCATTTAACTCTAACTTAGAGCTGCGTGTAGTGCCCTTCGCAAGGGTAATGTAAATTCAATCGTTGTGCCGTTGCTGGAATCAATGGTCAGAGTCCCGCCGAGTGCCGTTGCTCGCCGCTGCATACTGCGTAATCCATGCCCGCCGTTCGGGGCTTCTGAATTGAAACCCTGGCCATTGTCTTTGATCCTTAAGTGTAGACCCGAGTGGTCGCCGCCAAACTCAATCTCAATTTTTGTGCACAGCGAATGACGCACTGCGTTGTTGATCGCCTCCTTGAAAATCAAAAGCAGATCGCGCCGTGCTCCGACACTCAGCTTCAAGTCGCTATCAGCAGTCGGCGCGGTAAAGTGGAGGTCAATATCGAGGAGCGCGAACACTTCTTCGGCGTGTCGGCGCATTCGCCGCGTCAAATCCACAAGGCTGTCGTGCTCGGGAGATATTGCCCAAACTATATCGTTCATTGAAGCGACCGATTCGCGGGCAATATCAGCAATCGAAGGCAACAGAGTTTTATCATCGCCTCGCCGCTGATTTGCTACTTCGCTGAGTAAGGCGATGCGCGTTAAGTTGGCGCCGATGTCGTCATGCAGATCGGTGGCTATTCGCGTGCGGGTGCGCTCCATTTCTAAAAGCCGCGCAATTCGAGCGCGGTAAAATGAGTAGATCGCCAAACCTGCCATCAGTAAACTCGCCGCGATAAACCACCAGCGCAAATAGATTGGCGACAGGATACGAAACTCGAACACAGCTGGCTGCTGCGTGGTAAGTCCATTTTTTCCAACAGCGCGAACCAGAAAACGATACTTGCCCGCCGCTAAACTTCCGAAGGTAACCGAACGTTCTAGTGTTGGCGTGCTCCACTCCTCGCTAACGCCTTCGAGCTTGTATTGATACAGCAGCTTGTTCACATCCTGATAAGTTGGCGCGACGAACGCAATCGTCAGGTTATTTTGCGTCGAGGAGAGCTCGCGCGCGGGGATGCTTGCCGCGCCGGTTTCCGACAGCCGCACTTCCTCGCCGGCGACTTGCAGGCGATTGAGATAAATTGGTGGAGGATTGTTGGCCTCCTTCTCCTTCCCCGGGTCGAATCGCGAGATGCCGCCTTCGCTGGCAATCCAGATTAAGCCGTTGTGATCTCTGAGTACGTGATTAATGTGATTCCCTACCAAGCCGTCCGCGGTGGTGTAATGCGTCCATTGGTTACTGTGCGGGTCAAAGCGGTCCAGCCCGCGGTCGGTTCCAAAATAGAGTCGACCTGCCCTGTCTTCGGTTATCGTGCGCACCGCGTTGCTCGATAGTTGCCCTTGTTCGAGCGAGTAATTGAGAAACGTGGGGCTCTCTGCTGCCGGTTCTTTGGTTACCGACACGCCTTTGTAGCGCAACCCAATCCATAGCCAGCCGCGGCTGTCCAGAAAAAAGGCTCGCGGGTCGGTTTCCGGCAGCCCAACGGCCGGCTCGACCGATGAATATCTGCCGTTGCGAATCCTCCCCATCTTTTCAATCGTGCCGAGCCATAAGCCGCCCGACCCGTCACCAATCATTTGCGTATAATAAACTTTGTAATCGACATCGGTTGGAAAGCTATCGACCGTAGCGGCGCCGTCCCCATTTAACTGAAGGCGATAGATTTTTCCATCCTCTTTAGCAACCCATAAGACGCAACGCTCGTCTGGGTACAAACGCGTGTCGGATGAGACAAAGCGGGCAAGATCGATCTCCTTTCCGCTTGGTAAGCGCAGGCGCGGCCTGTCAATTTTCACCCCGGACGTATCATTCCAGCGATACCAATGCTTGTTGCTATATAACAAGCCGACGGATGGCGTTGCGATGAACGGCGACGCGAGTCTTGTGTTAAATACCCTTCTGCCGCCGACAATTTCGGCTACTGAACCTTCGTCCTGCAATGCCCAGATTCTTCCTCTTTCGTCTTCATAAACAGCGAATGTGCTATCGGGCAACCCTTCGCTGCGGGTGTAGTTGACTATGGCTTCGCTGATCAGCTGGCAGACGCCGACTCCCAAGCCCATCCATAAATTATGTTCGCGGTCAGTTGCCAACGCCGTCACCCGATTATCGGGTAAGCCGTTTGCGATGGTGTAGCGCGAAATTTTTCCGTTTGCGTATTTCACCAGGCCTTGAGTAGTTCCCAGCCAGAGCACCCCCACATCATCGACAAGCAACGTTTTTATCGAGCCGGGTGGCAGCGTGATTTGTTTGCGCCATTCTCCGCTAGCTTTGCCGGGCAAAGGCGGCACAAACTCCCACAAAAAGTTGCTGTCCGCAACCAGCAAACGCCCGTCTCCGTCACGGACAATGCTGTTGATGTTCGTTACATTAGTAGCGCCGTCAATTGAACCATGATGCAAAATCTCTGTGCCGCGTATTTCCACCAAATCATCGACGATGCCAAACCACAACCTGCCGTCGGCGTCTTCGAACGCCGCTGCAGAATCGGCACTGTTCTTCTCAATAATGGTTTCAAATTGTAGTTGGGGAGCATCTACAACGGCGCGATACAAACCATAATCGGTCAAACACCACAAGTTGCCGCGCTGATCAAACAGCATTCGATTGACTTTATTTACAATTTTCGCACGCGGCTCATTGGTATCGCGGATGTTGAAACTCAAGAATTTCGCGCTGCCGCTCCGTGGCGACGGATCGACCAGCCGCGCTACACCGCCGCCGTTGGTCGCAACCCAGAACCTCCCTTGGCGGTCTTCAGTGATGTGATTGATAAAGACATGCGGCAAGCCATCGCGCCGGTCGTAACTGACAAAGTTATAACCGTCAAACCGACCCAACCCTTCGTAGGTGCCAAACCAGAGAAAGCCGTTACGGTCTTGATAAATCGACATGACAGTACCGTGCGCCAAGCCATCGGCTACGGTATAGGTCTTAACAGGCAGCTGCTGGGCTTGTGCAGCGCCAGCCAGAGAGATAGCCAGGATGGCATTCATGAAGTAGAAACCTGCAATCCTTTTGGACTCAAGCGCGCCAATAGACTTTGTGAGGGCGTACAGCATAGCATTCCGTTTCTGCAGGGTTGATGCTATGTACAGCAATTCAGCGAGTCAAGACGCTAGAACGACAGTCCTGAGCCAATCGCCTCGCCGATCAAAGCTAGCGTCGGGTGCTGACCAGGAGTTTGAGTACATCTCGAGCCTGCGATGCGCAAACGAGTCTCGTGCCGGGTAGCGTGTTTTGAGCAGGGCCGCGTTCATCAATTGTCACCCCCATCGAGGCTGTGTTAGTCGAGTTTAGCTAACGTAATCACGTTCATCGTTTCCTCTAAGAAAGTGGATTTCTTCGCAGCGCAGGCGTGGTTAAAGTGGCACCCTCGCTACCAGCTCGCGGACCGGATATACCCCTGGATTTCCAAATTTTCGTACATTTCTTCAAATTTTTGGAGCACACGAGCGATTCCGAGAAGCGGTGGAGAGCCTATCTGATAACGATAAATGCCTTAATTCGCTTAGGGTTACTGGCATATCTCTTGCTGCAAACTGTCGGTCAACACACTTCCAATCGGTAATCAGCAGATACTCAGCAAGATCAACCTAGAGTCGGTGAACAGGAGGTCTCAGGATTTCCTCGTCGCCATTTTGGAAAACCAACCATTCGAGCCTACGTCGAAGGAGGAAATATATGAAGCGATTGCGCAGAATGAAGAGGCTGGCATTAGCGGCAATATTTCTGATGCTCGCCACGCTCGTACTCCCGTTTATGGCGGTCCCCGCGTTGGCGCAGGCCACGTCGGGTGGGCTTAAAGGCGCAGTGACCGACCAGTCGGGGGCAGTCATTCCCTACGCTGACGTGACCGCCAGGAATAACGCCACTGGCGTGGAGACCAAGACCAAGACCAACGGTGAAGGAATCTATACTTTGCCGAGGGTACAAAATGGAAGCTACACGCTGACGGTGGAGAAGGAAGGATTCAAGAAGGCTGAGTTCCAGGAGGTCGTAGTCAACATTGGACAGGACATTACGATCGACGCTGTGCTTCAAACCGGGCCAAGGACGGAAACAGTAACGGTGACGGCGACCGGTGAGGAGTTGATACAGAAGGAACAGGCTCAGGTATCGAGCACGTTCGAGGCGCGCAAAGTAGAGCAGCTACCTTCGAACATCGCCGGCGGCGGAATTGACACGCTGGCGTTGCTGGCGCCTGGAGTTGTTCCCGGCTTCGGAAACGTCAACAGCAACGGCATCACGCTGTCGGTCAACGGGCAGCGTGCGAGGGCCAACAACTTCACCCTCGATGGTGCGGACAACAACGACCTGTCAATCGGCGGACCGTCGTTCTTCGTTGATAACCAGGACGTAGTCGGTGAATTCCAAATTATCACCAACAATTTCTCCGCCGAGTACGGCCGCAACCAGGGCGCCATCGTCAACATCGTTACTAAGTCCGGCACGAATGATTTTCACGGCACTGCGACGTGGTTTCACCGCGATCGGAAGTATTTTGATGCATTGACGAACATCGAGAGGCGTAGAGGCGACAAGAATCCTCCGCCATTCCTGTACAACGTCATCGGCGGTACAATTGGTGGACCGATCGTGAAAGATCGAATCTTCTTTTTCGGCGCTTACCAGTCAATAGTGTCCCGCCAAAGCGATACTCTGCTGGGCGGAGCAACCATAGCTCCCGAAGAACTGCCGAGGCTGTCGGCGGCCTTTCCCAATAATGCCGCGATACAGACCCTGACACACTTCTCGGCATTCGCGTTGAACGATTTCGGTACTTTGTCAGAGCGCACTGACAGACCGACGACTGACTTTTTCGTAATCAATGGTGTGAATTATCGAGCCGCGTATCCGGCGCGTTTCGTCTTGTTCCCCGATCACCAGAAGGAATTCAATGTTCGTGGGGACGTCAAAATCACGGAGAAGCACGGTGGCTGGTTCCGATGGCTCGATCAACGAGGTCCCGGAACTAATGGACTGGCAGGCTCGAATGGCTTTACCGGAAACATTCCATTTACCGGGCGCCACGCGACTGGCAGCTTCACCAGCCAGCTCTCCAATACCGCGGTGAATGAGTTTCGGTTTTCTGCCAGCCGGCTCGGCGTGATTTTCGGTGGCGGTTGCGATGGTCTCGCGGGTTGCATCACGCATCCTGATGCCATTCTGCAGAACATAGCCAACTTCAATTTCACGGGCATCAGGGCGCAGCGGCTCGTCAACGGTGTACTTACCGATACGGGCAATACGCTGCAAACGATTGGTGCGGCCACTAATCTTCCTCAGGGCCGTGTGGTCACCTCCTATCAGTGGGTCGACAACTTCTCTAAGACCCTGGGGGTCCATCAGTTCAAGATGGGTGCTGACATAAAGAGGCTCACCAACTCGGTGCCCTTCTTACCCAATGTCAACGGAGCGTTCCGAATCAACAGCGCGGCTCGCCTTGTTGCTAACGCGCCGTCACAAGTCCAGCTGGCCGTAGGGCAGGTCGAGATCTCTTACAACGAGACTGACCAGTACTACTACTTTGAGGACAACTGGCGGGTTAAGGACAATCTGACATTGAACCTCGGAGTGCGTTACGAGTACACCGGCCAACCGATCAACACCTTGGCCAACATCAGTCGGGCTCGTGAGTCCGATCCCTCTACGGCGATCTGGCTGCAGAGTCTGCCATTGGAAGCCCGCACGTGGGCGAAACTTCCCGCTGATAAGAACAATTGGGCGCCGCGACTCGGTTTTGCCTGGCGTCCTCGCTTTGAACACTCATGGCTGAACAGAATCTTCGGCGAACAGGATGCTACGGTGGTCCGCGGCGGTTACGCGATTGCGTACGACCCGGGCTTCTATAACATTATGCTGAACATCTCGACGTCGTCCCCGCTCGTCTTTCTGAACACGACGGTCAACCCGGCGTCGGGGACAATTCCATTCCCGGTTCCGAGCAACGCCCCAACGGGAGAAGCGGTTCAGGGGTTTGCGACCTCAAACCATTTAATCGTGAAGAATACGTTCAACCCGGCATTCTTCAGCCAGACTATCGTGTCGCCGGACTTCCACTCACCATATTCGCAACAGTGGTCTCTGGGAATTCAGCGACAAATCAACAAAACCAACGTGGTTGAAGTCCGTTATGTTGGTAACCATGCGGTGGGGTTGTTCCAAACGGTGAACCGGAACCCGCGATTCGATCGCCTGTTGAACGGCTTCACGCTCAACGTGCCGGGTCTTGGCAACACGGTGTTCCCGGGTTTCCCGCAGTTCGTTCCCTCGGGTGTTACGCCGCAAGTGTCGGGTCAGGGGGCGTGCGTTGACGATCCAGCAACCACAACCCTGAACGAGGCCGCTCAGTGCGCAGGACGTCTTCTACCGAAGTCTCTCGTCCGCTCGCGCGAGAACACCGCCGATTCGACTTACAACGGTCTACAGACTCGTTATCAGGGAAGGCTCTGGAACCAACTCTCGCTGACGGCGACCTACACTTTCTCGCGGGCGTTGGACAACGCCAGCGAGGTCTTTTCGTTCAGCGACATTTCGGTCACTCAAAGCCCGTTCGATTTCAACAGGCTTGAGAAGGGACTTTCCGGTTTCCACCGCAAGCATCAGTCGTCATACAGCTTTCTGTGGGATGTGCCCTTCATGAAGGAGCAACAAGGCATTGTGGGCAACCTACTGGGAGGCTGGCAAATGAATGGTGTCTACTACCTGACCAGCGGCCGAAACTTCACTCCGTTCCAGGTCTGCAACCTTGGCTGTATTGGTACAGGCTACGACGACGTTACCTTCAATTCGTCGTTCTTTGGTGCGGATGCGCTGCGTCCATTTGTCGGAAATCCGAAAGCGGTGCGAAACTCGGTCGGCATCAGCCAGATCGATGCCGCGCTGATTTTCGGATTCCCGGTGACGAATGCCAACGGGTTGTATTTGTTGAACGACATCAACAAGACTGGCAAGCTTACGTCAGTGACGCCGAATGATGTCTTTCTCATTTTCAATGGTCCTGGCGCTGCCAGGATCTTCGGCAGCCCGTTCGGAAATGTCGGACGCGGCTCGCTATTTGGACCGATCCTCAACAGCGGTAACTTTGGCGTGTACAAGCACTTCAAGATCCGAGAAAAGGTCAAACTCCGCTTTAGCATGGACATGTTCAACGTGTTCAACCATAAGAACCCCGGCGCGGGTTTCAACGCTGGCAGCTCGCTGCCGGATCAATTTGTTGAAGACGCAGGCGTAGCCGATGGATTTTACGACTTTACCGGCATGACTGGTGCGCGCCGCGCGTTTCAGTTCGGCTTGAAGTTTATCTTCTAGCAAAGCCACAAGCCTAAACTTGAAGGGGAGGATCACGTTTGATCCTCCCCTTTTTTGACGGCAGTGATGTCCATCCTCAAGTTTGTTTGATCGACTGAGTTCAGTTCACTACGATGAAGTCCATGTTGCGAGTGATGGTTTGAACCTTCTTATCAGCAAGAGCGTCCGTTATTGTGAGCGTGATTGTGTATCGCCCAGGCTTCACGCCCGCCAATCCCAACTGCCCGACCTTTATTAATTGTACCGCGTTGCCTGCGCCTGCCACGACGTGCTCCTCAGCCTCCTTGTAAATCTGCTGACCGTTCTGGCTGATAGTGAGCTGCGTTGTAACTTGCGGCTTGCCGTCCCTTTGCTTCGCATTGTAGATCACCACTGCATATCGCAGATCCTGCTTACGCGATAATCGGCGATTGCCTGAGATCGGCGTGGGCGCAGTCGCCTTCATATCCTTTGCCGGAACTCCACCAAGCAGCAAGCTGCTCGCGCTCAACCGGCCCTTAGTTAAATCCGGTACTTCCAAATAACGAGAAAGCGTACCGATGGCTTTCGTCTTGTTGTCGAGCACCGCAAGCCTGACCTGATAAGCGCCGGCCGGCGCCGTCGTGGATGCTGAATATGTGAAGCCAGTTTGAGAAGCGCGCTCAAATTCCTCCGGTGAAAGACTGGGCTTGATGGTTTCGCTGAATCCACCGCGCAACTTGCCGAGCTGGTCGAACACGAATCCATTGATGTCCAAATCCGCTTCGCGCTTTCCATCCTGCTCGTTGAACTGCAGCTTCTTCGGATCGATGACCAGGTTTATGTCGATAGTGCCTTGATTCTGCGATGTCGCTTTGTACAAGACCATCGCGTCGAGATCTATCTCGCGGCGCGCTACGGGGGACTTTACTGCAGCGAGCACCTGGTCCCGCCTGGTCGCCGGGGCACTGTCAGATTTGTCTTCACGAGCAAAGTAACCGCGGCGATTATAAACCTTGTAGTCACCTTTGACTTTCACCTCCAATTTGCGGAAGTCACCTTCAAATTTACCGTCCGCGGGAGTGTAAGCCAGCAGGTAGTATCCTTCGCTCGCGTCTACAATTTGCCCGAGCGCGGCGTTGAAGTCATTCCTGTTAAGCGCCGCAATGCCGCCCGTTGCGTTGGAAAGGACTCTGAGCCCTTGATGGGCTTCCATCGTATCGAAAGGATTCTTGTCGCCCAACAAGCTCTCGTCCGGGACGCGCCCAAAACCACCACCGCCGGACGTCATCGCGCTCTTGCCTGGTGTATCGTCGAATGCAGCGACTCCCGCGTGAGCCTGCATTCCCCGAATATCCAATGTGTGAATCGCCACTCCCGCCCGCGTAGCTTTATCTGAAAGCTGGTTCAGGAAGTTCGATATGTTAGAGCTCGCAGTGTTCGGCCTTGCGCTCAATATCGGAATGCCGCCGGAAACCAACACGAGAGATTTTCGACCGGGTAGTTGTTTCAGCCCATCGATCACAAAGCTGGCCGTACCGATGCTCATAAAGGCACGCAGCAATTTGTTGGTATCCTCCTGCGGGTTGTCTATGTCAACTGATTCGCCGGACGTGTCGACTATTCCTGAACTATCTGTTCTTGTTTCGCCGCCTCCGCCGGCAGGTTGAAGATCAGCGGCGGTTACCCTCTGAGGTGGTGGATTGTTGAAAACTCTCAGAGGATGCGAGCCTATGACAAGTTCATTAATAGCTCGATGCAGCAGATCTTTGTTGCTGGTGAATTGCTGCAGCAACCCTTTACCACCGATCGTTCGGACGATCGCTACCAGATCGGTTGGCTGCATTCGATTATCCACAAAACTGGATAACATTTGCTGCAAGTATGTCAGATCCTCAAACCGAATAGTAAGATCATCGATAACGAAGGCGAATATGCGTCTTATCTCAGATTCGGTTAGATCCTGCGGCGATTCCACGCCAGGTTGTTCCGCCTTTTTAGCTGCATCTCGCGTCGAGCTCTTTGTTGCATCCACGAATTCAAAGAAACTGATGAGTTGCTTTTTACCTTTTTCGAAGAGCGTGAAATCATCTTTGGTCAGGCCGCGAACCACCTTGCCGTTCTTATCAGTCACCACGACGTCGACTTGCACCAGGTCGGTGCTGATCCGAACTATCTGATCATCTGTCGGCTGTCGTTTGTTTTGAGGCAGCGCGCCCGCAGAAAATGCAAAAATCAGCAGCATTACGAATACCGATTTTTTCATCACGGACCCTCCTGAGAACTTCAAATTCGGTAGGATTGCAAATTGTATATCATTCCCAGACTGCGAGGATAGGTCATCTAAAACAACCAATCGCGCGCGTTGCATGCCCATAGCAAACGTTGCATTTCGATAGCCCACCGCTATGGTGTAGAATGCCGCTACAGAACATCGAGTTTATGGCAGGGGATTGTCATGAACATAACCCCAGAACTTATTCGGTTCACGATTTATTCGGTCGTCATATCGGCGTTCTGCTTGTTGAGCCCACGTCTGGCAAGCGCGCAGGATGATGTGGTTCCGCCGCCGAGTACGATTAACTCGCGAGGCTCAGGAGGCAACGGCTCAATCGCAGGTCGTGTGGTGCTACCTTCAGGGCAGCCGGTAGCCGAGCGTTGCCGGGTGACTTTGAGCAGTATGCGCGAGACGGACTTGACCATTTACACCGATAACAACGGAGGATTTGGATTTGGCAACCTCCCCGAGGCAATTTACACGTTGGAAATTGCGGGTGATCCGAAGCTTTACGAGCTCGTCTCACAAGAGGTCCGCCTGCTACGCGGAGTGCAACTCAGGTTAGTAATAAATCTGAAAGAGAGAAAGGCTTCGACGGACCCCCACAGAGGTTCTGTCATCTCGCCCGCTGAATTGGATCCCAACGTGCCAAGCGCTGCCAGGAAAGAGTACGAGAAGGGAACACAGCTCGCTGCCGAGGAGAAAATCAACGAGGCAATCGATCGGTTCAAGAAGGCAATCTCCTTATATCCACCCTACCTGTTGGCTCGCAACGATCTTGGAGTTCAATACCTCAGGCTAAAGCGCATAGGCGAGGCCGTCGAACAATTCGAAGGAGCAATCGAGATCAACTCAAAGGCGTTCAATCCCCGTCTGAACCTTGGAATCGCGCTCGTCAACCAGAAAAAATACACAGACGCGATTGACCATCTCGCTCTGGCAATTTCGATCAACAGCGCATCACCATCAGCGCATTTGTATCTAGGAATCGCCGCGCTCGAAACTGATGATCTCGAGAGGGCGCAGCGGGAGATCGACGTAGCACAGTCAATGGGCGGATCTGACTACTCTGTCGCTTACTACTTTCGCGCCCGTGTGGCAATGAAGAAGGGCGAACGCGAAAAGGCGGTTTCGCAATTGAACGCCTATTTGAAGAACTCTCCAACAGGGGAATATGCGTCGAAGGCCAGGGCTCTGCTAGAGGAGTTAAAACAGAACTAACCTGTGACTATGATCATCAGCCGCACTCTGCGATCAGTACGCGCCGACGTCGAATGTGAATATCTTAAATCCGCTTCCATCGATGTATTTGAACTCCAAAGCGTACTCAGAGGCCCCGTCTTTCCACGATGTAAACCATAGTTCAGGCGTCGACTGCAGCTTCGCTTTTGGTAGATGCAGCCGCATGTAATTCGTGAAGAGAATGTCATACCTCGCGAGGAAGTCGGCCCTGTCCTTGATTGAGCCGTCCTCAGCACCACGCTTTTTGATGATTGACCAAGAAGACACAGGGTAGACAATCATGTCTGCAATCTTCTCCTTGTCGTTTGCCTGAACGGCTTTCAACAGATCGGCGTAGAAGGTTCGAAACTCGGCTTCGTGGGGTCCGGTTTGTTGCGCCGAGCCTTGGGCTCCCTTTCGTTGTGCCAGGCTTGGCATTACGAACGTTCCGAAAAGTACGAGCGCGCACACGATAAGTCTCAAAATGGTTTTCATTTTAAAAGCGTCCTCTCTTTTTCAGTCTTGTAGCGGTTTATACCTGTAGCGTAATTGAAGGGGAGAATTTTGACGGTTGGATTGTAGCTACAGCTACTTGGAAATAAAAGTACGGCCCGCAAGACTTGCACCTTCGATCCCTGCTCTTCACATCCGCCGCATTGAGCGAGTCATATTGCGTCCCTTGCCGATTTCCTTCCTCCTCGGAAACGATTTCCTGGATCGCCTTGTGTGCGTCGTCATAGTTGTTGATGGCGAAGAGCTGGCCGGGAAAGAACTGGTTGTCGACTACTTGATTTCGATTTTTGTGCCAGGCA
>Ga0075425_100001515_pt1 | contig 22806 bp, 17 predicted proteins | sample SoiMethybrSBSTD4_FD_75300 | JGI IMG/M metagenome (GOLD analysis project Ga0075425, IMG submission 75300) | Bulk soil microbial communities from a Populus tree surrounding site in Tennessee, USA - Soil MetaG P. TD hybrid SBSTD4 | ecosystem: Environmental > Terrestrial > Soil > Tree plantation... | reverse complement strand
GATCTCGATCTTCTTCTCCATGTACCAATCGACGATTTTCGGCACGTCCGTGCGGCCCCGTGCACCGCCAAAGGCCGTGCCCTTCCACACTCGGCCGGTGACAAGCTGGAATGGGCGCGCGGCGATTTCCTGGCCGGCGCCGGCCACGCCGATGATCACGCTCATACCCCAGCCCCGGTGGCACGCCTCCAGCGCTTGGCGCATGACCGTGACATTGCCGGTGCAGTCGAAGGTGTAGTCGGCACCGCCAATTTGGTCGGTACCCTTCTTCGTCATGTTGACGATGTGGGCGACGATGTCACCGCCGATTTCCTTCGGATTGACGAAGTGCGTCATGCCGAAGCGCTCACCCCATGTCCTCTTTGCCGCATTGACGTCAACGCCAATGATCATGTCGGCACCGGCAAGTCTGAGCCCCTGGATGACGTTGAGGCCGATGCCGCCGAGGCCGAAGACGGCGCATTTGGCGCCGGGCTCCACCTTGGCGGTGTTGAGCACGGCACCGACGCCGGTCGTCACGCCGCAGCCAATGTAGCAAACCTTGTCGAAGGGCGCGTCCTCGCGGATTTTGGCCACCGCGATTTCGGGAAGCACCGTGAAATTGGCAAAGGTCGAGGTACCCATGTAGTGGAACAGCTTCTTGCCCGAGAGCGAGAACCGGCTGGTCCCATCCGGCATCACTCCCTGGCCTTGGGTGGCGCGGATTGCCGTACAAAGGTTGGTCTTGCGCGACAGACACGAGGGGCATTGCCGACACTCGGGCGTATAGAGCGGGATCACGTGATCGCCCTTCCTGACACTCGTCACCCCGGGCCCAATATCGACCACGATGCCGGCGCCCTCATGTCCCAGGATGGCAGGAAACAATCCCTCGGGGTCTGCCCCGGAAAGCGTGAACTCGTCGGTGTGGCAGATGCCAGTGGCCCTGATCTCAACCAGCACTTCGCCAGCCTTCGGACCTTCTAGATCGACCTCCAGGATCTCAAGCGGCTTGGCCTTCTCGACGGCCACGGCGGCACGCGTTTTCATGCTTGTCGTCTCCCGTTAGGAGAGAGCCTATTCGACGGCGTGGCAGCGCCGCCCATCCAGGGATGCACGGCCTCAGGCTAGCGAGCGACTGCTGCCCTCGGTTCGCGCCGATACTGCACGAAGGCTGACTTGGCCGCCACCTTGTCGTAAAGTGCGCGCGCCGTGGCATTGGTCTCCTGCGTCATCCAGTAGGTACGGCTGCAGCCGCGGGCGTCAGCATGCCGATAGACCGCTTCGATCAGGGTCCTGCCGACGCCCTTGCCGCGCTCGCGCGGATCGACGAACAAATCCTCCAGATAGCAATACCACCCCCGCGTCCAAGTCGAGCGGTGGTAGAGCACGTGGGCAAGGCCCACGGGTGTGTCGGTCGCATCGACGGCGAGGAGCCCGATGGGCAAACCCTCGCCGCCTTCCATCAACCTCTGCCACAGGGTGTCGATCACGTCGTCGGGGACAGCGGCCGCATAGAAGTCGATATAACCCTTGAAGAGGGCTAACCACGCCGGCCTATCCTCCGCCCTCGGTGGGCGCACGCGTATGCTCATGGCTCGCCTCCAATCAGGGATCCCAGCTCCAGCGGAACTTTACGTCACGAAAATACTTCGCCCGCTCAAAGAGCACATGGGGTGGCCGCCGAGCTGCCCAAGCCGATGCCCCCCGCCGATGCCCCCCGGGGCAATCGACATAGATGCGCTCGGGCGTGGCCGCGTGAAGTGCGATCGCCGATGCCGCATTGGTAGGGCGGCCCGCCCAGCTGCCGGCATTTTTGGCCCTGCAAGACGACGCACGCGGTATTGGCGAGTTGGAGATGGCGCCGGTGCAGCTCGGATCGATTTGTCGCACCAGCTCCGGCTCGGCCTTGACTGCCTCCAGCTTCCCCCGCAAGGGCGAGGGTTCCTGCCGCAACGGCCGGCAACAGCCTCCCAGGCGCAAAAGGCTGGCGGCGAGCACGCGCCAGCGCATTGTAGCGCGCAGTTGCGCACCCGGCGGGCATACCCGTCTGGGTGAAGAAAAACATTTGTTGTCAGCCGCAGGAGGGAGACCTCACATCAACCAAAGCGACGCCAGGCCAAGAAAGGCGAAGAACCCCACCACGTCGGTGACCGTCGTCACGAACACCGTGGAGGACACCGCAGGATCAAATCCCTGTCGCTGCAGCGCCAGCGGAATAAAGATGCCGGCCAGCGCCGCCGCCAGCAGATTGATGATCATGGCCGCGCCGATCACGGCACCGAGCTGGTTGGAGCCGAACCAGAAGAAGACGATCGCCCCCATGATGGCGGCAAAGGCGAGCCCGTTGATGAGGCCCGTGGCCGTCTCGCGCAGAACGACGCGTGCCGTGTTGATGGCACCAAGCTCGCCCGTGGCGAGCGCCCGCACCGCCACCGTCATGGTCTGAGTGCCGGCGTTGCCGCCCATGGAAGCCACGATCGGCATGAGGACCGCAAGGGCCACCATGTGCTCGATGGTCGCGTCGAACTGCTTGATGACGGCGGAGGCGAGGATCGCCGTTGCCAGATTGACGAGGAGCCACCAGAAGCGCGCCGGCACGATTTGCCGCACGCTGTCGGTGATGCGCTCATCGCCGATGCCCGCCAAGCGCCGCAGGTCCTCGTCCGCCTCTTCCTCGATCACCTCCACGACGTCGTCGACGGTGACCACGCCGACGAGGCGCTTGTCGGCGTCGACGACAGGGGCAGACTTGAGATCGTAGCGCTCGAACTGGCGCGCCACCTCTTCTTGATCCGCCGTCGCCAGCACCGTCTTGCGCCCCTCCTCCATGATGGCGGCGATGGACACCTGCCGCTTGGTGCGCAGGAGCCGGCTCAGATCCACGCTGCCAAGCACATGGTAGGTCGGATCGACCACATAGATGTCGGAGAAGGTCTCGGGAAGGTCCTCTGCCTCGCGCATGTGGTCAATGACCTGGCCTACCGTCCAGAATGGCGGCACGGCCACGAAGTCCGTCTGCATGAGACGGCCGGCCGTATCTTCGGGATATTCGAGGTTGCGCTCCAGCGCGGCGCGGTCGCCCGTCGGCATCTGCGCCAAAATTTCCTGCCGGACCGGGTCGGGGATATTCTCCAGGAGGTAGGCGGCGTCGTCGCTCTCAAGCTCTGAGACAGCCTTTGCGAGCACATCTTTGGGAAGCGCAGGCACAAGCTGGTCGCGCACCGTCTCGTCAAGCTCGGAGAGCACCTCGGGGCGAAAGGCGGACCCCAGTGCAGCCACCAGGGCAACCCGCTGGGCAGGCTCCAAGAGCTCGATGAGATCGGCGAGGTCGGGCGCCTCCAGGTGCTCCGCCAGGGCGCGTGCGTGCGCCGGCAAGCCCGCTGCCAACGCCTCGGCCACGGGTCTGGCGAGCTCGGACGCCCGTGGAAGGGAGCCTACCGCATTTGGCGCCTGTGCTTGCATGGGCTGTTGCCAGCGTTGCCTCACGCGCCGGATAGCACCGCGATGGATAATGCGCCACGGCCTTCACGTGCGTGCGATTGGTCCAAGCGCCTCCGCGCGTGGCGACGGCGGCCCCCGCCCGTAGGTGTGCAAGTCGCGGGTGTTGCCCAGATGCCGTGGGCCGAGCATCATGAGGCCGTGGCGCTGGCTGAGCGCCTTGCCCGCGCCGCCGGCGCGTGCCAAAAGCGAACTCAAGGCGCTTGCGCCGCGCACCCGGCCGGGATAGGCCCGGGAGAAAGCAGGCCCGGCCTTGGCGACTGGGCTTGACTGGGCTCGGAAACTGGGCTCGGAGACTGACCGGGCTCGGAAACTGGGCCTGGGGGGACAGACCAGCCGAGGGACGTCTTGGGGGACGGCATGCGAATGTTTTTGGCCCTGGGCTTGGCCGCAGGCATGTTCCTGGCGTGGCTCCCCCGCGCCGGCACCCAGACCCTCGCCCAGGAAGGCGATGCGCAGGAGGTCCGCGTGCCGGAGCCTCTGTCAGAGCCGCGCGTGTCGGAGCCTCGTGCGTCGGAGACTCGTGCGTCGGAGCCTTGCGTGCCGGGCCCCGACGCGCTCGGTGTGGCGCGGACGATCGAGATCGATACGCTTGCAGGTCCGCGTTTCGGCGCACCTTTCAAGGAGCAGGACATCCTGGCCGACGGCGAGGTTGTGCTCACCTTCGACGATGGGCCGGCGCGTGCCTATAGCCAGCGGGTGCTCGAGGCGCTGCAGGCGCATTGCGCCAAGGCCACCTTCTTCGTGGTCGGCCGCATGGCCGTGAGCGATCCCGAGATGGTGCGCGAATACGCCCGTCTCGGGCATACGGTCGGCATCCACACCTGGTCACACCAGAACCTGCATCGGCTGACGCCGCTTCGGGCACGTACCGAGATCGAGCTCGGTTTCAGCGCCGTGCAGCAGGCGTTGGGCAAGCCGGTAGCACCCTTCTTCCGCTTTCCCTATCTCGCCGACACCCGCTCCATGACGGTCCATCTGCAGGAGCGGCACATTGCCATTTTCTCTATCGATGTGGACAGCAAGGACTACCGCACGCGCAACGCGGAGAGCGTGCATCGCAAGGTGATGTCTGACTTGGCGCGGGTCAGGAAGGGGATCATTCTTTTCCACGACATCCAGCCCTCGACCGCCAAGGTGCTGCCCGGGCTCCTCGCCGACCTTAAGGCGAAGGGCTATCGCATTGTCCACCTGCAACCCAAGGCGGATGCGACCACGATGGCCGAGTTCGATGCCATGGCTCAGCAGCAGCTCGAGCGTCGACAAGCCACGGTGGCCTCTGAGCCGCTCGCCCGACGCGCGTTTACATGGCCGAGGAGCGGCCTCCATGCGGAGCCAGCGGTGGCCAGGGAGCGCGTACGGTCGACGCATCGCCATGGCCAACGCTCCCAGAAGCAGGATTGGTTCTCCAACGCGATGCGCTGGTAGGGCACGCTCAGAAGGGCTTGCGGTGGCAGCCGTCGGGGAGCAGTCTCCACCCCTATCGAGCGCGCCGCGCAAGGAGGAACCGCCATGGCTGCCCAATCGCAACGCAAGGCCGTCCACGCCGACATCTCGCCCAACACCGATCCAAAACTCGCCTCCCGTTTCATCGACGTGCCCAATATGCCCTGGGAAGCGACCAAGTTTCCGGGCATCCAGATCAAGGTGCTCTATTCTGACGACGAGGGTCGCACAACCGCCCTCTTCAAGCTGGCGCCCGGCGCGGTGGTCCCGCTGCACGAGCACACCGCGCTCGAGCAGACCTATGTGCTCGAAGGCTCACTGGAGGATCACGAGGGCGTATGTGGGCCGGGTCAGTTCTGCTGGCGCCCCGCCGGCAACCAGCACGAGGCCGTGGCTCCCAATGGGGCGCTGATCCTCGGCTTCTTTCTCAAGCCCAACCGCTTTGCCTACGGCGAGAAGTTCTTTACCGAGTCGGGCGAGCGCTAGGTGCGTCATTTGAGGCGCGGCCAACGCATGTTGCGATCGACCTCGCGGGCGCTCGCATGTTCCTGACTGTCGACGGACAGCCCCGGGGGGGATGACGGCCATGCGCGATGGCACTTCCCCGGGGATGATCAAACCCCGGGCTGGCAACGGACAAGGCAACCGCCACAGACACCACCACTGGCAACCGCGACCGGCAACCGCCACTGGGCCTTGCGATTGCACAATCGCTTCGGGTGTGGCGTAATTGCGAATTAGATCCAGCAAAAAACGGATCGCGGCCCGCAGACGCTGCGAGGGAGAGGAGGCAGCCCATGTTTTCCCTGTTTCGTAAGGGGCAAGGCGCGGCGCCGGCAGCCCCGCCACCACCAGCGGCAGCCCCGACACGGTCCTCGGAGAGCGGCATGACCAAGGTATCCATGACGGTGAACGGCAAGGCCGCCACCGCCGATGTCGATCCCCGCACGCTGCTCGTGCAATTCCTGCGCGAGAACCTGCGTCTCACTGGCACGCATGTCGGGTGCGACACCAGCCAGTGCGGCGCCTGCGTCGTCCATCTCGACGGCCGCGCCGTGAAGTCCTGCACCGTGCTTGCCCTCGCCTGCGACGGCACCCAGGTAACGACCATCGAGGGGCTCGCCAAGGACGGCGCGCTCCACCCGATGCAGGAAGCGTTCCGGCAGAACCACGGGCTGCAGTGCGGCTTCTGCACCCCAGGCATGATCATGGCTGCGGTGGACCTGGCGCAGAGGAAGGGCCCCAATCTCGACGAGCACACCATCCGCGAGGGACTTGAGGGCAATCTGTGCCGCTGCACCGGCTACCACAATATCGTCGCCGCGGTAAAAGCGGGCGCCGCGGCCATGGGTGGCGTGCGCCAGGCGGCGGAGTGAAGCCGCGGGAGAGTGACTGCTGCGTGGTTGAGGTTGGCGAAGAACGAGCACGCCCCAAGGCGGCCGCCGTGTCTCGCCGAGCTCAGGACTGCGGGGTTAAGACGAGGACTGAGATCCAGCAAGAGACGTGAGGAGGAAATCCGTGACCGCCACCGGCATCGGCGCTCCCGTTCGACGCAAGGAAGATCAGCGCTTCATCACCGGCAAGGGCCAGTACACCGACGACATCAATCGGCCAGGTCAAGCCTATGCGGTGTTCGTGCGCTCTCCGCACGCGCATGCAACCTTGAAGACGGTCGATACATCGGCCGCGCTTGCTGCGCCCGGCTGTCTTGCTGTCTATACAGGGGCCGACATCGCCAAGGACAAGGTCGGCAACCTCATTTGCGGCTGGATGATCCATTCCAAGGATGGCTCGCCCATGAAGGCCGGGCCGCACCCGGCACTCGCGCAGGGCAAGGTGCGCTACGTCGGCGATCACGTCGCCATCGTCATCGCCGAGACACTGGCACAGGCGCGGGATGCCGCCGAGAAGGTGCGCATCGACTATGCCGTGCTGCCCGCGGTGGTCGACCTTGCCACCGCACAGAATGCGGGCCAACCACAGATCCACACCGAGGCACCCAACAATACCGTCTACCAATGGCACCTCGGTGACGAGGCCAAGACCGATGCCGCCTTCGCTGCCGCCGCGCACGTGAGCAAGGTCAGCCTCATCAACAATCGCTTGATCCCGAACGCTATCGAGCCGCGCGCTGCCATTGGCGATTACGATTCCGGTCAGGACAGCTTCACGCTCTACACGACCAGTCAAAACCCGCACGTCACGCGCCTGGTGCTTGCTGCCTTCATCGGCATTGCGCCCGAGCACAAGCTGCGCGTCATCGCCCCCGATGTAGGTGGGGGCTTCGGCTCCAAGATCTTCGTCTACGCAGAAGAGACAGCGTGCCTTTGGGCCGCCAAAAAAGTCGGCCGGCCGGTCAAATGGGTGGCTGATCGGACCGAGTCCTTCTTGGCCGATGCGCATGGTCGCGACCACGTAACGACGGCGGAGATGGCCGTCGACGGCAGCGGCAAAATCCTGGCGCTTCGCGTTAAGACCAAGGCCAACCTGGGCGCCTATCTCTCCACATTCGCCTCCTCGGTGCCGACGTATCTCTACGCGCCGCTGTTGTCGGGACAGTACGACATGGCCACCATTTATTGCGAGGTCGACGGCGTCTATACCAACACCGCGCCGGTCGATGCCTATCGCGGCGCTGGGCGGCCGGAAGCGACCTTCGTCGTGGAGCGCCTTGTGGAAGTGGCCGCGCGCGAGACCGGGCGCGATCCCGCCGAGTTCCGTCGGCAGAACTTCATCAAGAGCTTTCCGCACGCGACGCCCGTCATCATGACCTACGATGCCGGCGATTACGCGGCCTGCCTTGACCGAGCGCTCGAGCTTGCCGACTACGCAGGACTTGCGAGCCGCAAAGCGGCGAGCGTCAAGAGCGGCAAAAAACGCGGGCTCGGGTTCTCCGCTTACATCGAAGCTTGCGGGATTGCCCCGAGCCAGGCGGTCGGCTCGCTCGGCGCGGGTGTTGGGCTCTGGGAATCGGCGGAGGTGCGGGTCAATCCGACGGGTTCCGTGGAGGTGCTCACGGGCTCGCACAGCCACGGTCAGGGCCACGAAACCACCTTTGCCCAGCTCGTCTCCCAGCGCCTGGGAATTCCCATCGAGCAGATCACCGTCGTGCACGGCGACACCGACAAGGTGCAGTTCGGCATGGGTACTTACGGCTCGCGTTCCGGCGCGGTCGGGATGTCGGCCATCTACCATGCGATCGATAAAGTGATCGTCAAGGCCAAGAAAGTGGCGGGTTTCGTCCTAGAGGTGCCGGAAAACACCGTTGACTTTAAGGAGGGCATCTTCTCCAGCTCCGCCACCAACAAAACGCTTACCTTCCCGGAGGTGGCACTGCAGGCCTACATCGCCCACAAGTTCTCGGGCCAGCAACTGGAGCCAGGCCTCAAGGAAGGTGCCTTTTTCGATCCCACCAATTTCACCTTCCCCTCGGGCGTGCACATTTGCGAGGTTGAGATCGATCCCGACACTGGGGCCACAACCATCGAGCGCTGGACTGCGGTCGACGACTTCGGCACCCTCGTCAATCCGATGATTGTCGAGGGCCAAGTGCACGGCGGCATTGCCCAGGGGGTCGGCCAAGCGCTGCTTGAGGGTGCCGTCTACGATAAGGACGGTCAGCTCTTGACGGCGAGCTACATGGACTACTGCATGCCACGCGCGGGCGATTTGCCTTCCTACCAAGTCGCCATGCTCGGCACACCCTGCCCGTCAAACCCGCTCGGTGTGAAGGGCTGCGGCGAGGCCGGCGCCATTGCGGCCCCTGCCGCCGTCATCAATGCCATCACCGATGCGCTGGGTCACGAGCAGATCGCCATGCCGGCAACGCCGCTCGCCGTATGGCGCGCCGCACAGCGGGCGCCCAGCAAGCTGGCCGCGGAATAGGAGGAGCCGCCATGTACGCCTTTCAGTACCACCGCCCAGCGTCGCTCGCCGATGCCGCCAAGCTCCTTACGGGCGATGCCAAACTGCTGGCGGGCGGCCACACGCTAATCCCCACCATGAAGCAGCGTCTCGCCAATCCGTCAGCGCTCATCGATCTCTCCCGGGTTGCAGAGCTGCGTGGCATCGAGAAGGGCAGCAGCGGTATCGTCATTGGTGCCATGACCACCCACGACGAAGTGGCGAACTCCGCTGTGGTGCGATCGGCAATCGGCGGGCTGTGCGAGGCGGCCGGGGAGATTGGCGATCCGCACGTGCGCAATCGCGGCACCATCGGCGGCTCGATCGCCAATAACGATCCCGCGGCGGACTATCCCGCTGCCGCGCTGGCGCTTGCAGCAACGATTGCCACCAACAAACGCGAGATCAAGGCCGACGACTTCTTCAAGGGCCTCTTTTCGACTGCCCTTGGCGAGGGCGAAATCATCACCCGCGTGACCTTTCCGGTGCCGACCAAGTTCGCCTATATGAAATTTGCCAACCCGGCCTCCCGTTACGCCCTGGTAGGCGTGGCAGTGGCCCAGACCAGTGGCGGTCCGCGCGTCGCCGTGACAGGGGCCGGGAGCAACGGCGTCTTCCGCCACAAGGCAATGGAGGCAGCACTTGGCAAGGCTTGGTCGGGGCAATCGCTGGTAGGGGTCTCGGCCAACGCTTCCGACATGATGAGCGACATGCACGCCGACGCCGCCTACCGCGCCCATCTCGTGGGCGTGCTGGCCAGGCGCGCCGTGGCAAAGGCTGGGTAGCGCCCGGTCGCGTGCACTTGACCAACCGCTTCTGCTACACGACCGGCAAGCGCCGCGCGCCGCTGCTGCCGCATGACCCCACCGCCCACGCTCTCACGTTGCTCAAGTCCCAAACCGGTGGGCGGCACGGGCTCGCGCCTTGGCCGCCTCCGCCTCGCGATTGCGCGGGGGTGCGTTACTGACGAGCGCATCGAGCAGGTGCTGTGCCGCGTGCGCGACCTCGTCTACCGCCCGATGGAACGCCGCTTCATTGGCCTTGGATGGTCGCGCGAAGCCGCTCAATTTGCGCACGAATTGCAGGGCCGAGGCGCGGATCTCGGCATCCGTGGCCGGCGGGGTAAAGTTATGGAGGGTCTTGATGTTCCGGCACATGCGAATGTCCTCGCAGAATGTCCAAGCGGGATCGCCGACATTTAGCCGCGTTGGGGCATGCGATCGCGAGTTGGGCCGACCCCGGGGTCCATTGACAACCGGCCCCCCCGGCTAACCGAGCTTGCCCATAGCTACGGCCGTATCTGCCATACGGTTGGAGAATCCCCACTCGTTGTCATACCAGGAGAGCACACGCACCAGCCGGCCGTCCACGATCTGGGTTTGCGTGAGGTCGAAGGTGGACGAATTGGGGTTGTGGTTGAAGTCGACCGAGACGAGCGGTTCTTTCGTCACGCCCAGGATGCCTTTGAGGTGCTGTTGGGATGCATGCTCCATCGCCTTGTTGATCTCCTCCACGGTTGTCTCGCGTCCTGGAATAATCTTGAGGTCCACGACCGAAACGTTGGGTACCGGCACGCGAATGGCCGTACCGTCGAGCTTGCCCTTGAGTTCGGGGAGTACCAGTCCGACGGCCGCCGCGGCCCCCGTGGAGGTCGGGATGATGTTGATGGCGGCCGCCCGTGCCCGGCGCATGTCCTTGTGTGCCTGGTCGAGCACGTGCTGATCGTTCGTGTAGGCGTGAATCGTCGTCATATAACCCGATTTGATGCCAACGAGATCGTGCAGCACCTGAGCCACGGGCGCCAGGCAGTTGGTGGTGCAGGACGCGTTGGAGACGATCTTGTGCTCGGCCTTGAGCTTATCGTGGTTCACGCCGTAAACGACCGTCAGGTCCGCGCCCTTGGATGGCGCCGACACCAGCACGCGCTTGGCCCCGGCTTCTAAGTGTGCTGCGGCCTTCTCCTTGTCGGTAAAGATCCCCGTGCACTCCATGACGATGTCGATGCCAAGCGACTTCCAGGGCAATTTCTTGGGGTCGCGTTCGGCCAGTACCTTGATGGGGCCGAAGCCCACATCGATACTTTCGCCCTCCACCTTCACGTTGCCGGGAAAGCGGCCGTGCACGCTGTCGAAGCGCAGCAGATGGGCATTGTCCTTGGCCGAGAACAGATCGTTGATGGCGATCACCTGCAAGTCCTTGCGCCCGGCCTCGGCGATCGCGCGCAAGATGTTGCGGCCGATGCGGCCGAAGCCCGAAATTGCGATCCTGACTGCCATGGGGTGCTCCATCTTGGTTGGCCGGCCAGCCTATGCCCTTTCCTGCCGGTATAGCGGACGCTGGCGGCTTCTCCTGCGCTCGGGGCGCACTGTCAATGTGACACATAAATTCACGTGAACAACGCCTCGGGCCGACGAACCGTTGCATGCCCTTACGCGTTGGTTGACGGTGCAAGTGCCGGCTCCTATCGTCGGTGCAACAGAGGGACGGGTGCCGTAGATCGACGGCACTCGAGAGCAGCGGGTTCTCGCCGATGGCCCGGCGCCGCGCTAGCAAGGCGAGCGGGAAGTCTGTATCTGCCGTCGCGCGCGCGAAGGCGAAAGCGCGCTCGAGCGCCGATGCGTCGGCCGAGCGCTTGGCAGTGCTCGAGCGTGAGAGGGACCTCCTGCAACAGGAGCTCGAACGCTCGCGTTTGCGCGTGCGCTTGCTGGAGGAGACGCACGCCAAAGTGCGCGACCGCATTTCCTGGGCCCTCGATTCCCTGCACAACATCCTCGACGGCAAGGGTTGAACCCGTCCCACGCTGGCGGCCCGGCGTACGCCGGGTGCGCGTTGCCGAAAGCTGCCGCAAACGCCTGTGGTTGAGGTGACGAGCTTGGCACGGGCTCGCAACAAAGCCCTGGGCGGCCGTCCAATCTGCGGCCCCGGGGCCCTGATCCACCTCGGGTTCACGCCGCCGTCAGGCGCGCCAGCACGGCGTCGGATACCTCGAAGTTGGAATAGACGTTCTGTACGTCGTCGTCGTCCTCGAGCGCAGCGATGAGCTTGAGGGTCGAAGCGGCCTTGTCCTCGTCGACCGCCGTGGTCTGCATTGGCTTCCAAAGCGCCCTGACCGACGCCGGCTCAACGAGTTTGGCCTCAAGCGCGGCCGAGACGATCGCCAGGTCTTCGAACGTGCAGGTGACGAGGTGGCCATTGACATCGGACTGCACGTCCTCGGCGCCCGCCTCGATCGCCGCCTCCAGCATGACATCGGCCGAGGCGGCAGTGGATGGGTAGGTGATCTCACCAACGTGTGCGAACATGTGGGCGACGGCGCCCGTGGCACCAAGATTTCCGCCGTATTTGGTGAACACCGCCCGCACCGCTCCGCCCGTGCGGTTGCGGTTGTTTGAGAGGGCCTCCACGAGAATGGCTACGCCTCCGGGGCCATAGCCTTCGTAGCGGATCGCCTCGTAGCTTTCGGTGTCCGCACCCGAGGCCTTCTTGATCGCGCGGTCGATGTTATCCTTGGGCATGTTTTCCGCGCGCGCCGCCGCGACGGCAAGGCGCAGGCGCGAGTTCATTTCCGGGTCGGGCAGGCCGTTCCTGACCGCCACCGTGATCTCGCGCGCCAGTTTGGCGAACAGTTTGGCGCGGGCCGCGTCCTGGCGGCCCTTGCGGTGCATGATGTTCTTGAACTGCGAATGGCCAGCCATGCTCGGTCTCGTGCGAAGCCAATATTCCGTCGCAACAGGCTTATAAGAGGCCCGTCGGGGCAAATCCAGATCGACGCTCGACGGGAGCCCAACGCGCCGTCAAGCTGTCGCAGGGGACCCCGCCACAGGTCGACTATAGAACGTCTCCATCGGCTTCTCCCGCGGATCAGCATGCGCCAGCGCGTCGTCAATGCCTCTTTTCCACCGCAGGTGCTGAGTGCCGCACCAACCAACGCCGCGGTCCTGAGCGTTGCCGTCTTCCTCTGGTTCGCCGCCTTGGCCTGGTTGCGCCCGCTATCCCTGCCCGATGAAGGCCGCTACGTCGGGGTTGCCTCGGAGATGCTGTGGTCTGGCAACTGGCTGCTGCCGACGCTCGATACCCTTCCCTATTTTCACAAGCCACCGCTGTTTTATTGGTTGACGGCGGCGTCGCTGGGGACGTTTGGCCTCAACGCATGGGCGGCGCGGCTAAGCTCTCTCGTTGCTGCCACCGTCTGCGCGCTGAGCCTCTATCACTTCCTGTGGCGCTGGAGGGGGCATGCCCATGCTCGCGTCGCGCTCCTTGTGCTGCTGACGGCCCCTTTCTCCTATGGTGGCGCGCAGTTTGCCAACATGGATATGCTGGTCGCCGCCTGCATCAGCGGCACCATTCTGTGCGCGGCCCATGCCGTGCTTGGCGCCTCCGAGGCCGCCCGACCGTCCCGACCGGCGCTTGCCGGCGCATACGTCCTTGCCGCGCTCGGCCTCCTCGCCAAGGGCCTGATCGGCATCGTCATCCCCGCGATGGTGATCGGCATCTGGCTCGTGCTGCTTGGCCGGGCTTGGATGATCCTGCGCCTTTTGTGGCTGCCTGGCGTGGCGCTCTTTGCGGTGATTGGATTGCCCTGGTTCCTCCTGGTGCAGGCGCGCTACCCAGGTTTCTTCGACTATTTCTTCGTGCACCACCATTTCGAGCGCTTTGCCGCCCAGGGTTTCAACAATTCGCGACCGTTCTGGTTCTTAGTGGTCGTGTTTGCGGCTCTCACGCTGCCGTGGAGCCCTTTCTTGGTTGGCGCGGCGCGCGCATATCCCCACACCCTCGGCCGATCCAGGCAGGTTCCGGCGCTGATGTGGGTCTGGCTCATCTCCACGCTCGTCTTCTTTTCGATCCCGAACTCCAAGCTCATGGGCTACGTCATGGTCGCGCTGCCGCCGCTCGGCGCCCTTGCCGCCGAAGGCCTGCTCGGCGCGGCCGGCACGCACGCGCGAGCCCGGACCTGGGCGACGCGCGCGGCGGCTGGAGCCGTGGCGATCTGCGCCAGCATGCTCATCGTGGTACACATCCGAGAGGAGGCGCGCGACAACACTCGCCAGCTCGCGGCTCAGCTGCGCCCGCTGCTCACCTCGCCTGACGACCCGCTGGTGGTGCTCTACAGCTACCCCTTCAGCCTGCCCTTTTATCTCGGACGCCCGCCTCCGCTCAGGGTCGTGGAGAGCTGGCGGGATAGCCGCGTCATGCAAAAGGATAGCTGGCGTCGGGAGCTCTACGAGGCAGCCGCATTCGAACCCGATCGCGGCAAGGCCTTGCTGCTTGCGCCCGAGGACATGCCCCTGTTTTTGGCCTGCGCCACCCGTCCCGTGTGGCTGATCGTGGCCAGCGCGAGCGAGGCCAAGCTGCCCAAGATCGGCCTCGAACGCGTGGCCCAGGTCGGCAACGATAGCATCTGGCGCAAGGTGCCCTCCCTGCCGTCCGGCCGCCCCGGCGATTGCGCCCCCTGAGTCGCCCTTGCCGGCGCCTCGCCGCCGGGCCAAGCTCGGCCCCGAGCCAAACGCCGGAGCCCGCGATGACCAAGACCGAGGTTGCCCTCGCCGCGCACGGGCCGACCCAGGACGGCATCTACGGCACCACCTGTTGGGAGTGTTCCACCTGCTGCGGTGCCCTGGCGACCGTGCGCGGCGGCCGGGTGGTGGACTTCGCACCCAATCCCGACCACCCCTATTCCAAAGGCGCCTTTTGCATCAAGGGCATCCGCGGCGCCCCCGGCATCACCTACGGCCCCGACCGCCTCCTGCACCCGATGCGCCGCGCCGGTGGCCGCGGTGAGGGCAAGTGGAGCCGCATTGGCTGGGACGAGGCGTTGGAGGAGATGGCCGATCGGCTGTGTGGGGTGCGGCGAACGTACGGGCCACCAGCGATCGTCGGTGCCACCAGCGGCGCCTTTTTCAGTCGCAGCGTGATCCTCGCCCTGATGCTGCGTTCGATCGGTTCACCCAATTGGATGATCAACCAGGATCTGTGTGGCGGCTGCCGCGCGGTCAGCGCGCGCGCCATGGGCCTCGACATCGCACGCGGCGAGGACATCGAGCGCACGCGCTGCGCGCTGATCGTCGGCCGCAACTCGTCGATTGCTGACCCCGTCGAGTGGGCGGCCCTCAAGGCGGCCAAGAAGCGCGGCGCCCGCCTGATCGTCATCGACCCAAAGCGCACGCAAGCTGCAGGGATCGCCGACCTGTGGTTGGCCCCACGCGTCGGCACCGATGCCGCGCTGGCACTGGCGCTCCTTCACGTAATGATCGGCGAGAACCTCTACGACAAGGGGTTTGTTGCCGCCAGCTGCCACGGCTTCACGCAGTTGGCCGAACGCGCCGCCCAGTTTCCACCCGATCTGGCGGAGCGGCTCACCGGGGTCCCGGCTGGCCAGATTGCGGCCGCCGCCCGCATGTATGCCGATGGACCATCGACCTTCGTCAGCGGGCACGGCATCGACGCCTTCAGCGCCGGGGTGCAGACCTTCCGCGCCTATCACTCTCTCGTCGCCATTTCCGGCAATATCGATCGCCCCGGCGGCAATCTGCGCTCGCGCATACCCGCGGGCATGCGCAGCTATATGGACCTCCTGCACATGGCGGAGTTTCGGCTTCCTCCCGAAGTCGAAGCGCGCACCATCGGCGCCGATCGCTTCCCGCTTTGGGCCGGTCCGAAGGGCTGGCAGACCGCCTGCCATAACCCGTCCGTCATTGAGGCCATGCTGACGGGGCGTCCCTATCCCGTGCGGGCGCTCTACGCCAGCGGCGTCAACATTCTCGTCACCTACCCCGATACGGCGCGCACTCTGGCGGCGCTCCGGACGCTCGATTTCGTCGCAGTGGCCACCCATACCATGACGCCAACGGCGGAGCAGGCCGATCTCGTGCTGCCCAAGACCACGACTTTGGAGGAGGAGGAGGTTTCCTTCATGCCGTCGGGCCCGACCGTCCTCTTTACGCGTGCCGTGGTGCCACCGCAGGGCGAGGCGCGCTCGGAACTCCATATCGCCCTGCCCCTGATCGAAAAGATGGGGCACCGGCAAGCCGTGGTCCGTCACCTATTGCCGTGGCGCTCGCAGCGCGAATTCAACGCCTCTCTGTTGGGCGACTCGGGCATCCGCATCGAGGATCTAGAGCGCATTGGCTATCAAGGCGTGTCACCCCAACCGCGGGCGCCTCGGCCGTTTGCAACTCCGAGCGGCAAAATCGAGCTCTACTCCGCTGTCATGGAACAGGTTGGTCTCGACCCTCTGCCTGGCTACACGGCGCCTGGCCATGAGCGCGTGTCCCGGGAGATGGCCGAGCGTTTTCCGCTCATTCTAATCACGGGGGACCGCGAGAAGAGTTACCACCACTCGCGCTTTCGCGATCAGGACTGGGCCATCAAGGTCTCGCCTCATCCGCGACTCACCATGCACCCGGACACGGCGCGCGCCATGGGGATCGAGGACGGCACCTGGGTGCGTCTGGAAGTCGCCGGCGGCAAGGGTTCCTGCCGGTTGCGCCTCAAGCTTTCCGACGCCACCCCGACGGACGTGGTCAATACCGGCATGGGTTGGTGGCTGCCACGGGATTTGGCACCCACCCGCGGCGCCCTCGACGTCAACATCAATGTCGCGCTCGCCTACGCCGGACCCTACGACCCCGCTTCCGGCTCTCCCGACATTCGCGGTTTGCGCTGTCGGGTGACCCCGATTGCGAATTGAGGCGCCGGTGGATCGATCACAGCGCCTCGATCGCTCCCACGACGGTGAGCGCCTCCTCCCGGGTCAGGCCACCGTGGTGGCCGTAGAAGTCGTTTTGCATGATCCCCGGCTCGCGCCACCAGATGAAATTGCCGAGGTAGGGCAAGATGAGAACGTCCCCAAGCCGCTGGCGCAGTTCGGCACATGCCGGCTCGGGACCAAACAGTCCCTCGGCCAACGCCGTCTCCATCGACGTGACGAGCGCCAGGTCGCTCAGCTCGCGCGTGAGCAGGGCAAGCACCTGTTCGCGGCGCTCCGGGCGCAGATGCAGGAAGACGTCACGCGGCGAGCCGTTGGGGAAGATCGTATTGTTCGTGGGGCTTGTCGCGAGGCATTCCCTCAGCTCCGGGAAGCGCTCATTGAGATAGAGGGTCCGCTTGGCGTCGGCATAGACGTGGCCGTGGTCGGCGGTAAAGAGGTAGAGAGTGTCCGGGCTCGCCACGTCCTGAAAAATTTCGTCGAACGTGTGCCAGAAGCTCGCGATTTCGGCAGCGTGGTACGCGCTGCCCGGTCCATGCACGTGCGCCACGGCGTCGACGGCTCCCCAATAGAAGTTGAGCCAGGCCTTGCCTGTCATGCCAAAGAGCGCTTCCTTGAGCTGGACCAGCCCCTCGGCCGGTGTGCTGTGGCGCACGATCTCCGCGCCAGCACTGGCCACTCTGTTGTAAGCCGAGGTGGCGTAACTGCGGTGGGCGAACTGGAGCGACCGCACGCCAGCCCTCGCGAGACGCTGGTGCACGGTCTCATGCACCGCGAGCAGTTTGGTCGGATCGTATCCCTTGCGCAGGCAGGCGTCGTTGGGGTGCCGGCCAAGCGGCGCGAAGGCCAACGACTGGATGACCTCGCCGTAGGCCGGGATGTAGATGTTCCACTCGTAGAGCGCATGTCGACTAGGCAGCACGCCGAGGTTCATGGTCGACACTGAGGCAGCCGTGGTCGTTGGAAATAGCGCCGAGACGGGTGTCAGGGTTCCTTTTTCCACAACGAGGCGCGTTGCCCGGAACCGCGATTGGTAATCGAGCCAGAACTGCCAGCCGAACGAATCGATGAAGATGAGCACGACCTTGTCGGGGTGCGGATAAGACCCACCGAAGCAATCGGCGGGCAGCAGCGGCCCGCGTTGTGCGCCCGTCAGCAAATATTCGACGGTATTGGGGATATTGGCGAACGCGTAGTCCGCATAGAGCGGCCGCACCAACCGCCCCTCGGCCAGGGATTGGAAGCGGCCCAGCGGCGTCGCATTGATCATGGCCGCTCCCTTAACCTTCGTTGACCTCTTTTTGCTCGGGAAGGCTGATGCGTCAATGCGTCAGATGCCAATTTCAAGGGCGAAAGCGCCACCTAACGTTGTCAACGGGTTGTCTCGTTGGCAAACACTGCGCGTCGTCATCGACCCTAAAACAACGCGAACCGCCGCCCCGAGCGAGGCGCGGGCCGGCTTTTTTGCAATTTTTGCTCTCTGTTGCGTCAGTGGGTCGGTTTCACAGATCGAGCAAACACAACCAAGGGATTGCCGAACGAGGGAACCACATACGGGGCAAATTTCCCGTGGGTGCAGGGGTTGCATCCCTCTCTGAGGGATTTGCGCATGCCCTCCGACATGGTCGCGAACGCATCGACCCGGCAGGTTCGAAGCGTCGGGGCCCGCCCGAGAAGCCGAAATGACGCAGACATACCGCGAGCAATGCGGCCTGGGCCGGCGCGATCGCGTTGGCGGTGGCCGATGGTGGCGCATGTGCGGGGGATGCGAAGCTGGGCCGATCGCGGGATGTGTTTGGCGCCCGCAACCGTCAAGTGCCTCGACCCACCGTTGCAGCACGTCAATAAATGTATAAATGCGCGTCGGTCGTCTTTGGGGCTAGACTGGCGGGAAAGTGAGTTGCGCACTCTTTGAACCTTCCCGGCCCGGTTTTGGGTCTTAACCCCACCTGGCCCATTGACCATCGGTCCGGTTCCGAGGCACAGCAGGCAGGCCATGTGTGGGCCCGTGACGCAACCCAGCTTGGGCGGCTTGATGCATATCCTCTCCCCTGCACGGCACCTCCAGCAGCTTGCATGCACCCTTCTGCTGCTCGTGGCCCTCGCGGTGGTCGAGGCTGCCGGTCAATCATCTGCTCCGCCTGCCGTTCCCGATGAGGGTGCGGCGGTCCGCGCCAAGCGGCTCGATGCCCTATTCGCCAGCCTTAAGACGACCAAGGTCGAGGAAGAGGCCGACACGCTGGTGGCCGAGATCTGGCGTGTCTGGCTGCAATCGGGGAATGCCGAGGTGGACGCGCAGATGCAGCAGGCGGTCCTGCTCATGGGCAGCGCGCCGGCGATGGCCATGCCGATCCTCGACAACATCGTGGCCCACCTGCCAGATTGGGCCGAGGGCTGGAACAAGCGCGCCACCGTGCTCTACCTCATCGGCGAATACGACCGCTCGCTTGCCGACTGCGACCGGGTATTGGCGCTGGAGCCCAGGCACTTCGGCGCGCTCGCCGGCATCGGCCTCATTCGCATCCAGAAGGACGAGCCGCGCGGGGCGCTTGCCGCCTTCCGCAAGGCGCTGGCTGTCAACCCCTTCCTCAAGGAGCGCTTGAGCCTGATCCCAGAGCTGGAGCGCCGCGTCGGCGAGCGCCCCCTTTGAAACGGCCTCCCACGCTGCCAAGGTGGTTCGGCGCACGGGCCGCCTTCACGAACCCTCGGACGGCTTCGCGCGCTCGGTGCGCCGCCCGCCTTGGTTTCGGCCCAAATTTTGCTTGGCAGTCAAGCCCCCGGCCGCCATAGCCCCGCGCGGCGCCTGCGTCTTATGACGTTCTGGGCCGACCGGAAACCTCAGGGTGTTGCACCTGAAGGAGCGGCCTCGCGCGACGATAAGCAGAGGAAAGGAACCAGCAACTGTCGCGGACCGGTACGCAAATTATCGTCCGCCTTATCATCCATGCAGAGCCGTCCGCGCCCCAAGATGGTTCTTGTGCCAGCCATTCATACACCAGACTTTGTCATGTACATGATAGGCCCCATTGGCTGCGAGGCCCCCGACGGGAATGGGTCCGCCGCGACAGTTGCAATCGTAGTTGGCGTAGTTGGCTTGTGCGGGCCTAATCGATGAACCCCGTGCAGTTGACAAGGCTCGAAGTCGAAGATCTCTCGAAATTCTCAGGGCATGCCAGGCCACATTCAGCCAGATTGTGCGTAGGCGCCACATTGCCGCCCAGCCGGCTGTCTATGGCGGCGGCCCTCATTCAACGGCGACCAGCGGCGTGACTTGGAGAAGCGGGGAGAGCTCCATGAACCTGAGGATCAATCTCGTGCTACTGGCAGTCGCGGCAATCGTTGTCGAGTTGTTTGCGGCAGTGTCGACACCCTTCCTGGAGAACATCGCACGAGCGGACGTCTTGCAGAGGGCTCGGATCATGATGGAGGCCGCAGCCGGCATTCGCACCTATACCTCGAATGAGATTGCGCCGCTGCTGACCGTCCGAACCGGCGACGATAAATTTCACCCGCAAACCGTTCCAGCCTACGCCGCAACCAAGAATTTTGCAGTATTGGCGGCTAAATTTCGCGACTACGCCTACCGCGAAGCCGCGTTTAATCCCATGAATCCAGCAAATCGCGCCGTCGATTGGGAAGCAGACATCATCAACAGCTTCCGCAGAAATTCTTCGTGGGAGGAGCTAATCACTGAGCGCGAAACTGAAACCGGTCGTGTGCTCAACCTTTCGCACCCAATCGTCAGCGGCGGAAATTGCCTCGCTTGTCACGGAAGTGTGGAAAGAGCGCCGCAAGCGATGGTCTTAACGTACGGAACGCAGAACGGATTTGGCTGGAAGCTTAACGAGATTGTCGGTGCCCAAATTGTGTCTGTGCCCATGGTGGTCGCATTGGAGCAATCGTCGCGGATCCGCAATTTGTTCATTTGCGTTTTGATTTGCGTTTTTTTGCTGCTGATCGGCCTCTTCAACTTATTGCCTATCCTTCTGGTCACCCTCACTCGCGGCGACAAGAGCAAGCGAGACACAACCCGACCGCACGTGGTCATGACCGTTAAAGCTTTCGGCTATGGCCTTTTTGCCGCCGGCATGGTGCTGGTCATGGTTCTATACGTGGTCACCTATGCCAGAGGCGGCAGCGTGGGCCTGCAAGAGGCGCTAAATCCGTTCGTGCTCTCGAACTACGCGAGCCTTGCAGCCGTCGCTCCCGGAGTTGTCACCATCTGGTTTGCCAATTGCCTGCGAGGACCCCTTTCTCAATCGTCGCGTTAGCATGTGCAATTTCGGTGAAACCCATCCTCGCGCAACTGAGCACAACGGCTAGCCCTTGAGCATGCTTGAGACGCCGTGCCTGACGAAGACTATGCGCCAAGTTGCAGCAAGGCGCCTGTCCAGGACGAAGGCGCTGTGGCCCCGAACCCGACATGCTTCCATTCCAGGCGCTCCTCCTTGGTCACGTCGCCGGCGCGTCCCCTGCACCATCGCCTATTCGGCGTGCCGGCAGATTTGGTCCTGCAAATGGGCATGAGCAGGACCAAAATTCTGTGCGTACCATCATTCCGCCCAGTGCACGTTAATTCGGCAAGGGGGCGACCCGCACATCTTGCCCACACTATGTTCACAGTCGCTCCACAGCCCTATTGCGGATCTCGATCGTCTGGTCTCTTATATTGTCCGTTCCGTTGCGTTCTCGCGTTGCGTGCCCCAGCGTTTCCCGACCGGTGGAGTACTGCAATGTTTGAACCGCATCGTCACGCGCCTGCGTGCGTGTATGCGCTTGCCGACTGTCTCGATGCTATTTTGGCTACGTGCGAAGATTTGCGGAGCACGACAAGCAGTCCTAACCCTATTAGCCCCTCTCGGCTCGACCTCGCCGTCCTCGCACTCGTGCGACAAGCGCGTCGATGCATTCGCGAGCTCGACCCTTTGCAGCCCGGGCTCGTCCACGGGTGCGCCAATTTCCTGGTCGCAACCTCTAGCCTCGTCATCGACCCCCCGTCGCGCCCTGCCCTGGCGGAGATATTTTTGCCTGTTGGCGACGATCACCTTATTGCTGGATACGTGCGCTTAGGCGTTCTTGCGCAGCTCGCGGGAAATCTGCTCGACATCCTTGAGGGCCACTACGTGCTCTATGAGAACGAGCAGCTTATAGAGAGCCAGTCGTCAAATCAGCGGGATTGCCCCGTCGAACGGCACAGCCATGCGCCTTGAAGCCGGCAGCTCCTTCGATGCATCTTACTAGCAGCGGGTGCGATGGGTGTGGTGACAGGCGCTGCAGATGCTACAGATCACCCCGCATCGGCTGTGCGAATGAGGATATTCCACTTGGGTGACCTGTGTGCGAGGGGACCGACGCTAATGGCCGCGTCCCGACGCTGGCCCCCGGGTTCGTTCCGCTGACACTGAGCCACCAACTAACTCGTTTGGCGACGCCAACATGACCAACGTCAGCCAGGACAGCTTCAGTAGGCCGCCGTATATTGCGCACAAATTGCCTCGTCGCTCAGGCCGCGCACCGCCGCGATCTCGGATCTCCTGAGGCGCAAATAGGCGTCGAAGAATTGCGGGCTCAGCCAATGGCGGGCCGTCTCGTTTGCCTCCAGCAGGTCCAGCGCCTGCGCCAATGATCCCGGCAAAGTGGCAATTTGCAATGCGCGACGCTGCTCTTCCGTCATCTCCCAGATGGTGTTCGACGGCGGCGCGCGGAGCTTCATCCCTTTGCGGATCCCATCCACGCCTGCGTGCACGATAGCACCGAGTGCCATGTAGGGACTGGCGGTCGCGTCGCTGACGCGGTACTCGACATTGAACTGGTGCGCTGCATCCTCGGCCGCCACAGCCATCACCGCACATACCCGCAGCGAAGCGCCGCGGTCGCGTTCGGCAAGGTTCGCCCAAACCGGCGCCCAGCGATTGGGGCGAAGCCTGAAGTAGGACACGATCGACGGGGCGGTCAGCGCTGCGAGCGCCGGAAGATGGTGAAGAATTCCGGCGATGAACGGCTCGGCCGTCTCGGTGAGGCCGTATGGGCGCGACGGGTCGTGCATGACCGGCCGACCGCCGGCGTCGCGCAGGCTGAAATGAATGTGCGTTCCGTTGCCGACTGCATTGAGATCCACAACCGGCGACAGGATGGCTCGTTTCCCCAAGCGAAAGGCGACGCCCTTAGCCAACTCGCGGACGATAACCGCCTCGTCCGCGGCGCGCATGCCCAGCGTCGGTGCGACAGTCACCTCGTATTGCCGCGACCCATATTCGGGAAGGAAGGAGTCG
>Ga0075425_100001514_pt1 | contig 22807 bp, 20 predicted proteins | sample SoiMethybrSBSTD4_FD_75300 | JGI IMG/M metagenome (GOLD analysis project Ga0075425, IMG submission 75300) | Bulk soil microbial communities from a Populus tree surrounding site in Tennessee, USA - Soil MetaG P. TD hybrid SBSTD4 | ecosystem: Environmental > Terrestrial > Soil > Tree plantation... | reverse complement strand
AGCGATGATCAAGATGATCGCCACCACGATCAGCAACTCAATTAATGAGAAACCCTTGTGTTTCCGCATCTCGTTTTTCCTCTTCTCCGGCTGGTGGAACTCTACTTCATTTTGAAGAGCCGTTGCAATTTCTGCGACGAGCGTTGGAAAGAAGGACACGGCAGTTAGCGCACCTGTCTGAGGCGTAAGGCGAAGAGAATTACCAGAACCACGAACGCAAGTAGCACATACTTCATTTCCACCGATGCCTTTGATGAATGCCAGCGTGAGCAGTTGTCTGTGGGGGAAACCGCCAGTGAAAAAGCACGGATACGCTTGCTAACAGAGGAACTTGTAGCCCTTTCACTTTACCGGTGTCAACTACGCTAGCACAGGTAGCGTCCTCGAGTGGTAGCGGTAGTCGGCTTGGTTATTGCATTTTTGAAGTGGCTGATACCGATTGTCGTTGGGCTGGCAAAAAAGTGAATCTGCCTAAGTCTGACGCCTTTCGCACTGATCCCGGTGATACCGTTTTTGTGAAAATAGGGTTAATTGGAGAAACTATAGAAACTGTAGCCCAAGCTCCGAATGTGCTTGAAATCCGTATAAACACAGGCTATTACGCGCGTGTGTAGGCGTTACAGTGACTTGCAAGAAATGGCGTAGATCGAATCCCTCCCTCTCATAGAGTGGGGCTTAGATTTCCAATAGCGATTCGCTTTCATGCGAAAAAAGCGGATGGGGACATCCGAGCAAGCTCATAACCTTATGCTCCTTTAGGTTGGAGTCCCGTCGCTCTCGCCATCAGATCACGCCAGTAGTGGAGATGTTGGCGGCTCGAAGCGCCTTGATATCGCGCATCGGTGGTTGGCCGAAGAAGCGTTTGTACTCGCGATTGAACTGACTCGCGCTTTCATACCCGACTTCAAACGCCGCGCTGGCTGCATCGAGCCCCTCGATTAGCATTCGCTCGCGCGCCGCGACTAATCGAAGCTGTTTCTGGTATTGCAGTGGGCTCATCGCGGTCAAGGCGTGGAAGTGATGATGGAGCGTCGACATGCCCATGCGTGCAACGTCCGCGAGTTCTTCCACACGCAACGGTTTCGTGTAATTGGCCCTGAGCCAAGCGATAGCCCTCGCCGTTCTGTGACTTTGGTCGCCCAGCGTGGCGATTGCGCGGAGACGCTCTCCTTGAGAGCCTCGAAGTAAGCGGTAAACAATCTCACGTTGAATCATCTTGCTGAAGAAGCGGATCTCGGCGGGAGTATCGAGAAGATCCAGCAGCCGGGAACACGCGCCCAGCAACTCGACGGTGGTTTTTCCAACTGCGATGCCACGAGCTTGCGAGGCAGTTGCGAGTTCAGGCAACTCCTCCTGGCTGAGGATCTCCCGAACTACTGCCATGTCGAGCGCCAGGTGCATCGACAGCAAGGGCACCTCGTCGCTTGCCGAAACGATCTGGCTGACGACTGGGACGTCCACCGAGGTCAGGAGGAATGTCGATTCGTCGCATAGGTACGTTGTTCCCCCGAGGTTTATACGCTTTCGCCCCTGAACGAAAACGGTCAGGCTAGGTTCGTACGTAGCCGGATTGCAAGGAGTCGGTGAAGTTCGCCTGTAGAGTGTGAGACCTGGTATGTCGGTTGCCTGTTCTCCTGCATGTCGAACGTGAGCAGCAATCTTGCGGGCCAGTTCAGCCCGCATCTCAACCACCTGTAAATCCTGATCTTCACTCTTAATCCTCTGTTTCGTCGCCCGGCCAACCATTGCTCCCTCGCGAACCTAGGGTACCTCCAGAGCCTGAGTACGTGTAAACAAAACGCCAGGCTGCGACAGGAATAGGCAATGAATAGGAAGGATCGGGATACCGCTCGAACCACGCTCTCGTGTACGTTTGGAGTGAAAGAGCGGGGAGACACACGAGTGACGAAGGGCCGACATGAAAAAACTTTCGCTCGGCGTAGTGTCTTTATTTATCTGTATGACCGCAACGACGCTATCCGGCAGCCAGGATCGCGGTCGCAATGAGCGCATCAAAGATCGGTTTGTCGGAGCGTGGCGCCTGACCTGGCTCGAAGAGCAGGGCGCAGACGGTAAAATTCACAGGGCTGACTGTACCGGGCTGCTTGTCTACGCGCGCGACGGCCACATGTCGGTCCAGGTGATGTATCGGAACCCGCAAGCCCACTCGCAGACCAAAACGCTGCGCCGGTGCAATACGCGCAGGGTGGCTACGAGGCCTCCTTTGGCAGCTATGAGATCGACGAACGCGCTCACAACTTCACCTATCATGTCGAGGGCGCGCTGGTGCGGACCTTATCGGCAAAGACCTGACGCGCGTGTACGACTTTTCGGGCAAGCAGCTCATCGTGAAGTCGTCTAGCACGGATGAACACTGGAGAGTTGCCTGGGAGCATTATTAGGCCATCGGCAAATCATTGCATGCACAGCTTTGTGTACAAGAGGAGAAACAATGCAAAAACGCAAACTTGGAAAAAGCAATCTTGAAGTTTCAGCTCTGGGGCTCGGCTGCATGGGAATGAGCTTTTCCTACGGCCCCCCCAAAGACAAGAAGGAGATGACCGATCTTCTCCATGCCGCCGTGGAACGCGGTGTCACATTTTTCGATACGGCCGAAGTTTATGGGCCGTACACGAATGAAGAACTAGTGGGCGAAGCGCTCGCTCCATATCGTGGCAAAGTGGTCATAGCCACCAAGTTCGCCTATGAGCTCAAACCCGATGGAAGTCCCGGTTGGGTACGGCTGAATAGCCAGCCTGAGCACATCAAACAGGCCGCCGAAGGATCGCTCAAGCGGCTCAGGGTTGATGCCATCGATCTCTACTATCAGCACCGCGTGGACCCCGAGGTTCCGATCGAAGACGTCGCCGGAGCCGTGAAGGACCTCATTCAGCAAGGTAAGGTCAAGCACTTCGGCATGTCTGAAGCAGCCGCAAAGACCATCCGTCGTGCACACGCAGTTCAGCCGGTCACCGCTGTCCAAAGCGAATACTCGCTTTGGTTCCGCGACCGTGAGAAGGACGTGCTGCCGACCCTTGAAGAGCTTGGAATCGGCTTCGTTCCATACAGCCCTCTCGGCAAGGGTTTTCTGACAGGGAAAATCAACGAGAACACGTCGTTTGACAGCACCGACTTTCGCAATCAACTCCCTCGTTTCAATCCGGAGAACCGGAAAGCGAACCAGGCCTTGATTGACCTGCTCGGCCAGATCGCACAACGCAAGAAGGCGACGCCTGCTCAGATCGCGCTCGCCTGGCTGCTGGCGCAGAAACCGTGGATCGTTCCAATTCCAGGCACAACCAAGCTGCAGCGCCTCGAAGAAAACATCGGTGCGGCATCAATCGAACTTACGCCCCACGATCTCCGAGAGATCGAAAGCGCCGCCTCCAAGATCACGGTGCAAGGGGCTCGCTATCCCGAACACATTGAGCAGATGAGCAACCGCTGAACGACGGCAGGAAATCGAAGAGGGAACAATGCCCCACGTTATCGTGAAGGTCTGACCGGGAAAATCCGAACAGCAGAAGGCTCGAGTCGCCGAAGCAATCGTCAAAGACGTAATGAACGTCTTGAACTACGGAAAAGAGTCCGTTTCGGTAGCCGGCGAAGAAGTCTAACCACAGGATTGGGCCGAGAAGGTCTAGAAACCCGATATCGTTAACAGCAGCGATAAGCTATACAAAAAACCCGGATACACGATGTGAATAAACGCGTGAATCTACGCCAGAAATTCCAAGCCAACAGCAAGTCGAAGGAGTGCACATGCCAGCGCCCAACGATGCTCTGAAAGACCGCCTCTCCCGGTATCGTGAAATTAACCTCAGTGTGACCGGCAGAAAGTCAGGTCGCACCATCTCACAGCCGGTCTGGTTCGTATTGGACGATGATAAGGTTTACCTCCTGCCAGTGCGTGGCTCCGATACACAGTGGTATAGGAACGTGCTCAAAGACCCGTCAATTTGGATCGACGCGCGTAGCGCAGAGGCTGAATTCCAGGCCGTTCCTATCACTGATCCCACACGTGTTTCGTCTGTGGTTGAGAAATTCCGCACCAAGTACGGGGCCGGCGATGTGAAGAAATACTATTCAAAGTTTGACGTTGCCGTTGTCGCTCAGGTGTAGTGATCGGCAGTTTGGGAAATAGCAATGACCCACAAGGGACGAATCAGCTAAAGGAAATAGCGAAGATGGAAATCAAGCGAATAGGCTCGCAGCCTTCCAGCAAGGGGCCCTCAGAGTGGTTCACGGGCACCGTGCGGATTGATCCGCTCTTTCAGGCGCCCGATCCGGCACTCGTGAGCGGTGGCAGGGTAACCTTCGAGCCGGGCGCGCGCACTGCATGGCACACGCATCCGCTCGGTCAAACTCTCATCGTCACCGCGGGCTGCGGGCGGGCACAACATTGGGGAGGTCCAATCGAGGAAATCCGGCCCGGCGACGTGGTCTGGTTCTCGCCCGGCGAGAAGCACTGGCATGGGGCTACTCCGACCACAGCGATGACGCACATCGCCATTCAGGAAAAGAAGGACGGCAAGGTGGTCGACTTGGATGGAGGGCGTCACCGACGAGCAATACCGCAATTAGGTCTGTCCACGCAAACGCTGGCCTCATCTCTAAGGAAGCGGCAGCGGGAATGGAGGACTGAACCCTGGATACCAAGTCGGTAGTCCCCAATCCGGTTCAACTGGCACTGAAGCTCAGTTTGTGAGAGGAACGATTTGCCACATGGAAATCGCCGGACAGGTCAGTTCGTGGAGAGTGCATTGGCTGTCAGTGGAAGGTCGATTTGATCCGAGAGGGACCGTGAAATTTGTCGTTTTCTGGTCCGCAGCCTTAGCTTTCCGCCTGAGCCTTCGCTGTTTCGAGTGCGACTCTGGCGAACAAGACCCAGCCTCCGGCAGAGTGGCAGAGTCGGTAGTGTCCTAATTTGCAAACTAGGACACTACCGCAGCCGAGGATTAGGGATTTCCGCAGAGACAGAGTAAGATGAAAATCAGTACTGAGATTAGAGATTAGATGGCGCAAGATGGAGTTCATGCCCGGCTTCGCTGGAGCAGTGGCGGACGAACGCGATCCGCAGAATATTACTGATCTCATTGAGCAGCTTGACCGCGATCTCGCGCAACACCAGCGACTGTAGGGGGCCGTGCGCCTGGCGGCGTCACAGTTAAACTCTTAACCTCGAAGACACACCGATAGACACTGCGCCTTCGCGATTGAGAAATTTACCGGGAGGCGTTCCCACGTGTCTGCAGATCGACCCTTAATACTCAGGAGTTAAACATGTCCGGAATCAATGGTGACAAAGCCAGATTTCACCGGGAACGCAAGCAGAAGATCCATCGTCGCGAACGGCAAAGAGAAATGTTCAAGACCTTAGCGAAGCGCCCCGAACCCGCGGCTCCGCGCTTAGATGCCAAACCAAAGGAGAAGCTGGCGTGACCGCATCCCTGCTTGCGCCAGCGCTTTCCAGTCCTATACCTGAACGAGTGAAGAAAAAACGAGTTCTTTTGGTGGACGCCTCTGCGACCAAGCGCGAGTTGCGGGCCGTGGCTATGCGGGAACTTGGCATGGATGTCGACTGTGCATGCGACATCAGTGAGGCGCGTTCCTGGTGGCGAGCTGACCTGTACAACCTTGTGCTTATCAACATGGAAAACGAACTCGGTCGGCGAGACAAGTTCTGCGAGGACATTCGCAGCGCTACACCGCCACAGCAATTGGCATTCCTGGTCGGTAAACCCGAGTATCTCGCCGATTTGCCGAATGCCGATGGAGAGACAGCGTTCGAGAGCGACGAAGATCGAGCCATTCCAGATCAGGCCAGAGCCGTGCGCTCCGGGAATGCTCCCGCAGTGCCGGAGTACTGGGGCATCATGGAAGCGTCCCGGCGGATCTCTGCCGTCCGTTCTGAATCTGCGGCTCGCGCCCAGGCGATTCGCAACCGGCCCACCCCACCGCGCGATTTCGAAATACGGGACTCCAGAGAAGCGAAAATCGAATTACGGCTGTTGGAACAAGAAAAAGAGGAAAGGAAATGAAGAACCTTTACGTAGGTAATCTGCCCCACAGCACCACCGAAGCGGATCTGCGCAGCGCGTTCGAGGCTCACGGGAACGTGGAACGAGTTAACATTGTCACCGATCGCGATACCGGCCGCGCTCGCGGCTTTGCGTTTGTGGAGATGGCTGATGCCGGCGAAGCCGAGAAGGCCATCGCGGCCTTGAACGGAACGGCGCTGGGCGGACGAACCTTGACCGTCAACGAGGCCAAGCCCAAGGCGGACCGGCCTCGAAGCGGCAATGGCGGCAGGCGGTTTGGGGGTGGTGGCGGTGGCGGTGGACGCGACGACTATCGGGGCCACGCACGCCAGCCGCGGGAGCCGCGCTGGTAGAGGTTTAGAATCATCTGAAATCCTCTGGGCGGAGGCCGCATCGATCCGTTCAGGATTAACGTCATTAAAAGATGGGAGGGCTTGTGAATGCCAAGAGGTCGATCGACGTTTAATAAACGCCAGAAGGAACAAGCGAGACGACAGAAACAACGCGATAAAGCCGAGCGCAGGAGCCAGCGCAAACAAGAAAAGCCGGAAGGCGGCGTGGACGAGATGCGCGAGCTAAGGGAGCACGCCGAAGAGCAGGCGGCTCTGTTCCGCGTCGGCACCGATGAGTCGAGTTCGGATGAGACCGCGGACGACAATAACAGGATCGATCGATAGCAGGGGACTCTGTTTCCCTTTTATGGCACGGAGATAGCCCCGTTCAATGGGGCGCTCTCGCATGCCGTGCAAACGGAACGTTCGCCACAGATCTCGCTTCAAACTGAATCGATGATTGGTGGTCTCCCACTACCGCAAGGAGCCGAAGGGCGCGGGGGTCACCGTCGAGGTCATGATCGGCACAGCGCCACGAGTGAGAAACTGAACAAGACGGACATTCCTTTCTGGAATCGCACTACCGGCCCGGAGTACGCCAAGTTTCGTCAACTTTGCGACCAAGGCGTGGGCGAATTGAAGCGGGAGCACAAAGCTGGCGTTCCGCCCGCCACGGACCAATAAAGTCTCTTCGGACGTTCCAATTTGAATTGGATGCGACGGGTGCGTCGCGCGCCAGCGTCCCTCGCCACCTTCCAGCGTTAGGTCACTCCTCGCGCAGCAATATCAAGGGATCAATCGACAGCGCGCGTTGGGCTGGAATCCACGTTGCCAGCAGTCCCAGAAACGACATAGCCAGAACAACCCCAGCCAATACCAGCGGATCGCGGGGAGTTGCCTGATAAACGATGAAGGCCAGCACCCGCCTGGCCAGAATTCCCAGGAGCAACCCTGCCGCAGAACCAAAGGCCAGCAATTTGAACGCGCGTCCCAACGCTGCCTGTAACACTTCCTTGCGTTGCGCGCCGAGGGCGATACGAATGCCCAGTTCCCGCAACTGCTTGCTGACCGAGTATGCCGCCATTCCAAAGACGCCGGTGATCGACAGGATGGCGCCCATCATCCCCAGTACACCGAGCGACGCGGTCGCCACGCGCGCGGGGAATAGAACTACGTCCAGCTGTCTGTTCCACGTCGCGGTGTCGACGGGGAGCCCTGCATCCAACTCGCGCAATTGACTCCTGATGGCAGCAGCAAGTTGTTGCGGATCGCGGTTCGAGCGCACCACTAGATTGGACGAACTCGTCGGCGACTGCAGGAATGGGGGGAAAATCGCCGGCTCGGGATCCTCCGTAAGACTCATATATTTACCATTCTCCACAACGCCAACAACCTGGACGCGATTTCCATCTTGCATCTTGTAATATCCGCCGACCGCGTTGGCGACCGACCCAAAAATCATGCCGGCAAACTCTCGATTCACGACGGCGACCGCAGGCGCGCTTTTGTCGTCGTGCCATGTTAGGTCTCGGCCAGCCAACAAAGCTGTGCCCGCGGCATGAAAGTACTCGGGAGATACGTCGTACCTGTATGGCCTGGCAGCGGCATTCGATGGCCTCAGATCCTTGGTTTCTTCCTGAAAGACATTTGCCCGGCTGCCCGCGGCATAGACCAAGGGAGGGTAATTATTCACCAGTCCCACTCGCTCTACGCCAGGAATCGTTTCCACCGCAGCGATCATGCGCTTTTGCATCATCGGCAACTGGTCGCCGCTGTAACCGGCCATGGTCAGATTGGTACTGACCAGCATCGCATTCTGCGGCTCAAAGCCGAAGTCGCTGTGCAGCGAGCGCGCCAGTCCACGCAACGCAACCATCGATGAAGTTACCAGCACGGCACAGATGGCAATCTGGGTGGCAAGCAGGGCATCGCGGACTGTGATCCGACGCCCGACTCTGCAACTGGATCCCGCTTTGACGATCTCATGGGGATTGGCCCGTAGAACCTGGCGCACCGGAACAATCCCGAACAGGAATCCGCTTACCAGGGCCAGAACCAACGCGACTACATAGACCTTGGCGTCGGAACTGACAGGCAAATGGATGGGAGCCCCAGGGAAGGGCTGCCACATGCTCATCCGGCGCAACAGCACGATGCTGCCCAGGAGTCCAACAGTGCCTCCGACCAGAGAAATCAGCACGGCTTCGGTCAACAGTTGCCGCAGGATGCGTTTGCGGCTCGAACCAAGCGCGAGCCGCAGGGCAACCTCCCGTGAACGGTCGGCGGCGCGTGCGGCAAACAGGCCGCCCAGGTTGGCGCACGCGGCCAGCAGAATCAAGCCGGCGAGCGGCATCATCCTGTCATGAATTCCCGAACGGGGCCGCCAAAAGAAGTGAGACCTGCACGTTCGAGCCTGAAACTCTTTTGACCAAATTCTTTGGGATGGGTCTTTTCGAGATACGTGCCCACGGCGCTCACCTCAGCGACAGCCTGAGCGGGTGTAACTCTCGGCGTCAGGTGGCCGATCGCCTCAAAAATCGCATGGGTATTTCCGCGCGCGCCCATGAGTTTTTCCCCGTCCACCTGCTCCTGGTTGACGATCGGCATAAAGAAATCGGGAGAAACAAACAACAAAGTCCCACGGAACTCCGGCGGCGTTACACCGATAATGGCGAAAGGATGCTTGTTCACCTGAACGGTGCGACCCACTACGCCGCGATCATCCTGGAAATGGCTATGCCAATACGCGTAGCTGAGCACAAGATACGGGGCACTGTTGGGGCCATGCTCATCGGAGCTCTGAAAGAACCGGCCAAGATAGGGTTGAATGCTAAGCACGTCGAAGTAATTCCCAGTCGTTGCAAAACCCGCGGCGAGGGATGGATCGTTACCGGTATTGAGCCCGATAAAGGCAAAGTTAAAAGCTGCCAGCTCCTCGAAGCTGCGGTTGCGGTCGCGCAGATCGAGATAGTTGGGATACGACTGAAACCCCGTACCGTAGCCGTACACGGTTCCGTAGAGGCTCTCGGCCTGAGGCACGTTCAGCGGGCGCAGGATCAGGGCATCCATCACTCCGAAAACTACGGCGTTGGCGCCGATGGCCAAGGCCAGCGTCAAAATCGCCACCCCGGTAAAGCTGGGAGATTTGCGCAACATGCGGAAAGCGAACCGTACATCCTGTATAAGGATCTCGATAAAGTTGCCGCCCAGTGCTTCGTGGCATTCCTCTGCGATCCGCCCTGGCCGCCGAACTCGATGCGCTCGGCGTTCTGCCTTGGCGCGATCCAGGCCGGAACGTTCAAGATCGTCGGCGCGGTGCTGGATGTGAGAGCGAAGTTCCTCTTCCATTTCGTGCGCGAGCTGGGAACGATGAAAGAACTTGTCCGAGAGGGACCGTAAGTAGGCGAGTAGTCTCATATTTCCTCCGGTTGGGCGGCAAGGGCCGAAGCAATGGCTTCGGCAAGACGGTTCCACCCGTCAGTTTCCTCTCGCAGGCGCTTGCGCCCTGTAGGCGTGAGTTCGTAGAACTTGGCGCGACGATTGTTCTCTGATGTACCCCAGCTTGCTTTCAGCAGGCCCTGACGCACCAGGCGAAACAATGCGGGATAAAGCGCGCCCTGTTCAATGAGCAGCGCTCGTCCGGAGATTTGCCCGATGCGCAGAAGGATCCCGTAGCCATGAAGCGGGCCCAGAGAAACTGCTTTCAGGATGAGGAGATCGAGTGTGCCGGGAAGATTTCCAATGCTACTTCTGCTATCGAAGATCTCAACGGAAATTGCACCCAATCCGGGTCTGATCGAAAGATCGTGACTTGACACCTCCCGCAATTGCATCAACACATTGAGCTTTTCACGGTCACCCGGCGGGAGCTCTCTTAGTGAACCTTTCCACCCACGAACGCATGAATGGAACTCCTCGGGACAAAGGCGCATAGATGCGGCCCGATGAGCCTCTTGGCTCTTTGCTCAAGAACTCAGGTACTGTCCGCGCCGCGCGAAGAAAGTCGTGAAGGCGGTAAACAAATTTCTCAATTGCGTTCGGGTCAACAATCCGCTTTAGGTCAGACAAGGCTGCTTTCGCATGCGTGAGACTGTTGTGTGCATCACCTTTCGGAGTTGGTAGGGAACTGCATGTTCTGCATGTTGCTGCAGGGTGAAGATTCGTCCCAGGAGGAGGTTGGCGCCGGAAATGCTCAGGGCTTTGCTCCAGGACTTTGTTGAGCAACTCCAACCCCCTTCGGAACACGCCGAAGACGAGCGTACCACGAGTGAATTACTGCGCAGATTGCTGGGGACTTCAGCACAGGAACCGAGGCTTAGGACGGCCTCTCTTTACGGTTACGCCGCACTTGGCCAATCGCTTACCGACTTCCCGCCCCCGTCAATTTCGTCGCCTCCGCCAATTCGCGTTGGGCATCGCTCTGCCGTCCTAGTTGTTCGTAGGCATCGGCCAGAAAAAGGTGCGCTTCACGAGATTCCGGCTGTACATTCCTGGCCTTTTCCAAGTTCGGGAGTGCAGCTACGGGATTCTGCTGTAACGAGAGAATCCGTCCGCGAAGCAGGTTGGCCCGATAGTGATCGGGTGCGAGGCTGAGCGTCGTCCCTAGCTCATTCATGGCGTCCGGAACGCGATCAATACGGGCATAAACCGCAGCCAACGAGAAATGCGCGTCGGCCCAGCGCGGCGCGCGAGCAACAGCGATTTCAAATTCCGGCGCGGCTGCTTTCCAATCTCCCGTCTCAAACAGGGCTAAGCCGAACTCGTAATGCCCCATATTGTTGTCAGGCAGCAGCTTCACGGCTTTCTGCAGAAAAGGCAGGGCCTGATCGTAATTCCTCATCCGCGCCTGTGCCATACCATATTGCATGTTGGCTACTGGCATTTCCGGCTGTTGCTTCAGCACACGGTCAAGCAGGGGCACAGCTTCTTTGTATAACCCATTCTCCACATCAAACATTGCGTCATGTAACAAGTTGGCTATTTCGATTTTTGTCTTCGGATCTGCACCGGTGAGCTTCGTGTCGTCGCGGGTTTCCGCCGAACCCGAAGCGACGTACCCCAGAGCCTGCAACTTCTGCATCTGCTCGGGATCGGGCTTTGTCAACTCGACGAGGGTCTGACTAGTCTTGGTGCGGAAGTCCTCCAGTTGCGCAGCCAAGGTATCCGCGACGGCTTTGGTGGTTGCGGCAAGATTGTGAGCCCCCTCGGGATCAGCGGTCTGGTTGTATAGCTCCCGTTCCGGCGCCTGTACATAAAGATACTTGCCAGACCGAAGCGCCCGCAGCGAACTCCAACTAAAACCACGGTGGGGATAGTCGGTTTCGGCGTATGCCGGCCGGTCCTCAATCGGCGAACCTGATTTCGGAGTGCTCGACCCGGGCTTTGTCAAGCTTAGGAGGGGTTGCCCTTGCATCTCCGACGGGACTTTCAGGCCAGCTGCCGCAAGGAGGGTAGGAGCGACGTCAGCGAGCACCACGCGCGTTTCAACCCGCTTTCCAGCAGCGCGATTCAGAGGCAGTTTGATCACTAATGGCACATGAATCGTTTCGTCGTACAGGAAAATGCCATGCGTGTTCTCGCCGTGCGCTCCCAGCGATTCACCATGATCAGCCATAATGGCGATCATTGTTTCGTCGTACAGGCCATGTTTCTTCAGTTCTCCAAAAAGCTTACCCACTGCCGAGTCGGTATAGGCGACTTCGCCATCGTAGGGCTGGGAACTGTATTTCTCTTTGAAGCTTGCTGGAGGATCATAGGGATCATGAGCATCGTATAGATGGACCCACAAAAAGAACGGCCCGTTCTCCAGATGGCTGAGCCACGCCAGAGCATGGGTGACTACGTCCTCCGCGCGTCGCTCCACCGTTTTGTAGCGGTCCGCACCGAGCCGGCGCGGGTGGAATCCGGCGTCATACACATCGAAGCCACGGTCGAAACCCGGGGCCGTGCCATCCAGCGGGTCAAGAATCAGGGAACCGACAAATGCGCCGGTGTGATAACCGTTTTTGTGAAGAATGTCGGGCAGAGACGGGAGCCGTGTGGATAGCGGGACGCCAAAATCGTTGACACGGTTGAACTGTGGGTAAGTACCCGTCAGGATGGTCGCATGCGATGCCGTCGTGATCGGCGCGTGTGAGTAAGTTCGTGTGAAAACGACGCCGTCCCGCGCCATAGCATCGAGATTTGGTGTTAGGCCTAGCGTCGAGCCAAGGAAACCCATGCGGTCGGCGCGAGTAGTATCGAGAGTGATCAGGATGATGTTGGGTCGCAGCGAGGTTTGGCTAGCCCGCTTTGACTGGCTTGCCTGTGTTGGCTTCGATGCTTGTTCACCTCTAACAATAATCGCGAAGAGTAGGAGTCCGAGGAGGGGAAAAAGGAAGCGCCGAACTGCCATAGGGAAGAAGAAACGAGTCTACCAGAGGCAGACTCCTGGGTTGAGATCGGGTTACTTTAGAAAATAAACTTCAGAGCAAAATTCATATTCCTTGGGCCGCCCTGAGCAATCACAGGATTGCCCGACGCCACATCTGGTGTTTGACTCAAGGTGCCGAATTGATCGCTGGTGCCAGTGTTGTCGAGGGACGCCAAGGCAAAGTTCGCTCTGTTCAGAATGTTGTAAACCTCCCATCGAACCTGGAAGCTGAGCCTCTCATTGATTTTTGTATTCTTGATCAAAGACATGTCCCATTGGCTGAGGCCCGGGCCTCGCAACATATTTCTGCGCGAGTTACCTACAGTTCCAGGGTTCGGGACGGTAAACTGACCTGGGACTATCGCCACGTACGCGTCTGGGTTTCTGGTGTTGTAAATAATCGGCGATCCGTCATAGTCATCACGAATGGAGCTGCCACGAAGCCCTTGGCCGGACGGATCAGAGCCGCCGTTCTTGAAAACGCTGAAAGGTTTTCCACTGAGGGCAGTGTAAATTGTGCTGAGTTGCCAACCGCCGCCTAAACGCGTTCCCAACGCTTGAATCGTGGGCAGCGAATACACGCCTCCAACATTGAAGTTCAAGGTTCTATCGTGATCACAGAGGCCACGGTTATTTGCCAGGTTCAGCGGATTGTTAAGCTGCGGATAATTACCCTGTCCGCCGCGATTCACGGAATTTAGGTCAAAGCACTTGCTCCACGTCAGGTTGTACTGGGTATCTAGGCCGTGCCAGCTACGCTGATTGTAGGAGGCCTGTAAGCTATCGTACTGCGAACTCCCGAGGCTAGTAGCTGCGATTACGTGTCTCAAGTCAGGGAAGGTGCTTGCGTAGGGACGGAACGGATCGCAATCTACATCCCTGGTGCAGGGTGAGCCCAGAGGGGACGCATTCAGATCGTGGTAGATGAGGAGCTTGCGCCCGCGCTGCCCGGAGTAAGTCAACGTCAATACATTGTTACGAAACAGTTCGCTCTGAATGGCGAGATTAAAATTGTGGTAGCGAGGAGTTTTGAAGTCCTGAACGACAGAGAAGGCATTAAATGGCGATACTCCGGTGGGGTCCGCTCCATACAGCGGGCCAGCCACAGCGGAGTCAAAACATATGTAATCACCAGTGTGCGCCACCGGGTCGTAGCAGCCCTGCCCTAATGTATAGTTCGTGTTCGAAGGAGGCTCGTATGTACCAGCGCTCCCGGCACCCCCAGATCCTATTTCCGATGCGTTCGAAATTTGGAAGAAGCCAAGATTTGGCTCGGTAAACACCCCAGCTCGGGCCTGAGCAAAACCGTAAGGCGCCGCCAAAGCCCCGAAATTCGCGACATCGAAGGTCAGAGAATATCCACCACGAAGTGCCACGCGCCCGTTGCCGAAAACATCGAACGCAAACCCAAGGTGCGGCCCAAAATCCTTGTAGTCTACATTGTGAATGCCATCAAGTCCTTGTCCGACCTTGACGAGTCCCCGACCGGGTACAAAGTTAGCCTCGTTATTTTCAGTGTCACGAATCGTGCCATTGATCTCATATCTCAGCCCATAGTTCAGCGTCAGACGTGGCTTGATTTTCCAGTCGTCCTGGACGTAGAATCCTACCGAATTTTGGTAAATATGGCGGTGTGTGTCACCGAAGCTGCGGTCTGCAAGGTCGGCTTTTCCCAGCAGCAACTGCTCTATATCACTCTGGATTGGATCATCGTTTACGTAGCCGTGATTGCCGTAGTAGGACGATGCCACATAATACCCGGAGTAGCCCACCGCAAGGCCGGTTCGGCCAAAGTTTCTGAGGCTATTTGTATAAGCGCGCTGAAAATTCCCGCCCATCTTTATCGTGTGGTTGCCTTTCACCCATGAAAAATGCTCAGACCAATCCCAGGTCTGATCGGGAGCGGTAGTGATCGGATATCCTTGGACTCCGCCAATGTAGCCACCATACCCTAAGTGGTACATGTAAACGTAAGGAACGCCGAAATCACCGGGGCTGAGCGGGCCAGTATCGATGCCCAAACTCTTCGGATCTATCTTGTTGCCGATTCCGAGGATCTGGGAGAAGCGCGTAAAGCCTAACCGGCTCTCCAAAACCTTGTTGTTGCCCATATTCATGATCCAGCTAACGCCCGCCATTTGGGCGCGTGAAGGTGCCACAGAATTGAACAGGTCCTGCGGGAGTGCAGGGTTGGGTGGCAAGCCGGCAAACGGTGGCCCACTCTGGAAGCTATCCCCAAAAATGTAGCGAACAGCCAGCGAGTTGTGTTGGTTCAACTTGTAATCAAACTTGATGCCAAATTCGTTGTTGCTGGCGACGCTTGGTGTCTGCTGAGTGAACGTGCCCGTCGGCGACGTGGGGAAAAAATCGAGTAGTGTCTGCCCAATTGGGTCAATCGTAAGACCCTTAGAAGCAATGTCAGCCTCGGCTCCGGCAATCTCATCAGGAGTTGGAACCGTTCTGCCCTTGATGGCGACAGACTTATTGCGCTGACCCTCGTAAAACAAGAAAAAGAAAGCCTTGTCCTTTACAATCGGTCCGCCGACATTTGCGTGAAACTGGTTATTGTGAATAGGCGTACGCTGGCACTCGCCGGGGGCTGCGCAATTATCGGTGTTGTGCTTCGAGAAATAATTGGCGGCATCGCCAAAGCCACTGTGGTTAATCCAGTTCGCGCCGCCATGCCAGTTGTTGGTACCGCTCTTCATGTTGAGGAGGATGGGTGCGCCGCCTTTTACCCCGAATTCAGATGAAGGCGTTTCCTGAACGCTCAATTCCTCAATTGCGTCCGGAGGGAATGTGACCGCTGGGATGCCCAGAATGCCGGTTTGATTAATCGCAGAGTCGCCATAGTAGCGGTCATTGTTATAGAGGCCGTCGATGAAGTAGTTGTTCGAAGTGGTCCGTGCGCCGTTGATGCTGATTGCCAAGAAACCACCGCCCGGGTCGCGTTGCACCCCGGGCGTGATGGCCAAGAGGGAATTGAAATCGCGACCGTTCAGCGGAACGTTTTCAATTTTTATACGATCGACATAGTTGTTCGCGTTAGGCGAAGTTTCTACTAGCGGAGTGGTGCCTTCCACCTCAACTGTCTCAGTACGCTGGCCCAGGCTCAGTTTAAAGTTGGCCTGAACAACAGCTCCTGAACGCACTTCCGCGTTTTGTACAACTGTTTTAAAGCCCTGACTAATAGCCTCGACCCTGTATGTGCCGATCGGCAATTGCGTGATGCGGTAATTTCCACTCGCGCTAGTCGTTGCGGTTCGGGAAAGATTCGTCTCAGTATTCACCGCGGTGATTGTCACGTTTGGTAGAAGGGCACCCGTGCTGTCCGTGACGTCTCCGGTGATGTCGCCGGTGATCGTTTGAGACGAGACCGGAATTCTCCCGATGAGGATGATGGTGAGAAGCAGGACATTCAATCGGAACTGACAATAAGTCCTTAGCATTGGATCCCCTTCTTAATCTTTATCCGTTCCGGCCACCCACGAAACAACGCTCCAAAGTTTATTGCCAAGTCGAAACAACTATCAAGGCAATTGTGTTCCAAAATACTGATACCCTCAACACTGACCAGGGGTCATTTTCGACAGACATTTACAGTGGCGTGTTATCTGGCTTGGTTGTTATGTGCACGGAAGCGCTAGACGCCTATGATAACGGCGAGTCACTCATGCGGAAGCGGGTGCGTACGTGTTCGGAGAGAAGTTCAATCGCGCCGCGGTTGGAGACCGGATCGGATTGCGCCAGGTACTTCATGGCTTCAACCAGCAGACGCTGGCCATCGACGTAACGGGAATCGGCGGCTCGCTCGCGTCGCCTTCGAGCTACCCTGGGGACAACTGGAATCGTGAATACCTTGGCCATGAAAAAATGCTCGATGATGGATTTGCCTGCTGTGCTGGAACGAAATGACCGCCTGAGCAGTATAACTTCCTTACAACTCTTTTTCAGCCTTTTTGTTCACCGGCATCGGACATGTCCGCCAGTACACTGTCCTGGTATAGCTGCCGGTATGAACTTCTGCACGTTCATCCCTGAGGAGACACGGTCTTCGTTTTGCCGGTAGTCTTCAGTTTGAATACCGAGTCCGGGATCTTCTCATTCAGCTTAATATCGGAGTACTTTGTGAGGCGGTAGTCGCCTGAGGGCTCGAAAAACCGTTGCTGGGCAGAAATTCCGCGCGAGGGGTCCACCCACAACACGATGTGATCGACATTGTTGCGCACCTTCGCTGATTTAGGCACCAGTTCCAACTTTGCGGTGTCAACACCATTCAGATTTTCCGATCCCAGGTATTTCACGTCGAACGACTTCAGCATTTCATGCCCGCCTCCGCCGAAGCCGAGAACCAGAAAACTCTCAAATGCCTCGCGGTTCTTGCCGGTATCGTAGACGGTCACCTGATCGATCTTGGGCTGGTAGAGCCTGATCTTGCTGTCCGTGAACAACACGGATTTTGCCTCGGGCTCGGAAATGTCGGCAAACATCTCAATCTGATTACCCGCGCGGCGGAAATATATTTTGCCTTTTTGCGTATCGGTTTCTTCGACGACTTTCTGATAGTGATCCCAGACGAAGTTGGCTTCGGCGCCGCGGAATTTGGCAGCGCTGCTATCCATCTTGCCGAGGACGCGCTCAAGGTCGGATTGCAATGCGAAGGCGTGTGACACTGATGCCCACGCGATCGCGAACAATAGCAGCAGCTTCAGGAGTGAAGGGCTCCGGCTATCGCTGCACCCAGACCTTATACCCGAGTATGCGCCCAGACTTGTCACCCTCCGCTTCATACTTCACAATGCTGACTTCGCCGGAGATGGGCTCGATGATGCTCAGCAATTCAGTGCGGATCGCAGACTCATCCTTGCCCTGTATTGCTCTCGCATCGATCTGATAAATCAGACCGCCTTCTCCGTCGGGAAGAACTGCTACTCCGGTTCGATGCGGACTGCGTTCAACCGGTTTGTCTTTGAAGTTGATCCAGTAAGGCGAAAGAAAGACAAAGAAGAGAATGAGTGTGACCATTACATCGTAATGGAGCGTGCCCCGTTCGTAGGACCAGAAGATATAGCCGCGAACGGTGCGCCAGATCGGCGACATCGATACGGCAGGCCCGCTCTCGATTGTTGTCGCTGCCTCGGCTTTGCTCAGCTTAGGCTCCTCAACGGCCGGATATTCCAGCCTACTGCAACAGTCAAACCTTCTTTGCTTGGATGCGTTCTGCGCCCATATAGGGGCGCAGAACTTCTGGAATCATCACGCTTCCGTCGCCCAGCTGGTACGATTCCATGATAGCTACCCAGGTTCTGCCGATCGCCAAGCCGCTTCCATTCAGCGTATGCAGGAACTCGGTTTTGCTCTTTCCTTCCGGGCGATAACGGATATTTGCCCGCCGCGCCTGAAATGCCTCAACATTCGAGCAAGAAGAAATCTCGCGGAACAACTGCTGCCCGGGCAGCCAGACCTCAATATCGTACGTCTTTGCAGAAGAAAATCCCATATCTCCAGTGCAGAGGGCAAGCACCCGATAGTGTAAGCCGAGTTTCTGCAGAACCTCCTCGGCATCGCGCGTTAATCGCTCCAGTTGGTCGTACGACTCCTCAGGCCGCGCGAACTTCACCAATTCGACTTTCTGGAATTGATGTTGACGGATAATGCCGCGCACGTCTTTGCCATAAGACCCCGCCTCGCTGCGAAAGCAGGGCGTGTACGCGGTAAGCGAGACCGGCAGTCGTGAAGCTTCGAGAATCTCATCTCGATACAAGTTCGTGACGGGTACTTCCGCCGTCGGCACCAGCCAAAGATTGTTCTCTCCATGAGGCACTCGAAACGAATCGGAAGCAAATTTGGGGAGCTGCCCGGTGCCGTACATCGATTCGGAATTCACCATGTACGGTGGCAGGACCTCGGTGTATCCATGCTCGCGAGTATGCAGATCGAGCATGAAATTCGCCAGCGCGCGTTCCAGCCGCGCTCCCAGATCCCAATACACCGCGAACCGCGCCCCGGAGAGCTTTGCCGCGCGCTCCAGATCGAGCACGCCCAGCTGTTCTCCAATTTCCCAGTGCGGCTTGGGTATGAAGTCAAACGTAGGAGGAGTGCCCCATCGCCGGACCTCCACGTTCTGCTCAGCCGTTTGCCCGACCGGCACGGTGTGATGAGGGACGTTAGGAATGCCCGCCAGAATGTCCCGTAATCGGACCTCAAGCTCTTCAGCATTCTTCTCCTTCTCTTGAATCTGCTCGCGCAATTGTTTTGTTTCTGCGATCAGTGCGTCGGCATCCTGCTTGCTCTTCTTCAGCCGCGCAATCTCTTCGGACTTGCGATTCCGCTTCGCTTTCAAGGTTTCGGCAGTCGTTAAAGCCGCTCTGCGCTGGATATCGACTTCGCGAAAATCCTGCAACACGGCTGTAGGATCCAGCCCTCTCTGGTGCAGCTTCTCCTCAATCAACGGCAAGTTGTCGCGCACAAAGTTCAGATCGAGCATGGATCTAGGTTAGTCCCACAGACTGAGAAGTGTCGCTGAAACAGAAGGTAGTGGCAAGCTTAGGGCCTTGGAGACAAAGAATCTTTTCCTTTATCACGGTTCGCGGTATGCCGTGTGGAACGGCTTGCCGGCTTCGAGCGTTGTTGTGGACGCACTAAAAATTTTCCAGCGTCCAAATGTTCGCATTGAATTCCTGACCGAGAATGGCGATCTTCCGGCCATCTGGAGAAGGAACGCCCCAAGTGCCGGTTGTCGACTTCTGATGCCACAAGGGATGCACATTGGCGGCTTGATCGACGTAAAGCAAACTCGCACTTCCCCCTGAAAGATTGCCGATGAAAAACCCCTTCCCATCCGGGGACCAATCCAGGGAGTTGAAACCGGTCCAACCTTTTATAGGAAGATCGCGCGGGACTCCGCTACTGAGGCTCAGCAGGTGTATCTGATTGTCTCCGGCTTTGAGAATCGCAATGCGCTTGCCATCAGGGGACAGGTCCCAGTGGTAGTAGCCTAATGGATCGGTTTCAAATTTCAAGAGTTCACGGCCCCGACCTTTCATGGGATCGAGAACACTGAACAGGAGCAACTTGCCGTCGGGAATCTGTTCGGCGAAAACGCACAAATTTGCCTCGGCCCGGGAGCAGCGATGGCTGTTATAAAAGCGCGCTGAAAACACGTACTCGGGCGGACCGCCACTCAAAGGGACTCGCATCATACGCGCCATCGGCCACAACCGATCAGTTTTTTCAGCTATCTCCTGGTACAACAACCATGCACTGTCGGGGCTGATGCGGGGAGAATCGGCTTCCGCATTTTTTGCTCCGGCAACCAGGACTTCAGCTGAGTCCTGATCGAGCGGCTGCTTGAGAACGCCCCAGTGCCCATTGCGGTCGGATAGGAATATAACGGCCTTATTGTCGGGCGTCCAAGCCACTGGCCACTCATCAGCCTCGGCGAACGTAATCCGGTGAGGGGTTGTGATGCTGGTGCTTCCTTTTTCGAGTTGACCTAGATAGACGCCGCTTTGAGCCGACCACCTGTGAAATGCAAGCCGCTTTCCATCTGCTGTCGCGGTGATGTCGTCGATATGAAATGCAGCCCAATTCGTAAATCGATGGGGCTGACCTGTGGGTCGACCGGTCGGCAAGTCAACAGGAATCTCCCAAAGGTTATCGCTTTTCCCGTTGGGTTCAATGTCCGACCGGGAGAAGATGATGCGGCTGGGCATTAACCAATAGAAATCGTGAACAGTCGGAGACGAATAAACAGGAATGCGCTCCCGGCCGTTCAAATCGGAAATCTCAATGGTGACTTCAAACTTATCCTCTACCTGCAGAGATTGGATTAGTCGAAGTTTTAGGTAAGCCAGATGTTGGCCATCAGGCGACCATTTCACTGCTGAAAACGCACTGCCGTTATCCGCCGTGAAGAGCTGCCTGGGCTGCTCACCATTCGATCCCATGAGCCACACTTCACGGTCACCCAAACTGCCGGTATTGGTTGTAAAGACGATGCTGGAGTCATTCGGCGAAATCGACCATGCGCTACCGTCGTCGCGAATTTTGCGCGGGGATCCTCCAAAGCCAGAGACCACCCAAGTGCTGGTGTGCTGATCGAGGCTCGAGTCTGCAAGAAAACGCGAGCCGTCCGGAAACCAAGGCCCAATCCGCCATTCCGCCCCGCTCTCCTCCAGCGCTTTCGGTTGCGGGATTGTGCGGTCCTCCCCGGTGGCGATCAGGCGCAGGTGGATTCCTTTCACATCCCAGTAAGCCAAGTATTTACCATCTGGTGAAATGGTGCCGTTGGCTACCGCGCTTTCACGGGAGTTGGCCGTGAGTTGCTGCTGCTTCAGTTCGCGTTCGGCAGGGGGGTTGTGAATCAGCAGCCTCACGAGAAAAGTTGCGACAAGCAGAGCTGCAATCCCCAGCGCCGCAGGCACCAAAATCTTCCACAGCTTTTTCCGGCCAGTTTTAGAAAGCTCGGCTGCACTCACCGCAGCCGATGATCGCAATGCAAACGGAGGAACGGATGCCGATCGTAACCCCTGCGGGATTGAGCCAGTACCCGCGGCAGCAATCTGCACCGAGTCTACTTCCCGCTTGAGCCACAGGAGATCCGCGCGCATGTCTGCAGCGTGCTGATAGCGAAGCTCGCGATCTTTTTCAAGCGCCTTATAAACAATGGATTGCAACCCCGCGGGCAGCTCAGGATTGCACCGTGCTGGCAAGTCAGGAGAACCGTGGAGGATGGAATCGAAAACCGCCGCCGAAGTATCTCCCCGGAAAGGTAGCGACCCGGTCGCCATCTCGTAAAGCACCGCGCCGAAAGAGAACAAATCGGTACGGGAATCGAGTTCCTGTCCCAACGCCTGCTCCGGCGACATGTACACGATCGTCCCCATGGCAGAACCTGGAGCGGTCAAGTCCTGTAGCTCCTGAGTCCCCATGCTCTCGGTATTGTCTTCGCCACTGCTGCTGGACGACTTGTCCTTCAGCGTCAGCTTCGCCAATCCAAAGTCAAGAATTTTGGCGTGCCCACGCGCTGTAACAAAAATGTTCGCCGGCTTAATATCGCGATGGATGATTCCGTGCGAATGCGCAGCCTCTAAAGCCTCGGCAATTTCGACGCCCAGCCCGAGCAGCGTCTCCGTGTCGAGCGGACGCCCCGCAATACGCTCCTTCAGCGTCATTCCCTCCAGGTACTCCATGGCAATGAATCGTCTGCCATGCGCCTCGCCGATCTCATAAATCGTACAGATGTTGGGATGATTGAGAGCGGAAGCGGCGCGGGCCTCGCGCCGAAAACGCTGCAGAACTCGCTTATTACGCGCCACTAGCTCCGGGAGAAACTTCAGCGCGACGAAGCGTCCGAGCTCGGTGTCCTCGGCTTTATAGACCAAACCCATCCCGCCCCCGCCCAGCTCCTCGATTACCCGGTAATGCGAGAAGGTTTGGCCGAGAATGTGAAGGCCTCGCCGGTGGCTATCGTTCTGAGTCTGCATTGCCATTGGCATCTCGTCTCGATGCCGCGGTGTCTCTTACGCGATTAGAAGGAGATTTCACCCAAATGGCTTCTGGTAACAGCGCAGCGCTGTCCTGATCTGGCAATTTCAACCGTCACTCTAGGAGACCACTGAAAAGACGCGGAAAGAGACCCCTCTACGATACTCCCTTCTGTTGGCGACTTCGAGCCTTAAAGGGCGAGGTGTCGTTAAGCACACGATCATGAAACAGAAGATGAAGTGCAAGCAGTGGTTTTGCGGAACGGATGACCCGATTTCGTCGGGAAAAAAGCCCCGCCTTGCGGAGACTGCCATGAAAATGATCTCCGGCTACGCGGCTTCTTGCTGAGGTGTCAGGGTGACGGCGTAGCCCAATCTTTCTAAGCGGCGGACCAAGTTGCGGGTAAGGTGGTTTTTGTTGCGTGTATCCAGGTAGAGATCTCCCAAGTCGTTGTAGGAGACTTGCTGTAAAAGCATGGGATAAATCGCGACCAGGATCTTGTGGGCGATGGCGACCCGCAGCGCGCTTGTACC
>Ga0075425_100001510_pt1 | contig 22833 bp, 21 predicted proteins | sample SoiMethybrSBSTD4_FD_75300 | JGI IMG/M metagenome (GOLD analysis project Ga0075425, IMG submission 75300) | Bulk soil microbial communities from a Populus tree surrounding site in Tennessee, USA - Soil MetaG P. TD hybrid SBSTD4 | ecosystem: Environmental > Terrestrial > Soil > Tree plantation... | reverse complement strand
CTCGGGGATTTCCTCGAAATCCTTACGGTTGCGCGCCGGTAGCATGACCCGCGTGATGCCGGCCCGCGCCGCCGCCACCACCTTCTCCTTGATACCGCCGACCGGCAGCACGAGACCCCTGAGACTGATCTCGCCGGTCATGGCCGTATCGCTGCGCACCGTCCTATCTGTCAGCAACGACACGAGCGCCATGAACATGGCGACACCGGCGCTCGGTCCGTCTTTGGGAATAGCACCAGCCGGTACGTGCACGTGAATGTCGGCCTTCTCGAAACGCGCTGCATCGATGCCAAAATCACTGGCCCGGTTCTTGACGATGCTGAGCGCGGCCTGCGCACTCTCCCGCATCACCTCGCCGAGCTGCCCTGTCAGGATCAATTTTCCGCCGCCCGGAATGCGGGTCGCCTCGATGAAGAGGATGTCTCCCCCAACCGGCGTCCAGGCAAGGCCGGTGGCAACGCCGGGAACGCTGGTCCGCATGGCCAGCTCGCTCTCGAACTGGGGAGGTCCAAGCATGGTTGCCAGAGCATCGACATCGATGCGGATGGGTCCGGTCTGACCTTCGGCGATCCGCACGGCCGCGTGGCGCAAAGCTTTGCCCAGCTCGCGCTCGAGGTTGCGCACGCCTGCTTCGCGCGTATAGCGCTGAATGATCTCGCGCAGTGCCGCATCGGTAATCTCGACCTGTTCCGGCTTGAGGCCGTTTGCCTCGAGCTGGCGTCGTACAAGATAGCGCCGCGCAATCTCGAGCTTTTCGCTGGCCGTGTAGCCAGACAGCGTGATCACCTCCATGCGGTCGCGCAACGGACCCGGGACCGTATCCAGCAGGTTCGCCGTGGTGATGAACACGACGCGGCTCAAATCAAAGGGAACCCCTAGGTAGTTGTCGCGAAACGTGCTGTTTTGCTCCGGATCCAAGACCTCGAGCAGCGCGGCGCCGGGATCACCCTGGATACCCCTGCCGAGCTTGTCGATCTCGTCCAGCATCATCACGCAATTGCGGCTTCCCGCCTTGCGGATGGCTTGAATGATGTTGCCGGGGAGCGCCCCGATGTAGGTGCGCCGGTGGCCTCGAATTTCCGCCTCGTCGTGTACGCCACCAAGGCTCACGCGCACGAACTTGCGACCCATGGCGCGCGCGATCGACTGACCAAGCGACGTTTTGCCAACCCCCGGCGGTCCAACCAAGCAAAGTATCGGCGCCTTGCCTTGCGGGGCCAGCTTGCGCACGGCCAGGTATTCGACGATCCGGCGCTTGATCTTGTCCAAACCGTAATGGTCTTCATCAAGGATGCGGCGCGCTTCCTTGATATCGATCGGCTGCTCATCGGGCAGTTGCCACGGCAGCTCGACCAACCAGTCCAAGTAGCTGCGCACCATGCCGTGCTCGGCCGAGGCCTCGGGCATGCGCTCGAGCCTTCGCAACTCCTTGCGGGCCTGCTCCCCGACCTCCTTTGGCATGTTGGCCTTGCCGATCGCCTCGCTCAATTCGGCAATCTCGGCCTTGCCTTCCTCGCCTTCGCCCAATTGTCGGCGGATCGCCGCCAATTGCTCGCGCAGCAGGACTTCGCGCTGGCGCTCGTCGAGCGCGACCTTGGTCTGGCGGCCAATCTCTTGGGACAGCCGCAGCACCTCGATGCGCTGGGCCAGGAGACGGGACACCTTCTCCATCCGCGCCGTCACGTCGATCGTCTCGAGAATCTCTTGCTTTTCCTCGGCTTTCACATCCATGTAGGCGGCGGCAAAATCCGCTAGTTGCGCCGGGGTCGTAATCGATTGCACCGCCGCCAGCAGCTCCGCCGGTACCTGCGGCAGGAGTTGCAACGCCTCCACGGTTTGCCGCTGCAAATTGAGGAAGCGTGCCTCGATCTCGGGACCGCGCGAGGATGGCTCGGGAATGCGCACCACTTTGGCAACCAGAAATGGCCACCCCGGCAGAAATTCCAGGATTTCGAAGCGTTGGTCCCCCTGGCAGATCAAATGATGATTGCCGTCGGGCGCGGTGACGTAGCGCACCAAGTTGGCAACGGTACCAACCCGGTAGAGATCGGTGGGCTGGGGATCCTCCAGGCCTTGATCGCGCTGCATGAGAATGCCGATCTGGCGCTGCTCGCGCACGGCCTGCTGAGCCGCGGCGATCGAGCCGGGTCGCCCCACGCTGATGGGCAGAACCATCCCCGGATAGAGCACCGTATTGCGTACCGGCACGAGAATGAGGGCGTCGGACGGCAATGCCGCGCCCGCTGCGCCCGCAGCGTCCTTTGCCTCTAGCTCAACCATCACTCCGCCTTCCCGAGCGTGATCACCAGGCAGCCATTGCTCGTCGAGCGGTGCACGTCGCGGTAGCGCCCAGTGGGTAGACGGATGCGACGCTCGAATTGCCCCTGCGGCAGCTCAAGACGATGGATAACGGCGGTGCGCCATTCGCGGGGCAGGACCCGAGTGCCGGCAATGACGAGGTCATTGCCCTCGATCGCGGCCTCAACCTGCTCGGGAACCACCCCCGGCAGCGCCACCAACACCAGCACCTCGTCGGGGGTCTCCAGAATGTCGATGGGTGGTTCCCACGCCGGCCGACGCGAGGAGCCGCTGGGACGAAACATCTCGCGATGCATGCGTTCGGCGCGCGCCAGCATGTCGAATGCGTGCGACCACATCCAACCGCTGGGGAAATCCTTTTCCATCTCTTTCACCTCTCGCACCGCCCACGCCGCAGGCGGATCCGGGGCGGCTAGACATTCGCCCGACAAGGATCCGTGCTTGGCCCTAGCACACTCCTTCACGTGGAGAGCGGCCCGCCATTTACAAGGATAACGCAGAAGAGGCGGCACCGGCAGCGGTCAAGCTGTCCTTGCCGCTGTGGCCCCCTGCAGCCCCTCGGGCGGGGTCACTCCCAAGGAGGGCGTTGGCGTGGTTCCCGCCGCGGCGACGCCGTTGCCGATTGCAGCGCCGCCGGCGAGGCCAGCCCGATGGGTAAGGGATGCCGGCGCAGTGACTTTGGACAGGCCCTAATGCGGCGGCGCCAAGGGCTTCCCTATTGAGGTCACAACCGGCCATTAGGGAGGCCGCGGCGGCAAAGGGGCCGCCAACCTTGCGCGCAACCGTTTGCTGTTGACGCCACGCCATACCAGCCAGAGCAGCGCATGCCGAGACATGTTATCGCCCGCCGTAGCCTCCTCGGGACCGCGCTGGGTGCCCTTGCGGCAGTCGCAGCAGCCCCGGTGCTGGGGCAATCCTCGAGCCTCACGTTTGCCCAGTGGAGCGAGAAATTTCGCCCGCGCGCCCGCGCCCGCGGCGTGTCCGAGGCGACCTATGCTCGGGTCATGGGCAGCCTCAAGCCCGACACATCGGTTTACGCCTTGCAGCAAGCGCAACCGGAATTCAAGGAACCGATGTGGCAGTACGTCAATCGGCGCGTGTCCGACTGGCGTATCATCACCGGCAAAGCGCGCGCCCGCGAGTATGCCGCCAGCATCGAGCGCATTGAGCGGCAGTACGGCGTCGATCGCTATCTGATACTTGCCCTATGGGGCATGGAATCGGCATTCGGCGACATGGTCGTCGATCGCAAGTACATGCGGCCCGTCCTTCCCGCGCTCGCCGCCTTGGCCTGGGGTGAGCCCCGCCGGCGCGCCTACTGGGAGCACGAACTCATCAACGCACTTCTCATCATCGAACGCGGCTGGGCCCAGGAAAGGGAAATGCTGGGCTCCTGGGCCGGCGCCATGGGACACACCCAATGGATGCCCGAGGTCTGGCTCACGATGGGCGTCGACGGCAACGGCGATGGCAAGATTTCTCCATTTGGCGCGCCCGATGATGCATTTGCCGGCACGGCCCAGTATCTCGTGAAGCGCGGCAACTATCGCCGTGCCGAGGGCTGGGGCTACGAGGTGCGGCTACCGGCCCGCAGCAAACCGGCCGGCCTCAACAGCATCGCCGCCTGGCAAAGGCTGGGGCTTGTGCGCGCCAACGGAAAACCGTTCCCGCGACCCGCCGAGCGCGCCAGCCTTTGGCAGCCAGTGCCCGATGGTCCAGCCTTCCTGATTACCCAGAACTTCCGCGCCGTGCGCTCCTATAACCCTGCGGACAGCTACACCTTGGCGACCGTGCATCTCGCCGACCGCATTCGCGGGGAGGGAGAATTCGTGCAGCAGTTCCCTGGCGCTGAGCGGATACCGACGCTCGCCGAAGTGCAGGAGATGCAACGCCTTTTGACGGCCCGGGGCTTCGACACACGCGGAGCCGACGGTCGCATCGGCCCCGACACCGTTGCGGCGGTACGTGCGTTTCAGACGAAGCTTGGCATAAAACCTGCCGATGGGTATGCAGGCTTGAAGGTGCTGGCGCGCCTGCGGCAGGGAGCGTAGCGGAAGGCCTCGAATGCTTATCATTGATGCGCAAGTCCACCTCTGGCGCAAAGGCACGCCGACCCCACCGCACGGGCCCACCCCCTACTTGGTGGAAAACGCCATCAGCGGCATGGATGAGGCCGGCATTGACGGTGCCATACTACATCCTCCCTTGAGCTGGGATCCCGACTCCAACGAGCAGGCCGTCGAGGCGGTGCGGGCGCATCCGAGGCGCTTTGCCATTCTGGGCTACCCCGCCGACCTCAACAGACCCGATCGTCAGCCGCAGATCGCGACCTGGAAGCAACGCCCGGGCATGCTGGGCTTGCGTCTTTATTTCAACGCGCCTCACAACCGCTCCTGGCCCATCGATGGGACCCTCGATTGGTTGTGGCCCGCGGCCGAACAGGCCGATCTGCCGATCGCCCTGTTAGCCGGCGATTGGTTGGTGCGGTTAGGTGAGATCGCGGTCCGGCATCCCGGTTTGAGATTGATCGTCGATCATATGGGCGCGCTCAGGGGTGCGAAAGGCGACGCCGCCTTCCCGCATATGCCGGACTTGCTAGCGCTTGCCAAACTGCCAAACGTGGCCGTCAAGCTCACGGGCGGCCCGTTCTACGCAGAGGATGCCTATCCGTTCAAAAGCCTGCATCCCCACTACCGCCGGATGTATGACGCCTTTGGTCCGCAGCGGCTTTTCTGGGGCACGGACATTACTAAGATGCCGTGCTCCTGGCGGCAGTGCGTCGACCATATGCTCGAGATTGATTGGCTGCCCGAGGCCGATAAAAAACTCATCATGGGCGAGGCCATTTGCACCTGGCTCGGCTGGACGCGCTGAATTGAGGGCCCTGCCGTCGGCGCGGATGCGCCCCGGGCTTGCAAACCACCGAGACAACTCAGCCTTGCCAAAGGGAACGGCGCAAAGGGTGTCATGACTGAGGAACAGCCCGCAACCCTCCTGCCGCTTCTGCAGCCCCTGTTGCGCGCCATCGAGATGCTTCTTTTCATTCAACGGCATCTCAATCCAGCGGACTTCGGCGAGCTCATGGCGAGCATCGGTGAACCCGACGAAGACCTGAAAACTGCGAAGGCTTGCCAACCCGTGTGGCCGCAGGCCCCGCTAGATGTTGCCAGTAGACTGGAGGCGGCCAGCGATGCCGCCTTGCAGGCCTTCATCGGCTTGCGCAACCTGCTTCGCGCTGAAGGCGATATTCGAGGCGCCTACCGCGCCCTGCGCTTCCTCCCACAGGCCCTGGAAGCGCTTTATCCACTGGCCCGCAAATTGACGCCGGTCAACCAGTTCTTTCTCGATCCGACCGTGCGTTCAGACCCGGAGCTGCAACGCCTTTTCTTACAGGCGCCGGAGCAAGAGGACAGGGGCCTCCTGCACTTCGGGGCCGCCGAAAGGGGTGGATTTTGGCTTTACGTGCCTGAGCACTATCGGCCGGATGTCGCCTGGCCGCTGGTGATGGCGCTGCATGGCGGCAGCAGCACGGGGCGCCAGTTTCTCTGGAGTTGGCTGCGTGATGCCCGCAGCCGCGGTGCCATCCTGGCGGCACCGACGTCCGTTGATCGCACATGGGCCTTGCTGGGCTCCGACGCCGATACGCCTAATCTTTGCCAGGCGCTCGAGCTCATCCGATCGCGATGGAATGTGGACGCCGGACGTCTCCTCCTCACTGGCATGAGCGACGGCGGAACGTTCACCTACCTGTCGGGTCTCGCTGCCGCGTCCCCCTTTACGCACCTGGCCCCAGTCGCCGCCGCGTTCCACCCCATGTTGGCCGAGCTGGCCGATGCCGATCGCATGTTTGGGTTGCCGATCCACATCATTCACGGGGCTCTCGACTGGATGTTTCCACCCGAGCTGGCACGCCAAGCGCATGTCGCCTTGGCAAGCGCGGGCGCGGCCGTCACCCTGCGCGAGATCGCTGACCTCAGCCATAGCTATCCGCGCGAACTGAACGGGGAGATCTTGCACTGGCTTGCCGCGACCGCGAGAGGCCCGGCGGCCTCGCCCTGAGGACCTCAACGCGCATCGTGCTCCGCTGCACCATCCCCAATCGGAACCGAGAGGTGTCACGCACCGTTGACCCGAGCAGCGCGCTGTGGCTTCACGTCTGCAAGGCATGCACGGGCTCGCCACGATGACAATCGATCGCGCTGACATGGGAGCCTTCCGTGGTCCCGCCGAGCCTGGCGAGCCATGAGGCGAGCGATTGTCCGGGGCCGCGCTTCCAGGTGGTCAATCGAAAAGGGACGGGCGCCATGCGAGGCCTTATCCATCATCTCGACCTGACGGTCCGCGATCCGGACCAGGTGTTTGCCTTCTACGACACGGTTTTATCGGCGCTCGGCTATCAGCTCGAAAGGAAGAGCGCCCGGGGCTTCGATTGGAACCTCGTCTCCCCCGTGGGTGTCCATTCGATTGGCATCGTCCGGGCGAGCGCCGAAGGTGCGCAGCGCCCGCATGATCGTTACGCGCCCGGCCTGCATCACGTGGCCTGGGGGGTGGCAAGTCGGGACGAGGTCGATCGCATGCACGAGGTGGTGCGCCGCATCGGGGCGACCGTCTTGGATCCGCCGGCCGACTATCCTCAATATAATGACGGCCGCGGCTATTATGCCGTCTTCTTCGCCGATCCCGATGGCCTCAAATTGGAGTGCGTCTACACACCTCCGCAGTGACGCGCTGCCCGCCCGCGCCACTCACAAGGGCGCAAGAGGCACGCTCGACTTGGTCCGATCAGGACCAGCCTCGATCTGCAACCTCGGCCCGGTGCCACCGCTCGGCCACATGCCCGGCGCCAGCTCGCCAGGATCACGCCTGTTCGGTGCACCAGTTAAGCGAGTGCTGCAGGGGCATTGTGACGGCTCGGGGCAGCCGACCCCTCGAAAGCCCTACGGAACAGGCTTTGCCGTGCCGCGTTCCCGCGGCAGCTGCGAAGCGGCCTTCAACGATCAATCAACCAGCCCAGCGGGGTTCACCATGACAGCAATCGTCCGATGCAGAGGCGCGCTGGCGGCCTTGGCGGCCATCGCCATCTTCGGCCTTGCCGGCGATCAGGGATACGCACAACAATCCCCCGCCGCCGATCAAGCCAAAAGCAGCTTTCTCCTCAGCATTTTCCTGCGCCACGACCAATCCAAGACCCTCGATCAGATCAACGAGCACCTGCAGGCGAACGGCTACTTCAAGAAGTTTCCGCCCGAAGGAATCGAAGTCGCGTCGTGGTACGTGATGATGGGCGTTGGTCAAGTGGTAACGCTCCGGGTCCCGCCCGAGCGCCTGCGGGAGGTCAACCGCGCCATCGAGGAAAGCGCCTGGGGCGGCTTCAGGACCGAGTTCTATCCCACCTATGATTTCAAGGCGATCGCGGCGCAGCAGCGTAATGCTGCAAAGTGATCCTCTCCCGCCCTAATCGGGGCTGCGCCGGGCTTGCACGAGGGCAACGCCAACCGCGCTGGCCGCAAAACCTAGGACCTCGAAAAGCCCAATCGTCTTTGCGAAAGCAACGTAGGCCATCAGTGCCGAAGTGGGCGGCACCAGATAGAGCAGGGAGGCAGGGCGCGAGGCTTGGTCTTTCTGGATCAGAAACAAGAGGCCCATCGTTGCCCCAACGGCCAGCACGACCACCGACCATGCATAGACCGCAAACAGCGCCGGCTGCCAACTCGTCTGCCCGTGCTCGAAGACAAACGCAGCGGCCACGGCCGGAAGCGTTGCCCCGACAAACATGCACGTCGTTCGGCCCCACGCATCGCCAGCTTGGCTAAAGCGCTTTTGAAAGATCGAGCCATACGCCATCGAGGCGACACCCAAGAGCGCGCTGAGGACGAGGGCAAGGCTCGCCTCGGTCGGGACGACCCTGGGGAGCACAGCAAGGCTAAGGCCGGCAAAGCCGACAGCAATGCCGCACCACTGCAAGACCAGCAGGTCTTCGCCGAGCAGGAAGACCGCGAACAGCGCCGTGAAAACCGGTTGCAAGCCACCAATTAGAGCCGCGAGACCCACGGGGAGGCCCCAGTAGACGGCCCAGTAGAGGCCCATGACGGCGAAGCCTTGCAGACAGGCGCCGGCCCACAATAGGCCGGCCAGCTCCCCTGGCGTGCGGGGCCAGCGCGCGCCGAGCCAAGTCGCGATGACGGCGAGCAGAAGGGCAGCGCCCATATTGCGCCAGGCGACGAAGGTGAGAGGCTGGGCGTAGGGCACAAACACCCGCGGCACAATGAAGCCAGACGCCCATGCGAGGACGAAGGCTGCCGCGATCGGAACGATCCAACGGTTGCCTTCGATCGGCCTTGCAATCGCCCGCTCTTGCATCGCTTAAGTCCGTTGCCCGCGACCACCTCTTGCGCCGCCCTCCTGCCGACGTCTTCACGCACACGGGGTTGAGTGGGAGGCGATAAGGGAGAGCAGATTGGCCCTGATATGGGGTAAAACGCGCACGCGAGTAGGGCCGATACTTCGGAATTATCCGAAGCACCGAACCGGACGCAGGCGGCGCCATTCCCCTATGCTGCGAGATCAGCGCAAGAGAAAGATCGATCGCTGGGCAGTCTGGCGCGCAGGTCAAGATGCAGGTCCCTCGCGAAGAGCGGCGCACGCTCGCTTTCGCTGAGGAGTTGGTGGCGCGCGTCGCCCGTTCACTGGTCTCGAGCATGGATGCGCGCGCAAGGTCAAGGTGAGGTTTTCATGTTCTGTGTCCTGTTCGAAGTCCAGCCGAAGCCTGACCGCTGGGATGCCTACCTGGGGCACGCCAAAGTGCTCAGGCCCGAGCTCGAAAGGATCGACGGCTTCATCGACAATATTCGCTACCGGAGCCTCACCCGGCAGGGATGGCTGCTGTCGCTCTCCAGCTGGCGCGACGAGAAGTCCTTGGTGCGCTGGCGCACCGACCCCAAGCATCACGAGGTGCAACAGCAGGGTCGCTCCGACGTGTTCGGAGACTACCATTTGCGCGTGGGTCAGCTGACGCTTGATAGCAAGCCGCCGCCGGGGCACGTGCTGAGTGAGCAGAGACTGGATGAGACGGCCGTCGGCGCCGGCACGACCGTCACCCTCATTGATCGCCAGCGAGCGCTCAATGCGACCGGGCAACAGGCGTCCGCGCACGAGATCGCGCGCTGGCTGGGATTGGCCCCCGAAGCAGGCGGGCTCGTCGGCTGGGACGTATTCGACGCCGTGTTGACGCCCGGCGACGTCATCTTGCTCATGTCCTGGCGCGACCAGGCCGCCGCGGAAGCCTTCGAGCGCGGGCTCGGTAGGCGCGAGGGCGTGAGGGTCCGCCGCGTCCGCGTCATCCGCGACTACGGCATGTTCGACCGGCGTGAAGCGCCTCAATACTATGCCGCCGTGGTGCCGTCCTAACCGCATCAAAGATCGACGTCGAGCACGATCGGCACATGGTCGCTCAGGCCGGACCCGCACCACTCTTCATAGGTGCCAATGGCCAACTCGCTCACGCGCACCAGCATATGCGAGGGCAAGAAGACGTAGTCGATATGATAGCGCGGGCCGTCCTTCTGGCGGTCGCGCCAATAAAGCGTCGGCACCGACTCGCTGCCCTGTGGCTCGCCCCGCAGCTCGTGATAGGCGCTGACCAGTCCAAGCTTCGCCAGCGCCGTAACGGCATTGCCGTGATTAAGGCGCCAGCCGGGCCGATGCCAAAACACGTTGTTGTTGAAGTCGCCCGCGACAATGGCTGCACGCTCGGTCAGAAAGTCTCCGTACTTCTGGAGCGCGCGCCGCAGCGGACCCAGTTGATGTTTGCGGCTCACCCCGGCGCTGGCATTCTGCGCCCAAACCGCCAGCAGATTAAACGCTGCGGGACCGCTCACGTGCACCGGCGCAATATGGCGCAGCGTGGGGTAGAAGGGCTCACACAACCGCGCCGCATATCCATTGTAGGTGAAGACGGCGAGGCCCTTGTTGGGATTGCTGCCTATCCATACTGGATCAGCGCTGAGGCCCTCGCACGCGCCGCCTTGCGCGAGGCGGCGCGGTTCGGCGCATTCGCAGACGATGGCGACGTCCGGGCGCAAGCGGAGCAGCGCCGCAAACTTCCGATTGAGCGCCATAGAGCAATTCCAGGTCACAAGCCGCATGTCCAGGCCCAGCCCAGGTCTTCCGTCGCGGCCAGGGTTACCCCGCTTTTGTCCGCCAGGGGAGTTGCCGCGGCTCGGCAACGCAACTCTCCTGACAGGTGCCGTCAGCGTTCTCTCCCCAAAGCGTGCGAGCCGATGCTAGAGTTGTCCCCGCGCGTCCCCCCGGCCCCTGCGGATTGTGTCACCACCAGCCCGCGACGGCCTCTCGATCCTCGTCCAGGCAAATCACCCCTGCGTATGACCAACCATGCCCATCCCTGACTTCGAAGCGCACTTCATCGCCAACACGCCGGATGGGGTGCTGTTTGCCGACGAGGCTGGCATCATCCGCTTCTGGAATGCCGGCTGCGAGCGCCTGTTCGGCCACACCGCCGCCGAAGCCGTGGGGCAATCGCTCGACATCATTATTCCCGAAGCGCAACGCGCACGACACTGGCAAGGCTACGCCAACACCATGCGCACGGGACAATCCCGTTACGCCGCAGGGGATCTCTTGGCCGTACCGGCCGCCCGCAAGGATGGCTCGCGTATCTCCATCGAGTTCTCAATCGTGCCGTTTTGTGACGCCGAAAACCGCATGCTCGGCATGGGGGCAGTGCTGCGCGACGTCACCAAGCGCTTCGAGGAAACCAAAGCTTTGAGGAAGGCGCTTGCTGCCGCACAACGGTGAGCTGGCGAGATGTGCATGTGGCCCGACACCAAGATCATCGAACTGTTTGGCATCGAACACCCGATCCTGCTGGCACCCATGGCCGGGCCATCAACGGCAGAGTTGGCGATCGCGGTCTCGGAGGCCGGCGGCCTCGGCTCCTTCGGCAGCGCGCTGTCGAGCCCTGAGCAATTGCGCGCCGTGTTGGGTGTGGTCCGTCAGCGGACATCGAAGCCGTTCAACCTCAACTTCTTTACGCACGTGCCCCCTAAATTCGATGCCGTGCGCGAAAGACGATGGCAAGAGCGCCTCGCACCCTACTATGCCGAGCACGGCCTCAATTCCGATCCGAACCTGCCGCCTTCAAACCGCGCCCCCTTTACGGCCGAGACGTGTGCCATCGTCGAGGAGGTCAAGCCAGAGGTCGTAAGCTTCCACTTCGGCCTACCGGCCGAGCAGCTAATGGAACGGGTGAAGCGGGCGGGATCAAAGGTGATCGCCTCGGCGACGACGGCGCGCGAAGCGAAGTGGCTGGCCGAGCGTGGCTGCGATGCCGTCATCGCCCAGGGTTACGAGGCCGGCGGCCATCGCGGCATGTTTCTCACCGATAACCTCGCCGCGCAGGCTGGCACATTGGCACTCGTCCCCCAGGTCGTCGACCGCGTGTCCGTCCCGGTGATTGCGGCCGGCGGCATTGCCGATGGTCGCGGCATCGCCGCCGCCTTGGCCTTGGGCGCTAGCGGCGTGCAGATTGGAACGGCTTACCTATTCTGTCCCGAGGCAAACGTGCCCCCGCTCAACCGGCAGGCCCTCGCTGCGGCGCGCGATGATGACACCGCGCTGACCAATCTTTTCACCGGCCGTCCGGCACGCAGCGTCATCAATCGTTTGATGCGTGAGCTTGGCCCGATATCGCCGGATGCCCCGCAATTTCCCCTGGCCGGCGGTGCGCTGATGCCACTGAAAGCGGCGGCGGAGGAAAAGGGGCTAAGCGACTTCACCTCGCTCTGGTCGGGGCAGGCCGCGGCCTTGGCGTGCGAACTACCCGCGGCTCAGCTCACAAAAAAGCTGGCGCGCGACGCGCTTGAACGCTGCAAGGCTTTGAGCCCTCACGCCTGAGGCGCGCCAAGGCGCGCGGCTTTCGCTCAGGCTCCACGCCCGGATCGCGCCTTGTCGCGGCGGCCACCCGCCGCATCGACCGGCAGGATCGAGGTGGGCGTGCACAGCGCGAAGGCCGCGTAACCGCTCGCACTGGCGTCGATTTGCTCCTGCACCTCGGCCTGGGTCGGCAGGTGTGGCCAATCGCAAATGACGGTCATGACCCCATCGCCCCGAACGGCGATCAGGATGTGCGTCTTGTAGTCGATCGGTGGCGCGCTTTTGTCGTACATGTCCTGCTGCCTTTACGCGGCGGTGGCCTGCTCGAACCTTCGCCATAGCAGTGGAACGGCTGCGCCGGAGCCAAGCTCCTAGCAGTCCCCCTACGAACATGGTATCGCCGCCCTCTACTCTCAAGACACGCGCGCGGTCGAAAAAGACGGCGCTGTTGCCCGATTGCCCCGCCATCCCCTAGCCTCATCGTTTGCCGCGCGCAGGCGCGCACCAGAACAGTCCAATGCCAGGAGGTCACCATGATCAGCGCCAGAAATGCCGAGGTCAGCGCCATGCGGGTCAGTGCGGTCGAGGGTAAGCCCACCTACGGCGGGCAGCTCGCCGTAAAGCCTCTGATCAGCGGCGAGACCATGACGTTCCTCGAGATCCGCTACGCCGCCGGGGTCGGCGCACCGCTCCACACGCACTCCCATGAATCGATTGCCTACGTCGTGCGAGGGAAGGTGAAATCGACGGTCGGCAGCGAGGTGTTCATTCTGGGGCCGGGCGATGTTTGCCGGCATCCCAAAGGCGTGCCGCACGGCCTCGAAGCCATCGAGGACTCCCTGGTCGTTGAAATCAAATCGCCGGCTCCGGACCTCGCTGCCTTCTTTGCCATTACGAGCTAGCGGCGGTGCGGCAAGCGCCTCTTTTCCCGGCAATAGACACGGCCGCGTGCGCCGCCACTCCCACAGCACGGGCCCTCTTGTGTGCGGCCGCGGCGGGCGATTGCCAGATGCGTGAGGCTTGGCCATGATGCTTGGCCCTCCAGGAGTTCTCGACGCCTCGCCATGATTCCATTGACCGGCTACGCAGATCGGCTTTCCGTTCGCCCCGGAGAAAGCATCCGTTTTCATGTATCGAACGCCACCGGCTCGCCCATTACCGCGGCTTTTCTCGTGCGGGTCGTTTCCGCCGATGCGAACCCCGCTGGGCCTGGCATCCGTACGGTCAACGTGGATGCCGACGTGCGCACAATCGCTCCCTGCCTGCCACAAACGGCGCGGCCGGGCTCTTACGCCGTGGCCGACGTCGGCAACGCGCTGGCGAACCTGGCAGGGTTGACGGTCATTGCCAGCATCTGCCCCACCAGCGTCGGCGGGCGAAGCCGACCGATCCTGACGGCAGTCTCAGCAACCGGTGGCGGCTTCGCTCTTGCCATCGACGAGGGCGGCTGCCTGTGTGCCGTGCTCGGAGCCGGCCGCACCGCCTCCAGCGGCGTGCCGTTACGCGAAGGTGCCTGGGCCCGGGTCTGGATGACGTGGGATGCCGCCGCAGCGACGATCAGTGTCGGTCAGCTGCCGCTGGTGCGCGGTAAACCGGCCGGCGCCGCCTCAGTGGTGACCACGCCGCACCCTGAACCGGTGCTGACGGGCGCTGCGCAAGTGCTGATCGGGGCAGCGGCGAAAGATGGTTCCGCGCGCACCTTCAATGGGCGCATCGAGCGTCCCATGCTGTTCAATCGCGTGCTCGAGGAGGACGAGATTGCGCGCGCGGCGCAGCGGGAAATGCTGCCGGGGCTGATCGCCTGCTGGGATTTCGCGCAAGCCATCCCTTCCAGCGAGATCATCGACGTTGGACCGCAGCAATGCCATGGCCGGCTTTGCAACATGCCGACGCGGGCGGTGACGGGCTCGACTTGGTCGGGCCGGGAGATGTGCTGGCGTCACGCCGTCGACGAGTATGCCGCCATTCACTTTCACGACGATGACATCGTCGATTGCTGCTGGCCGGCGACGCACGAATGGACGCTACCGAGCGACTTTGCCTCAGGCTCCTACGCTTTGATCCTCGAAGCCGGAGAGGCGCGCGAAAATATTCCCTTCTTCGTTGTGCCCCCGCTTGGTAAACCGCGCGCGAAGATCTTGGTCTTGATGTCGACCTTCACCTACGTCATTTACCAGAATAACGCGCGGCTCGAGTGGCTCAAGGATCCCAGCTGGCGCGAAACCTGGCGGGCGCTCAGCAAGGCCTGGAACGGCTACCCGCACTACCCCGGCGAGCATCCGGAGTACGGCTGGTCCACCTACAATTTTCACACGGACCGTACCGGGATCTGCTTTGCCTCTTGGCATCGCCCGATGCTGAACGTGCGCATCGGCTACATCACTTACCCGCACGAGGAGCTGCGCGCCTCGGGCCTGCGGCATTACCCTGCCGATCACCACTTGCTGTCCTGGCTCGAGGCGAAAGGCTACGCCTTTGATGTCATCACCGATTGGGAGCTGCACCACGACGGTCAGCGCGCGCTCGAGGACTACCCCGTCGTGCTTACGGGGACCCATCCCGAGTACCATACGCGGGCAACGCTCGATGCCCTCAAGGCCTATCGCGACGGCGGCGGACGCTTCGGCTATCTCGGCGGCAACGGCTTTTATTGGAAGATCGCCTTGGCAGAATCGCAGCCCGGGCTACTCGAAATCCGCCGGGCCGAGGGGGGCATTCGAGCCTGGGCTGCGGAAGCGGGCGAGTACTATAACCAGCTCGATGGCGAGTATGGCGGGCTGTGGCGGCGCAACGGCCGTCCGCCGCAGGAACTGGTCGGCGTGGGCTTCACCGCCCAGGGTGCATTCGACGGCTCCTATTATCGGCTCAAGCCCGGCGTGCGTCAGGACGCGCGCGTCGCCTGGATGTTCGCCGGCATCGAGGAGGACATCATCGGGGACTTCGGCTTGTCCGCGCACGGTGCGGCGGGCTTCGAACTCGATCGCACCGACAAGCGGCTGGGCACACCGCTGCAGGCCGTGGTCGTCGCCGCCAGCGAGAACCACCCACCCGAGACCCCCTGGGTGCTCGTACCCGAGGAGTACCTGACCCACCTCTCGACCACGACCGGCCAGCCCCCCGCCGAGATGATCCGCGCCGACATGACGTTTTTTGCAACCGCCCAGGGTAAAGGCGCCGTGTTCTCGACGGGATCAATTACCTTTTGCGGTTCGCTGCCGAGCCACGGCTACGACAACAATATCTCACGCTTATTGGGCAACGTGGTCGAGCGCTTCCTTGATCCGCGGCCCTTCAACTGAGGCACGGCAGCCCCGTGGGGCGGAGACGGCGGCCCGCTCAGAGTTCTTTTTCGGCGAGCGTGCGGAAAGCGTCGGGCACGGAGCGTAGCTGCCCCATGGCAAGCGGCCCGTAGCGGAGTGCCCCCCAGCCGAAGCGATCACGAACCTTATCCATCGCTCTGTCGGCACGCGCGCGTGCCCCACCTTTTTGCGAACCGGGACGATGAGCCTCGTCTGCCAGCCCGAGCGGCAGCTCGAGCTGGGTCACGGGGTGTTGCTCGAGCCTCGACACAGAAATAGCGAGCAGCGAGATCGTTCGCTCCTCGGGATGCGCGGCCAGCACGGCACGCACCAGGTCTTCGGCGATTTCGGCCAGCATGGCCGTGGCCGAAATGGGCTGCGGCAAGGTCACGGAGCGGCTGACGGCGCGCAGGTCGGCGAAACGCACGCGAACGGATATGGTCCAGCCCGGCCGGCTCTTGGCCCGCAAGCGCGTACCGATCCGATCCGCAAGCTGCCAAAGCACCGGCCGCGTGACGCTTGGATGCGCAAGCTGGTGGCCAAGCGCGCACTGCGCTCCCGCCGACTGCGCCCGGGCTGCCGTCCTGACCACGCGCGGATCGCAATTCCATGCGAGCGCGGTCAACTTCATGCCGAGCGCTCGGCCCACGAGGCCACTCAGCCGCGCGTCTGGCAGATGCGCCAACTGGCCTATTGTGATGACACCAACCTCGGCGAGCCGCGCCTCCGTCGCCGGCCCAACGCCCCACAGCAAATGCACGGGCAGGTCGTGCAGGAAAGCCAGCTCGCATGCCGGGTCGACCACGACGAGGCCATCGGGCTTGGCCACCTGCGAGGCTATCTTGGCGAGATGCTTGGTGCGCGCGATCCCCACCGAGATCGGCAGTCCCAATTCCTCGCGCACGCGCCGGCGGATGCTTTTGCCAATCTCGAGCGGCGATCCGAACAGACGCTCGCATCCCGCCACGTCGGCGAAAGCTTCGTCGATCGAAAGCCGCTCGACGAGCGGCGTATAATCGCTCACCACCTTGAGCGCGGCATCGCCCAAACGCTGATAGGCATCGAAGTGCCCCGCCACGAAGCGCAGGTGCGGACAGAGCTCAAGCGCCCGCCGCCCCGGCATGCCGCCCCGCACGCCGAAGGCCTTGGCCTCATAGGAGGCGGCAAGCACCACCCCGCCACCGACCGCAATGGGCTTGCCGCGCAACGCGGGATTGAGGAGCTGTTCGACGGAGGCATAGAAGGCGTCGAGGTCCGCGTGCAGCATGGTGGCGGCACCTGACATATCAACGCATCCTTGGCCAAATTCGCTGGCGCGCGGCGCCAAATACGCCCGTGCGCTTTTAGAACATAACGGGAACAAGAGGCCTGCTGTCAAGGGACCCGCCGGCCGCGCGGCCCGGGCAGGGCGAACCCGTTGCGTCCTTCCTGCCTCTTTCCGTCGCAGGGCGGGGCCAGCGGGGGTCGCCGGGGATCGTCGCGGTGGCCTATGTCCCGGCTCGTGCAGGGGCTTGTCCGTTCAAAGGAGAGGAACGGATGCCAAGTGATCCTGGCAAATGCTGACGTAGGGCCGCGACGGGCGTCCAAAGCGTGGGTGCACGACCTGCCCACCGGCCTTCGCCGCTTTTGCAACGCGTTTCTGCCGGACCCTGGTTGCGCGCGCTCGTTGCGCCGACGAGGCCCCGCGATGGTGTGAGCGGCTGGGCGATGCTAAAGCATAAATGATTGGCCGCAACGGGAGAGTGGCGATGAGCATTGGCATCGACCTCGAGTGCCTCAAGGGTGTCCGCGTCGTGGATTTCACCCAGTTTGAGGCGGGGCCGTCCTGCACCGAAGCGTTGGCCTGGCTCGGCGCCGAGGTCGTCAAAATCGAGGCCTTGGGCACCGGCGACCCCGGTCGGCGCTTGCAGCCCGGTCGTATCCAGGACGACCCGTGGTATTTCCATCAGTTCAACGCCAACAAGAAGTCGGTGACCTTGAACCTCAAGTCGGCGCAGGGCCTTGCCATCGTGCGGGCGCTCCTCGCCAAGGCTGATGTGACGGTCGAGAACATGGCGCCGGGCACCATCGAGCGGCTGGGTCTCAGTTATACCGAGGTCAAAGCGATCAACCCGGGCATCATCTATTGCCGCGTCAAGGGCTTTGGCGCCGGCAGCCCGTACGAAAAGAACCTTGCCTTCGATATGATCGCGCAGGCCGCGGGCGGTACCATCAGCGTCACCGGCGATGCCGACCGCGCTCCCGTCAAGCCGGGGACGTCCCTCGGCGACACGGGCACCGGCATGCTGATGGCCATCAGCATCCTCGGAGCGCTCTATCAGCGTGCCAAGACCGGGCAGGGGCGCCTGCTGGAAGTGGCCATGCAGGACGCCATGCTCCACTACATGCGTGTCCCCTTCTCGCGCACGCAACTGAGCGGCAAAGCGGTACTGCGCGATGGCAGCAGCCGCTCCACACCCGGTGGCCTGACGCCCTCGGCGCTTTACCCCTGCGATCCCGGTGGGCCCAATGACTACGTCTACGTCTTCTGCAGCCGGGCGAACCCGGAACACTGGCAGCGCTTGCTCAAGGTCATCGGACGCGAGGATCTGAGCGGGGATAGCCGCTACGACACGCAACGCGCGCGCAGCGAACGTGGGGCAGAGGTCGACGCCATCATCAGCGACTGGACACGCCGCCGCAGCAAACAAGAAGCCATGCGCCTATTTGGACAAGCGGGCGTACCCGCCGGTGCGGTTTTCGATACCTTGGAGTTGCTGAACGAACCCACTTTTGTCGAGCGCGGCATCATGCAGACGGTCGATCATCCCACGACCGGGACGGTCAAGATGCCGACCTGGCCCGTGCGCTTCGATGGCGCCACGCCGAAGTTGCGACCCTCGCCGCTGCTGGGTGAGCATGTCGAGGAGGTATTGGGCTCCTGGCTTGCCATGAGCGCAGGCGACATCGCTGCGCTGCGAGAGGAAGGCATTCTCTGAGCGCTTCGCCTGGTTGACCAGCTCGCCACCGCCTTACTGGGGAAAACTGCATGCTCAGTCTCAAGGACAAAGTCGTTTTCATTTCCGGTGCCGGTTCGGTCGGCGACGATCCCGATGCCAAGGTCTGGGGCAACGGCAAGGCGACCGCCGTGCTGCTGGCGCGCCAGGGGGCCAAGATTTATGGCGTCGACGTACGCAAGGAGGCCGCCGACGTCACCAAGTCGATCATCGAGCGGGAGGGCGGCACCTGCGCCACCCGCGGCGTCGACATGACCAAGGCGCCGGAGGTCGAAGCCGCGGTCGCCGATTGCATGGGCCGGTTCGGACGCATCGACGTGCTCGTCAACAACGTCGGTGGTTCGGCACCGGGCACCGCGGTCAGCATGAGCGAAGAGGTCTGGGACCAGCAGATCGAGCACAACCTCAAGACGGCGTTTTTGGCCTCAAAATACGTGCTGCCGATCATGGAACGGCAGGGCAAGGGCGCCATCGTCAATCTGGCCTCCGTGGCGGGCCTGCGCATGTCGCCCGATCGCGCGCATATCGCCTACTCGACGACCAAGCTCGGCATCCTGGCGTTTTCCAAATCGACCGCGATCGCCTATGCGAAAAAAGGCATTCGCTGCAACACGGTGATCCCGGGGCTTATGCATACCGCGCTCGTCGAGCATCGCTTGGCCAAAACCATCGGTGCCAACGACGTCGAAGCGCTGATCGCCAAACGCAATGCACAATGCCCAACCGGCAAGATGGGCGATGCCTGGGATATCGCGCACGCCGTACTGTTCCTTGCCTCCGACGAGGCGCGCTATATCACCGCCGCCGAAATCCTGGTCGACGGCGGGCTGACGGCGACAACGGGCGGGGGCTAACGGGTGGCATCGGCGGCGCGCACCAATCCCACCTATCAACGCTTGGGTAGCCGCTCGAAGTTCGGCAGATCCTCGGGAATGTGGTGAAACGCCTGCTTGTCGATGGTGTAAATGGCGAGCTTGGGCGCGCCAAATTGGCTTGGGTCATCGAGCGTCCCGACCTTCACGATCACGGCCGGGAAACCCTGCGGGCGGGTGGCGAGGTGGGTGCCGCACTCGGCGCAGAACTCGCGCGTGACGGGGCGTTCCAGATCGCTGCGCCGAAACGATTTGGGCGGCTCCTTGGTGTAGCGAAAGCCGCTCACGGGCATGGCGATGAAAAAATTGGGGGCGCCTCCAGTGATATATTGGCACTCGCGGCAGTGGCATTGTGCCTGCATCATCGGTTCGCCTTCGGCGAGGTAGCGCACCTTGCCGCAATAACATCCGCCTTCCAGTCGCATGGCTCTTCTCCGGGCTTGGCCAGGGCTTGCGCCTCGTTTAGCCCTTGCTAACCCAACGCGCAACGCCGGCGCCGTCGGGCCGCTGCGGCTCGGCCTTGCCGATGCGGCGGCGATGGCGGGCGCGAGGCCCGCCGCTCGGGCCCCGCCCGCGGCGGGGCAAGGCTTTGCCGGACCGGGCGTTTTCAACCGGTTGCCGGCAGCAGTCTCTTTTCCGCCCAAATGCCGCTTGATAGGCTCTCAAGTCGCAGCTTTCGAGCGGCGCCAGGAATGAGCCCGTGACGCAGGATGAGCCGGACTGCCGCATCTATCTCGTGGTCGAGGCCGCGCCGGCGGCGATTGAACACCTCAGCGCGGCCGCCAAAGTCGCCGATATCGCCTGCTGTCTGATTCTGCCCGCCACAGGCACGCCCGACGCGGCCACACGAGCCCGTCCGATCGTAGCCGCCGCCCAACAGGCCGGGATTGCCGCTTTGATCGCGGGCGATGCCGACCTGGCGCGCGCGCTACGCGCTGATGGCGTGCACCTCGCCCCCTCCCCCCAAATCCTTGCCGCCTACACCGCGGCCCGCCAGTTGCTGGGACGCGACGCCATCGTCGGGGCCGATGCCGGCGTGTCGCGCCACGATGCCATGTCGCTGGCGGATGCTGGCGCCGACTACGTCGCCTTCGGGGCACCGTCCCACCTCAAGGACCGTGCCCGCGCCCGTGAGCGGCGCGACGCGCTCCTCGCCTGGTGGTCGGAAATCTTCGAGGTGGCTTGCGTGGCCTTGGACGTCGAGGCGGCTGATGAGGCCGAGCGGTTGGCACACGCAGGCGCCGACTTCGTCGCCGTCGCCGTGCCCTCGACACCTGCCGCCGCCACCGGCGAACTCATCGCCAAGATTGGGGCCGCCATCGGCGCCAATGTGGAGGCAGGTTAAGGAATTAGGCGATGCGCTCGATCTTCGTCCTCATCCTGACCTTAGCGCTGCTCGCGTCTTCAGCGCAGGCGGAAACGAGCTCGTGGACATCGCAGGGCGATGCGGCGGGGGCGGCCGGCAAAAAAGCCGCCGCGCCGGCGAAAGCGGCAAAGCCAGGCGCCGCCAAGCCGGCGAACCCCGCGCCAACCAACAGTGCAGCCCCTGCCGGCGATGGCGTCAGCAGTTACGCCAAAGGCGCCTCCCAAGGCGAGGACCCCGCCTACGAGGCTTTTGACCAAGGTCGCTATCTCACGGCCTTGGAGCTTGCCGTGAAGGCGGCCGAGCAGGGTGATCCGCAGGCGCACACGCTGGTTGGACGCCTCTATGGTGAGGGCTATGGGGTGGCAAAGAATTCCGCGCTCGCGGCCAAATGGTACGCGCGCGGCGCCGAGCTGGGCGACCCGGAAGCCATGTTTGCCTACGCCATGATGCTGGTGGAAGGCCAGGGTATCGACAAGGATCTCGTCGCGGCAGCCCGCTACTTTGAGGCCGCGGCGGTGCACCGCCACGCGCTCGCCAACTACAATTTGGCACTCCTCTTTCTGCGGGGCGAGGGCAAACCCGAGAACCCCTATCGCGCTTTCATGCATATGCAGTTTGCGGCCGAAGCCGGCGTTACGGCGGCGCAATACGATCTGGGCACCCTCTATGCGACGGGCACCGGCATTGAACCCAATGCCTTCGAGGCCGCGCGCTGGATCGGCAAGGCCGCGGCCGCCGGACACCCCGAAGCGGCGCTCGAGTTCGGTGTGATCCTGTTTCGCGGTCACGGCATCCCGGTGGACGAGAAGCGCGGCGTGGAGATGTTTAGGGCCGCCGCCGAGAAGGGGCTCGCCTCGGCGCAAGATCGGCTCGCGCGCTGCTATGTCTATGGCGCCGGGGTGGAGAAAAATCTGGTGCAGGGGGCCAAATGGTACCTGATCGCCAAGGCCGGCGGCCTCGAGGATGACGGGCTTGAAAAAGTGCTGAGCCAGCTCTCAAGCGCCGATCGCAGCAAAGCCCAGAAGGCCGCCAGCGACTGGCGCGAGCGCGCACAGGTCGGCATGCCATAACCTGCCGAGCAAGCCAGGCGCCTCGGCCTCAGCCCGCGGCAGGGACCCGAGCCGTGGCCGCGAGCCCTTCGGCATCCTTTAGAGTTTGATAGGCGGCCAGGAAGGCCTTCACCGCCATGCCCACGACGTGGCTGATACGCGCCGGCGCCGGCGGACCGGCGGCATTGAACAGCATGGGTTTGAAGGTCGTCGACACGCAGGCATCGATGAATTGCGCGGCGGCCACCTCCGTATCGTGCGGCTCGAGCGCGCCCTGGGCGATTTTGTCCTGCAGGTAGCGCTTGAGGCTGCCGATGCCGAGGGCTGGACCGGAGGCGTAGAACTGGGCGCCGATCTCGGGCATGCGATCGGCAATGGCAATGATGGTCCGCAGGGACGGCACCCCGTCGGGCCGGCACAAAAAGCGCGTCAGTTCCTCGCCGAGGCGCTGCAGTTCGCTGGCGATCGGCGCCTCGCGGTCGAGCGTGAAGATCTGCTCGGCCTCGGCCCGGCACTGCTCCTCGACGATGGCCTCAAACAGCTCCTCTTTGCTCTTGAAGTAGACGTAAAGCGTACCCTTGGAGACGCCCGCCTCGCGGGCAATCGCGCCCATGCTCGCCGCATCAAAGCCCTGGGCGAGGAACATGTGCCGCGCCCCTTCCAGGATCTGGCGCCGCTTCAGCCGCTCGCTGCCCGCCGGCGCTTGGCCTTTGTCTACGTCCGTCGCCATCACGCGCTCTCTTTTCGCCAATCGGTCTCGCCAATCCGTGCCTTGGTCACCGGGGCCTCCCCGCGGCTCACAAGCCAGTGACCGAACCGTTCGGTCATTGACATATGGTGACCCGCCGCCTATGTCAAGGGTCGCTGACCGAACCGTTCGGTTAGGGGTTGAGGTGAAAAAATGTTCGAAGATCAAGAACTCAAAGACAACCAAATGGATCGGAGCCCCGAGGGCGGGGAGTACGCCCCGGTACCCCAGCCAGCCGCTGCCCCAAGCTCGGGCGCAGCGCCGCGGCGTCGGCTCGTTATTTTGGGGGTCCT
>Ga0075425_100001509_pt1 | contig 22841 bp, 26 predicted proteins | sample SoiMethybrSBSTD4_FD_75300 | JGI IMG/M metagenome (GOLD analysis project Ga0075425, IMG submission 75300) | Bulk soil microbial communities from a Populus tree surrounding site in Tennessee, USA - Soil MetaG P. TD hybrid SBSTD4 | ecosystem: Environmental > Terrestrial > Soil > Tree plantation... | reverse complement strand
TGGAAGAGAAGACAGTGCCCCTGCAATCTGCCCCCGCTGCGGGCGGTCATAGACTGCCCCTACAGAAGGAGACGGTTGCGGTAGAGGCGGTCTATGACCGCCCGCGGAACCGAACTAGGGCCGCAAGTTCCAATGGCACCGGCGTCGAGCTCGCGCCATTACCAACACCTGCCGTGGAGTCCCCGCGCGTCATCCTCCACAAAGATACCCGCATGGAAGAGCTCATCGGGGAAATTGCGGACCTCAAGAAATCCATGCGATCGCTGAGCAAAGCCATACCGGCGAAATCTCAAGACAACGGCGGCGGCCTCTTCGCCGAACTCGTTCATCAGGGAATTGATCACGACCTGGCGGACCACCTCATTACGACAGCATCTCGCGGAAAACCGGCCCCAACGGAGTTACGAGAACGTGTTCGCCGTCTCCTGGCCGATCAGGTGACCATTGCAGCGCCGGCCGAATTTCAGGCTCGCACGCGCATGGTCAGCGCCTTTGTTGGCCCGACGGGCGTCGGAAAAACGACAACGATCGCGAAGATTGCCGGCCATGCATCGATTCGGCTGAAGAAGAAAGTGGCCATGATTTCGACAGACCACGCGCGCATCGGTGGCCAGGAGCAGTTGAACAGGTTAGGCGAGCTTCTCGGCGTCCCGACTTACGCGTGTGCGGATGTTTCTACTCTCAAGGACCTCGTGGACAGTCTTGATGACCGCGATCTGGTCTTGATCGACACTCCGGGATCGAGCCCTTCCGATCTTGCCCGGCTGACGAAGCTCGAAAAAGTGACGTCGGTTGCGAATGCCAAAGTGCACCTTGTTGTCAGCGCCACAACTCGATCGGAAGACATCATCAAGATCGTTTCCAGGTTCAAGCGCTTTAACCCGAACAGCGTGATCTTCACGAAGATGGATGAGACCGATTCAAAAGGCCTGGTCGTCGGCGACTCGCTTCGCAACGAACTTGCCGTTTCTTACCTGACCAATGGACAGCGGGTGCCTGAGGATCTGCTGCTTCCGAGCGCCGAAGAAATGGCGCGATACGTATTGCCAATGGAGCCCGCACTATGACCGCTGCAGAAAGAGAGAGCTTGATCATTGAGACACTTCCGCTGATCAAGCACATTGCCCATAGGGTCGCGACACGGCTGCCTACCAACATTGAAATGCGTGATCTCATCAATGCCGGTGTGCTCGGATTGCTCGATGCCGTCGACAAGTTCGAACCCGAACGTGGAGTAAAGTTCAAGACCTATGCCGAAGTCCGGATTCGAGGCGCGATTCTCGATAGCCTCCGAAATCTCGATTGGGCGCCACGATCGTTGCGCAAGAAGAGCAAAGACCTGGAGAGAACCTATTCAGAGTTGAGCCAGAAGCTCGGACGGCCGGCAACGGACGAAGAAGTTTCCGAGGCACTGGGCGAAGACATCGAGGACTACCATGCGCTTGTCGATCAGCTGCACGGATTGACGCTCGGCTCTTTTGAGAACCTGAGCGACAGCGAAGACAGCGAAAACTACATCAATTACTGCCCCGATGATGGAACGAACGACCCCTATGTGAAGTTCGAGTCCAATGAGCTGACCAGCCTGCTGGCCGAAGCCATTGACGATCTTCCGGAGAAGGAGCGGCTCGTTCTCTCGCTGTACTACTACGAAGAATTCACGATGAAAGAAATCGGCACGCTGCTGGGCGTGAATGAGTCGCGCGTGTCGCAGCTCCATACGAAAGCGACGCTCAAGCTCCGATCCAAACTGGGCAAGGCTGTGCCTGATGTCGAAACCATGTTCAAGAGTGTTGCAGGATGAAAGTTCTAAACGAAAAGAGAGTTCAGAAATACAACTTCAAGCGGCCAGACCGTATTTCAAAGAATCAAATCCGATCGCTTCATTTCGTGCACGATCGCTTCGCCCGTAATTTTTCATCGTCGATTTCTGCTTACCTGCGCACCGTGCTCGAAGTCACGCTGGAGAATATCAACCAGATCACTTACGCCGAGTTCCTGGCCTCGATATCGGACCCCACGTGCTTCACGGCGATATCGATGAAACCTCTGGATGGTGTTGCGGCCTTCGAGATGAGTCCATCGATCGTATTTCCGATGATCGACCGTTTGCTTGGCGGAGCCGGCCGGACCATCAACAACATGCGCGCGATGACTGAAATCGAGCAAAGCATTATCCAGGGCGTGCTGAAGGTTATGGTGGACAACCTGAAAGAGAGCTGGCGACCCGTGTACCAAATCGACTTCAGTCTCGGCGCGACGGAAACGCATCCGCATATGGTGCAGGTGACGTCGCCCAACGAAATGATCGTGCAGTTCCAGTTTCAGATACGGATGCGAGAGACCGTCGCGAAGATGCACATTGCAATGCCGACATTGGTTCTGGAGCCGATCATCCACATCTTTGACCAGGAGGACAGCAAGAAAAAAATCATTCACGACGGAACGCTGTTGCACCAGCTGCGCAACATTCCAGTGAACGTCAGCATCGAGACGTCGGAAAGCTCGTTCCCCATGGAATCGCTTCTATCGCTTCAGGTCGGAGACACGTTGGTCCTCGATCAGAAACAAGAGTGGCCCGTGCAGATCAAGGTTGCCGGTAAAAACAAATTGCACGCGGTAGCTCAGATGGACGTAAACAGAAAGGCATTTGCGGTGACAGGCTTTGTCCGTCCCCGTAGAGAGGAGTCACTCAATGGACACATCGCTGAGTAACGACGCGGCTGAGTCGGCGATCAAAACCGCCGGTGAGGAAGACGTCAAGGGAAACCTGGCCGTCCTCCTGGACGTTCAGCTTCCCGTATCAATTCGATTCGGCGAAACCGAAATGGTGCTGGAAGAAATCGTCAAACTCGGCGTCGGTTCGGTTATCGAATTGAATTCCGGCATGGATCAGCCGGTCGAGCTCGTCGTCAACAATCGTATTTTGGCCCGCGGTGAAGTGGTCACCGTGGATGGTTTCTATGGAATTCGAATTACGGAGATAACCAGTGCAGGCGAACGATTTAAATCTCTCAATTCATAGTCCGATTCTCATTTACTCGTTTCTGGCCGCGTACGGCCTGATGACGGTCACGCTGCTCCTTTACGTCCAGTCGAAGTTCCGTCACGCGGCAAAGCTACTGCAGGCGCTTCAGGCAGAGTGGAGCACGGCAGATTCGCGTCATGCGGGTTTTGTCGGCAAGGCCCAGGAACAGATTGCAAAACTTTCCGTGCCTGCTCCGGCGGCGAAGCCGGTAAAGACATCCACGGTGAATCTCGATATCCGGAACCAGGTAGTAGCCATGGGTAAAAAGGGCTTCACGGCGCCGGAAATCGCAAAGACGTGCGGATTGCAGGAAGGCGATGTTGAAGTTCTGCTCGGCATGGCCAGACTTCAAAAGTAAACGATGGGCAGGAATTGCCAGACCCGGCCAATCTTACCTATCGGCAGATTTCGTCAGAACTTTAGTTGGTGGGAGTTGATGCTGGAGTGCTGGTTGCATAGGCGGCTGATATGAGCGATGCGTTTATCGATGCGTATTCCGCGCTCGACGCGCGGTTGAAGATTGTTGATGTCATTACCAACAATCTGGCGAACGCAAACACCGTGGGTTTCAAGAGAGACTTCGGTCACATTTTGGAAGGCGAAACCGGATTCGATGTTGGCACAAACATCGATCTCTCTTCGGGAGACCTCATCGGAACCGGCAATAACCTGGATGCGGCAATCAATGGCGAGGGCTTCTTTGCCATCGAGACGCCGTCCGGCGAACGCTACACGCGGGCCGGAAGCTTTGGTGTCAACGCTGCCGGTGAGCTTGTGACCAAAGACTCAATGCGGGTTCTCTCTACTTCAAATCAGCCGATCGTGCTTGGCGAGGGAAAAGTTGAGATCCGTGACGGTGGTATTGTGACGGTCGGTGACAACGAAGTCGGCACGTTGAAGGTGGTCACATTCAATGATCCTTCCAAGATTCAGAAAGAAGGTTTCCAACGACTCGCCTGGAACGGAGATCCGTCCGGCGTCAGAGCTGTCACAGATCCTCAGGTGAAGGGCGGGTATACCGAACGATCGAACGTGAACGCGATCGATGAAATGGTTCATTTGATGGCCGCGTACCGAGAATTCGAAGCGGTTCAGCGGACCTTGAAGACCCTCGTGACCGACATGAACAGTAAGTTAATTCAGGAATTAGGGAGACTAACGTAATGCTTAGAGCTTTATACACGGCTGCCACAGGAATGCAGGCGCAGCAGATCAACATCGATACCATCGCGAACAACATCGCGAACGTGAACACGACAGGTTTCAAACAGGGTAGAGCTGAATTTCAGGATCTTCTCTATCAGAACATCCGGCCGGCAGGCACATCATCATCGTCTTCCACGCAATATCCTGTCGGATTGCAGCTTGGTCTCGGCACTCGGCCGGTCGCTACCGATCGGATCTACAAACAGGGAGATTTCCGCCAGACAGAGAATCCGCTCGATGTTGTGATCGAAGGCAAAGGCTTCTTCCAGGTTCGAATGCCAAGCGGAGAACTCGCCTACACGCGCGACGGTTCATTCCACGTGAGCGGCGAGGGGGCCGTCGTAACAGCCGACGGCAATCCACTTGAACCGCAGATCACGATTCCTGCCGACGCACAGGACATCGTTATCGGCACGGACGGAACGGTTTCGGTAACACAAGCCGGCCAGTCCGCAGCACAGCAGGTCGGTACAATTCAGATCGCGAATTTCCAAAACCCGTCGGGTCTGAACGCAATCGGGCGAAACCTGTTTCTGCCTACGTCCTCATCCGGCGATGCCAGTGCCGGCAATCCTGGTGAGAACGGCCTCGGCCGTATCAACCAGGGATTTCTGGAACAGTCGAACGTCAACGTTGTCGAAGAAATGGTCAACATGATCGTCGCTCAACGTGCGTACGAAGTGAATTCACGAGCGGTGCGCGTCGCAGACGACATGCTTTCTCAGATCAACAATCTGGTGAGGTAACGTGTTAATCAGCGCACTGTTGCTTGCTCTCACTCTTTCGGCTCCTCCGGAAGTCATGATCGATTCCGACAGCATTACTCTTGGAGCTCTGATTCCTTTTCCATCAAACGATGCCCGCGCCGCGGTATCACTTGGGTACGCACCAAATCCCGGTTTGTCGCGGCGGATTGCAAAGTACGAGATCACCGGAAAATTAATCGCGGCAGGAATGGCCGCAGATGATCTCCAAATTCCGGAATACATCCTGGTTCGCCGGTCCGCAGCAGGTTTGAATCGTGATCAGGTCACACGGGCCATTCTCAACGCGTTTACGAAACAGTATCCGGATGCCAACGTTGAAATATCCAGCGTCGAGCTGCCTGCTGTTCAGGTGGGGACGGGTCCTCTGGAAATCTCGGCGAGTCTTCCTCCACGTGTTGATCTTTCGAATGCGGTTTTCGTTCGTGTCGAAGTTCGCGGCACGTCGTTCTCCCGAAACCTGTTCATCAGAACAAACGTGAACGTGGAGGCCGAGCAGCCGGTCTTGAAAAACAAGGTCGCAGCGCATTCCGAAATTCAGCCGAACGATATCGAGTGGAAGCTGGCTCCGGTGCGTGGTGCAGCCGTTGAAGACGCCCAGGGCATGCTCGCAAAGCGCGATCTCGAACCCGGCCAGGTACTGACTGCCGATCTTTTATACACGCCTCTCTATGTTCACAAAGGTGATTCCGTGACCGTGAAGGCAACGGCCGGCGCGGTAACGATCTCGGCCACGATGCGCGCGAAGGCGTCGGGCAAATTCGGTGACACCATTCAGGTGGAGCATCTCTCGGGCGAAGGCACGGCTACGGCAAAGGTCATCGGTCCGCGGACGCTCGAGACGTTAGGAGCGGCTGCGAGTTCAAGCCCGACTGGGCGCAGCCATCAAGAATTAGGAGCGAAATGACATACGCAACAATTGTTCTCGCACTTTTCCTACAGAACACGACGGGTTCGTTGTTCTCGGATTCGGCGCCGAATGTTTTCCTGTTTCGCGATTTGAAGGCGCGGAACGTGAACGACATTCTCACGATTCAGATCAGTGAGAGTTCCACAGCCTCGAATTCTGCCAACACCTCGACAAAAAAAGATGGGGACGTCTCCATCAAGGCGCCAAATGTTTTTGGTCTGGAAAACGGTAATTCAGCGTTGAACTTCGCGAACATGCTGACCGGCAGTTCGGCGTTGAGTTTTGCGGGCCAGGGCTCGACCTCGCGAACGGGTCAGTTACAAGCGTTTGTGTCCGCGCGCGTGGTTTCCGTGATGCCGAACGGTGATCTGGCGATCGAGGGAATCAAGGAAGTTACGATCAATCGTGAACGCCAGATTCTTCGTATCCGCGGTCTTGTACGGTCGCGAGATATCACGCCGAACAACGTGGTCCTTTCTAGCGGGATTGCCAACATGGAAGTTGTTTTCGACGGCAAGGGCATTGTGTCCGACGCCAACAAACCAGGATTCCTTTACAGGTTCTTCACATGGATAACACCTTTTTAAGAAACGCTGAAATGACTAGGCATGCCAATAGACCCCTCCTCTCAGAGGAGGGGTGGACGCGCCATCAAACAATATCGCCGAAGGCGTCCTCTGACAGGCGCGGACGGGGTGGTCAGACATTATTTCTGACCACCCCGTCTGCTCCAACTTCGGTGGCTTCACAGCATCTTATTAATCGTCGCAGCCACCCCTCCTCTGGAGGAGGGGAATGTGCCGCTCTTTTTCGTTTCGCGATGGCTTTGACTGTTTTCGCGTTGTCGATTACATCGGCATTTGGTTCATCGCGGATTAAGGACATCGGTCATTTTTCGGGAGTGCGGAGCAACCCGCTGAGTGGCTATGGTCTCGTGATCGGTTTGAACAAAACCGGTGACAAGCGCCAGACAATCTTTACGCAGCAGACTTTGGTTAACATGCTCGAACGCTACGGAATCACGCTGAATAACCCCTCAGTGCGCGTGGAGAACATCGCGGCGGTGATGGTCACAACGGAACTGGGGGCGTTTGAAAAGCCGGGATCCCGAATTGATGTCACGGTTTCGTCAATCGGCGACGCCACGAGCCTGCAGGGCGGCATCCTTCTCCAAACGCCGCTAATTGGTCCGGATGGAAACACTTACGCCGTCGCGCAGGGCCCTCTGGTCCTGGGTGGCTTTTCAGCCGGGAATGCTTCAACTGGTGTCACTGTCAATCATCCGACAGTGGGCCGAATCCCGAACGGAGCTAACGTGGAGCGGGCCGTCCTCACGGGCCTGCCGCAAACCGTTGATTGCTTGGAGTTAGTCCTGGATCGAGCAGACTTTACGACTGTCCGGCGGGCGGCCGATGCCCTCAATACGAGCTTTGGCGGGGCGATTGCATCTCCGATCGACGCTCGGTCAATTCGGCTGACGGTACCGGCAAGTTATCAGCAGCGGCCAGTGGATTTTATGTCGGCGGTCGAGGGTGTCGCGGTAGATGTGGACTCGAAGGCGAAGGTTGTTGTGAACGAGCGAACGGGAACGGTGATCATCGGAAGTGATGTATCGATCGCATCCGTTTCCATATCGCATGGCAACCTGAGTATTTCAATCGAGACACAGTATGCGATTTCGCAGCCGCAAGGGTTTTCGCAAGGACAGACCGTCATTGTGCCAGAGCAGAAAGTCACAGCGGAAGAGCAGAAAAGCAATTTCGTTACGCTCAATCGGGGAGCAACCGTAGAAGACCTGATCCGAGCGCTGAATGCGCTGGGCGTAACGCCACGAGACACGATAGCGATTTTGGAGGCATTAAAGGCAGCAGGAGCGCTGCAGGCAGAACTCGAGATCATATGATTCCAGAAATCAGTCTTTCTAACCTGAAGCCGAACGACAAACTCGAGCCCAAGGACCTTGCAACCAAGGTCCAGGGCATGTTTGTCGAAGTCATGATGAAGGCCATGGAAGACAGTGTGGAAGCCGAAGACGGTTTATTCGGCAAGAGCTCGAGCGCAGAAATTTATCGAGGGATGATTCGCGAACAGTTTGCGGCGGCGATTTCCGGACAAATGCGGACGTCGCTGGAAGATCAGCTTCAGAAGAAACTGACCGCGCCTGTAACCGAGTCGGAAAATCCGACATCCGAAATCCGCAATCCGCAATCCGAGTTACCTGTTTCCGGCCGCATCAGCTCTCCGCAGGGTTGGCGGCATGATCCGATCAATGGCCAGATGCGCTATCACGCCGGCACAGACATTGCGGCTCCTGCGGGTACAGAAATCCACGCGGTCGCGGACGGCCGGGTGATCGAAAGCGGGCCGAAAGGCGGCTACGGCAACGCGGTTGTCGTCCAGACCGAAGACGGCCGCAAGATGCTGTACGCACACAATAATCAGAATTTCGTCCAGGTGGGTGACTGGGTATCCCGCGGCGATGCCATAGCCGAAGTTGGTTCCACCGGAAGAGCGACAGGGCCGCATGTTCACTTTGAAGTAAAGTTTTGATAAACCCCAGCCGATAAGCATTGGATGGGAGGAATTTTGAATGAGTGTGGATCGAGTAAATATCAGTAACCAGGGCATCGACCGGTCCCAGCAGCTGCAGGGAACCGAGCAGGTGCGCAACACCGGCAAGGACGGCAAAGACACCAAGGTGTCGAAGGCTTCCGATGCGGTAACGTTGTCATCGAAAGCCAAGGACATCGAACGCCTCTCCAAGTCGGTAGAGGACTCTCGCGCCGAACACCTGAACAAGGTCCGCGAAGCGCTGGAATCCGGCACCTACAAGGTTTCGGCCAGAGACCTGGCTCGGAAACTGATCGACGCCAATACCAAGTGACTTCGGAATGCGGAATTCGGAAGTCCTAATAAGGAGCAAGTCCCATGGATGGGCTCGTAGAAGAACTGCTGCGTCTGGAAGACGCAAAACATAAAGCTCTCGTCGCCATTGACGCATCTGCATACGACGACAACGTGCGTAAGCAGATGCTGCTGCTTTCCTCCAAGAAATCGGTCCAGACAGCCCCGGCCGATATCGACCGGCTGCTTGCGCTGTCTCAGCTGATCACGCTGAACACCCGCTTGCTTCAGAACCTTGTATCGACCACGCCGTGGTTTGCCTTTAGCGAAAAGAGCTATACCGCAAAAGGAAAAGTCACGACCCGGACTGCCCGAAAAGTTTCCCTCGAGGCATAACGATGTCGACGTTGGGTTCAGTCATGAGCAGCGCGCTGAAGGCAATGAACGCGAATCAACTCGCGCTTTCAGTTGCGTCCAACAACATCGCCAATGCGCAAACGCCGGGTTTTACCCGGCAGCGGCTCGTCCTCGCCCCTTCAGGCTCGGACGGCGGCGCGTTGGGAATTGGGAATGGAGTCGATGTTGTAAAGGTGGAAGCGCTGCGCGATGCGCTGATCGAGGTGCGGCTGCAACAGGAGACATCGGCAAAATCTCAGGACGACGCTCTTTCGAAATCTCTCGCTGATATCGAAGCCCAGTTCACCGACAGTGAGGATTCCGGCCTGTTGCTCCAACTGACGAACCTTTTCAACAGCTTCAGCACGCTGTCGCAGGATCCTGCTTCGATGAATTTCCGCGAACAGCTCAAGACGAATGCGCAAAGCCTGATAGATGCTCTCCACGCCCGGGATGCGAACCTGACCAACACCAGTAACGTCGCGGATAAAGCCGTCGCGGCGAATGTGAATCAGATCAATGTTCTGACCACACAAATCGCGAAACTAACTGGAGAAATCAAGATTCAGGAGGTAGAGCACACCGCGAATGATCTGCGCGATCAGCGATCGGCGCTTGTGAAGCAGCTTTCCCAGATCGTGGAGGTTAAGGAACTGGAGTCCAACAACGATTACCAGCTCGTGACCAACGATAATCACCTCCTTGTACTCAACAACTATCAGCGCGACCTCACGACGGCCGATGTATCCGCTTCCATCGGTAAGGGCGAGCTCGCGGCGAACATCGCGATTCGCGACGTCTACATTCCGAAATATTCCGCGGCTCTCGATCAGCTGACATACGAGATCGCGCAGAAGGTAAATGCGATCCATTCAGCCGCATACAACCTTGACGGCGGAACTGGACTCAATTTCTTTGCCCCGCTGGCTTCAGCGTCCGGGGCGGCCCGCCAGATATCGTTAAGCACCGATGTGGCTGCGAGCGCGCGCAAGATCGCCGCGAGCACGCTTTCCACGGGCGAGGATAATCAGGCCGCGATTGAGATGGCCAATCTTCTTCACACCTCGGTATTCAGTGGAGGAAGCGTAACGGATCAATACCAGAGCATCGTGTTCGGAATCGGCACGGATGTGGCGAATACAGCTGCGAATCAGCGCGAGCATGATGCATTGCTTGCACAGCTTCAGAACAGACGCCAGTCCGCGAGCGGTGTATCGATCGATGAAGAATCGGTTCAGATCCTGCAGTTTCAGCGGGCGTATGAAGCGTCAGCCAGGCTGGTGAAGACAGTTGACGAACTGCTTCAGGTTGCGCTGGGGCTCGGAGCATAAATGAGAGTTACTGAAGGAATGGGTTATCAGAATCTCCTTCGCGACATCGCGCGAGTGCAGGAACGCATCCAGATTGCGCAGGACCAGGTGTCGTCGAACAAGAAGGTAACCAAGCCTTCGGATGATCCGGCGGCTGCATCCGACATTGTGCGGATTTTCAGCGAAGGGAATGAAGCCGATCAGTTCAGCAAGAATCTCACGTTTGCGGAATCCAGGTTGAATTTCGCCGATACGGTTCTGGACAGCGTCGAGCACATGGTCGAGCGCGCCCGCACACTGGGCCAGCTGAGTTTCGGAAACACCACGACGGGGTCGATGTATTCCACCGAGCTGGACGGGCTGCGAGATCAAATCATCTCTGCCGCGAACACAACCCATGCTGGCCGGTTCATTTTTGGAGGCAGCGTGATGACGGCCGCCCCATACGCCAAGGCGCCGGACTCCAGCGTTTCGTACCACGGCAACTCGCAGGCGGTAAGCCTGCAGGTCGGCCGGGGTTCAACTTTGCAGACCCAGATTCCCGGCGACGAGATCTTTTCCGGCTCCGTGAATATTTTCCAGGTGATGTCGGATCTTTCCACGGCCATGCAGGCCGGCGATAAAGACGGCATCGATACGCAGGTAAAGAACCTCGAGGCATTTTCACAAGTCGTCTCGACAGCTCGCAGCAAGATCGGCAGCTATGTCAATGCCGCAACAAACATCTCGGCGGAACTGGCGACAGGAAAGCTGGGGCGCGCGAGCGATCTGACACAGGACCAGGCTGCGGATATGGCGAAGGCCATAACCGACCTGAATATGAGCCAAACGAACCTACAGGCGACGCTGGCGGTCGGAGCACGGATATCCCAGCTGAGCCTTTTGGATTTTTTGAAGTAAAGCCATGGAGGGCAATATGAAAGCAATGCAGGCGTTAGATCAACCGACCCAGCTGAAGCTTAAAAGCAAGGATGCGGTAATTCATTTCGAAGAAGGCCTTATCGGCTTCTCCGAGTTCAAAGACTTTGTCCTGATGGAGAACGAAAGCCTTGCTCCATTCCGGTTGCTGCAGTCACTGGAATCGCCGTCGGTCGGCTTCCTTGTTCTCGAATCGTCCACGCTGGTTCAGAACTACAACGAGCTCGTGCCGGCGCGGGAGTGGGAATCCCTCGGAGTTGTCGGAGACACGAAGCCCCTCGCTTTTGTGATCGTTGTGATCGGCACGACCCCGGAAGGGAGCACGGGCAATTTCCAGGCTCCGCTACTGGTGAACTACGAAAAAATGGTCGGAAAGCAGCTGATTCTGACGGATTCGGGCTTCTCGGTGCGCCAACCGCTCATTTAGATTTCCGGTAGCCCGAATTATCTCTTTTCCGATGACCAGCTTTCCGTTATGCTTTGGGCAGGTTTCACTATGCTGGTAGTTACGCGGAAGAAGGACGAGAAGCTCATCATTGGAAATGAGATCGAGATCCAGGTCTTGCGGATCGGTCGAGACAATGTCCGTTTAGGAATCAAAGCGCCCGCTCACATTTCGATCTATCGCTATGAGATCTACGAAGCGATCAAGAACGAGAATGTTTCCGCGGTAACTTCGCAAATACCGGACAAGGATACTTTGGAAAAGATTTCCAAAGGAATAAAGGCCGAGTAAGTTCCTTTCTTCTAATTCTTGAAATCCAAACGATCAGCAGGCCTCTGAGCCTGCGCGTATAGGCGTAGTGCGCGTCCCCCACGATCGATATCCTGCAGTTCCCTTCTGGTCCTGTCCTTGATCATGTCGAGCCGGGTGTGCGTCTGCTCATCGATCTCGACGATGTGATTCGCCATGCTGACAATTTCGTCGTTGATGTTTCGCAGTTCGTGCATCATTTCAGGCGTTACCGACGGGTCCGTGCGGATCTGGCTGATCCAGGTGCCGAGCGTTGCCTCAATGGCCGTCATTTCGATCATCAGGTCCGCTCGCTTCGAAAGTAATGAATTCACGGCCTCGATGTTTTCATCGTCGAGGAGCAGGAGCTGCTCTTCCGACAGGCAAATGAAGTCTTCCAGCAGTTCGCGTTCTCGTTCCAGCGCTTTGAGTACTTGTAGTGCGTCCATCTTCTCTTCTCCGCTCTCTTAGCTCTTGTTAGCTTCTACGCGCGTAATGCGAATCGTCCACTGAGCCCTTGTTGGGCTAGCAAACCGGGCGGAACGGTCTGTTCAGCTTGTTTTCTGACGACCTCTTCCCACCCAGAAAGCAGGACAGTTAGCAGTTTGATTGCCTCTTCAAGAGGAGCAATCTGGAGCTTCCCGGAAGCGTCCAGGATGCGCGATGTGATGTAACTGTAAAGTCTGTCCAGATCTGCGGCGACCTCCTTACCCTGCGTCATATCCAGCGTGGATTGCAGGTGCTGGATCACAGCCACGGCCCGGTCGATCGACTGGCGCTTGGTCTCGAGATCCTTCGCATGGATCGCTGTAATTGATTGATTCAAAAAGCGAATAGCGCCTTCATAAAGCATAACCACGAGCTTTGCGGGGCTAGACGTTTGAATCGCTACTTCTTGATATGGATTGGGTCGCGTATAGGTATTCATCACGTTTCCTTAAAAGAGCGAGTTCCCCAGGTTCGATAGCGAGGAGCTCATCGATTTGAGCTTCGACATCGCCTGGTCCGCTGCGCTGTAAGTCTTTACTAGCTCTTGTCTTCGAATATCGAGACGCATCTGCTGCGCGTCGATCCGATCGCGCATCGACTTCGACGACGTATCGATGCTGGACCGGGTAGTTTTGATCAACCCGGCAGTTCCGTCCAGATTGCTCAGAATGCCTTTAAGATCATCAAGGGCGCCGTTTACATTGCCCGATCCTTGAAAGAGCTTCTGCAGGTCCGAGGAATAGGAGTTAATGGCCGTATTCAGCTTGTTTTCGTCCAGTTTCAGATCGCCAGTCGACGTGACTTCAAGCCCGATCTCGGACAGATAGTGATACCGGCCGCCATTTGCATTGGATTCAAGCAGAACCGATTTAACGTCGTTCAGGGCTTCGCGTATGACCGAGTCATTGGCGAGCGCTCCGCCCTTTTGCTGCATGTAGAACTGGCGGAGTTTGTTGTACTGGGTAACCAGCGTCTTGAGATTGTCTTTGATCGATGAATAGTCCGTCGTTACTTTGACAGAGGTGCTGCCGGGTTTCAGCAGGTTTACGGTAACGCCGGGAACCGCATCTGTAACGGTGTTCGAATCGCTCGTGATGCTTAAGCCGTTAACTGTAAAGACCGCATCGATCGCGTCCTGGGTGTTGCCGGCGAAGGTGACAACTGTCCCGGAATTGTTGGTCAAGTTGTTGTTAATCATGAAACCGTTCGACAGCCCCGTCTCCCGGCTGGAAATGACGAGCTTGTAATTCGTGCCGTCGTTAACGATGGAGGCAACCACGCCGGAATTCTGATCGTTGATCTTCTCGCGCAGTTCGGCCAGCGTTGTTGCGCCCGTTATCGTAATGTTGTCGGTCGTCTGGCCGTTGATGGTAAAGGAGATCGTACCGCCTGTGGCAGCTGTCGCGGACGTGGCTGTGTAGCCGTTCGTAGAGCTCGTTACCTGCCGTTTCGCCAGATGATCTATCACGAGATCGTATTGCCCCGGAATTCCGCCATCCCCAAGCGTGACCGTTCCAACCGACGTATCGGTTGAGGTGGCCGCAACGCTGGAAAATGCCGGTGCGCTTGTAAGGGCAGCCACTGGCGTTTGGAGGCTCGAAATGATGCCGGCCAGCGAAACCATTGCAGAATCTCGGTTTTGCAGGACCTGCTGCTGGGTTTGAAGGTCTTGAAGAGGCTTACTCTCAGACTGCATCACCGCATTGATGATGGTGTTGAAGTCGATTCCGTTGAAGCCCGAGAGAGTTATCGCAGCCATAATTACCTCAGTTTAGGTATCGGAAGAAGAAGGGGCGGCCTTTAGGCCGCCCACTGTGAAACTAGCGGAGCAGTGAAAGAACGCTCTGAGAGCTCTGGTTGGCCTGGGCCAGTGCAGCAAGACCGCTCTGGTTCAGGATGTTGTACTTCGTCAACATAGCAGCTTCCTCGGCGACGTTTGCATCGCGGATGCGGGATTCGGACGCCGCAACCGAGACCGACATCGTCTGCGCCTGGCTGATGGCAAACTGCAATCTGTTCATTGCAGCTCCAACTCGTCCTTGCGCCGTACCCAGCGTCGACACCGCAGCCTGCAGCGCTGTAATTGCCGCATCGGCGTTTGCCTGGCTGGTAACGTTCTGAGTGCTGATTCCGAGACCTTGCGCATCGATTGCTGTGGTGATTGCGAATCCAACGTAGGTCACGCTGGCGCCTGTCGCGATCTGCGTGTTGCCCACGAAGACCGATCGGCCGTTCAGGTTCGTGCTGCCGGTCTGGAGACCAGCTGCCGTCGCCGTTCTGGTGATTTCCGACAGGACCGATTGGAATTCCGCATCCAGAGTGCTGCGCGATCCAAGGAACGTATCGGAAGCAGCCTGGGCAGACAGTGTGAGAGCGCGGTCCAACAGGGATGAAATGCTGCTCATCGCGCCATCTTCAATCTGAAGGCGGCTGATGCCATCGTTCGCGCTGCGGATGCCAGTCTGAAGACCGGCATTGTCCATACGGAAGCGGTTCGCAACGGCCAGTCCGGCAGCATCATCCGCCGCAGTGTTGATGCGAAGCCCTGATGTTAAACGGGCCAAAGTCGTCTGAAGACCGTTGTTGGTTTTGTCCAACTGGGCCTGCGAATTCAAAGAAGAAAGGTTCGTTACAACTGAAAAACTCATTGGAAAATCCTCCGTGATTTTGTTTGTTGCCGGCCATCCTTGCCGGCGCTTTTTGGTTTGTTCCGTCCTGGTTCTCGTTTGAGTGACCCACCATGGATCGCTCACCCCCTGTATCGAATCCGCGCTGCCCGAACTTTAGAAAAATCCGGCCGCGAATTACGCGGATGGGGAAATATGGGGTCGCACACGTCGCGCCAGGGTCTGACACCATATTTCCCCATTCGCGTAATTCGCGGCTTAAACCCGTTTGGTTATGCAAGTGCGTTTCATCAGGTCGACATATGGGCATCTCGTTATGCATGATCGTTAAGAATGAAGAGGATTGGATCGCTGGGGCGGTCGAGAGTGTCAGATCCATCGTTAGCGAAGTCATAATTGTGGACACGGGCTCGACCGACCAAACCCCCGAACGCATTCGGGAGCTTGGCGTCAACCCTTTGAAATTCCAGTGGAAGGACTCGTTCGCGGAAGCCCGTAACGTTTCGCTGGCGCAGGCGCGAGAGCCATGGATCCTGGTTCTTGACGCGGACGAACGCATCGCCGCTAGAGATCTTGCCGTCATTACAGAAGCCATAAAGGACGAATCGGCTGCCGGCTATCACTTAATACAACGCAATTACGTGTTCGGTAACCAGGTCTTCGGCTGGACAGCGAATACGGACACCTATAAAGAAGGTGAGCCCTACACGGGCTACGTCGACAACCCGCTGATCCGGCTCTTCAGGAATTCGCCCGATCTTCGCTTTCACGGCGCTGTCCACGAGATCATCGATCCGAGCCAGCTGTCGAAGGATCTCAAGTTCGGATCTATCCCCGCAGTTATTCACCATTACGGAAAGGTGAGAGAGAAGGACTACGTTGCATTCAAGCAGCGGTTCTATCTCTCGCTCGGTGTGAAAAAGATCGAAGAGGATCCAACGAACGGAAAAGCGTACTTCGACCTCGGTATCCAATATCAGGAACTTCGGCTTCACGAAGAAGCATGCGCCTGTTTCGACCAGGCGTTCGAAATGATGAAGCTGCCCGTCGCGCTTCTTTACTGGGCGATCTCCGAAAAACAGCTTCGGCAATACAACAGCGCGGCCTCACTTCTACAGCGTGCGATGAAGGCGGGACTGAATACGTTCGATGTGCATCTCGAATTGGGGAACGTGCGCCTGGCGCAAATGGAAATCGTCGAAGCGAGGAATCAATACGCCGCGTGTTTGGAAATGAACCCGCGCAACCCGATCGCAACTTTCAATTATGGTCTCGCTTTGAAGAAGATGGGCGATAGGGCCGGCGCACAGAAATATTATGCACGCGCTCTGGAACTCGATTCCCAGTTCCGCGAAGCCGCCGTCGAACTTGCCGGGTTGTACGCCGAAGATCAGCGTTTCGCTGAAGCAATCGAATTGCTCAAGCCCGTCGTCGAACGGAACCCCGAACTTCGTGAAGCGCGCCTGTCGTTGGCAAAGACATACATCCAAGCCAGCCAGCCCGAACAAGCGCTTCAAGTGCTCGATCCTTCTTCTGCCGACGATGCCCTCGCACTTTGCTTATCCGGTGCAGCTCAATTACAAAAGGAGAATCTCGACGAGGCACAGCATCTTCTCGAGGCAGCACTGCGGCGTGACCGCTCACTCATCGACGCGCGAATCAATCTCGCGCAGATATACACACGCAAAGGCGACCACACCCGCGCAGCACGTTACATACAGGCGGCGAAGGCTCGATGAAGATCGCGATTTACAACCACGGCATCGCGTTTGATGTGACGACGCATCTTAATCAGCCGCTTGGCGGCAGCGAGACCAGCATTGTGTGCATGGCCGATGAACTTGCTCGATGCGGCCACGACGTTGCGGTTTATTGCAACCTGTCCTCTTCCGCCGACACGAAGCGCTCCGTCACGAAACCCGACGCCCCGGCATACAAACACTATCACGCGTTTTTCAATGACTACGTTTCAATGCCATGGGATGCGGTGATCTCGTTTCGATCATTCGACCCGTTCCTCCTCGGTCGAATAGCTCCGCGGATGATCTTCTGGTGTGGCGATGCATTTGATCAGCCGGCGTTGAAGAATTTCGAACACCGATCCCTGCAAGAAAATATTGATCTCATCTTCTGTGTCAGTGAATGGCACAGACAGACGTTCATTACCGCTTTCCGGCTTCCGCCGGACAAGGTAATCGCGACCCGTAACGGATTTAACCCTGCGCTTGTTCATCAATCCGGGTCCCGCGACTGGGCGCGCAGCGCATATTCAAGCACCCCGTTTCGCGGTCTCGACATTCTCTTAAAGATCTTTCCCGAGATCCGCCGGCGTCACGCGAACGCATCACTGGATCTTTTCAGCAGCATGAAAGTTTACGGATGGACTTCGGAAGAGGATCATCGCGCGTTCGGCTCACTCTACGAATCCGCAAAGCAGCCGCGTGTCACATGGCATGGCAGTGTTTCTCAGCCCGTCCTCCTCAAACATCTCGCGAGCATCGGATTGTTCATATATCCGAACACATTCGGTGAGACCTCATGTATGGCCGCTATCGAGGCGCAGGCTTCGGGTTGCGTTGTTGTGACGAGCGCAAAGGCGGCGCTCAACGAAACCGTTGAACACGGCCACAGCGGAATCTGCATTAAAGGTGATCCAAAATCGGAACAGTATCAGCGCGAATTTATCTCGACCGTCTGCAGCCTTCTCGAAAATCCCGAGCGCATGGAACAATTTTCACGAAATGCCCGGGAACGGGCATTTCGAAAGTACACCTGGTCATCGATCGCCTGGGAATGGACAGTTATTCTGGAAAACATGCACGCAGCGCAGGTGCACGCTCGATGGTCGGGCCCGTTATCGCTTTTGCAAAAAACTCAGACCTACCTTCAAAACGGCAACGTAAATGCAGCTACGCGCGTGCTGACGGCATTGGACGCCACCCCGTTCTTCAGGAACGAGGTTGAAGTACTGAAAGGACATTTAGCACATGGATGTGATAGTTAACGAGAATCCGATCAACGTTCCCGCCGAAATCGCTACATGGGGTGACCTCCTCGACTGGCTTGAAACAGGTCATCTAACGGCCGGACAGTGCATCACGCACGTGAGCCTGGGCGGCAAGGAAACCCTCAACTATCGCGATTCACTGATTTGCGGACAAGATCTCGAGTTTGTCGGTAATGTCGACATCAAGAGTGGTGATTTTGACAGAGTCATCCGCGAGTCCATGACGGAGCTGGACCAGGAACTCAAAACCGCCGCCGCGAATGCTCAAGAAATCGTCAAGCTGTTCGAAAACCGCAACGAAGAACAGGCGTACGCGCAACTTGCCATGCTCCTGGACTCGATTCGAATCTTTTTCACGATCTTCTCCGAAGATCTCGGTTGGGTCGAAGACTCGAATGCAGAAATTTCCCGCGCGGAATATTCTGCCGCCCTCGAGCGGGCGCTGACGCAGCTGATTGCGGCACAACAGAATCGGTTCTGGGTTTCGATCTGCGATGTCATCGAATACGAGATCAACCCCATTCTTGAAACCTGGCAGAAGCTTGTGGAGAGTACACATGCGCGAATTAACTAACACTGATTTCGGAATGCGGACTTCGGATTTCGGATTTGAGGTCGGCATCATTGTTGATGCCGGACCGACGCTCGGCTATGGACATGCCGTCCGTTGTATGCGGTTGGCTCACGCACTCGAGTCGCAAGCAAGGGTCGTGTTCTATCCGCTTTCCGAACATTGCGAACAATTCTTGCGTGAGGCTTCCCCGAAATCCGAATTCCGAAATCCGAATTCCGAAATCGATTCCCTTCCCCCTGTCGTTGTCACCGATTTGCGCGAAGCACACACCATCACGCTTGCTATCCAGCGACAGGGTGTGCGTCATATCAGCATTCGTGACCTGGGACTGGCGCAGAGCCCGTCCGACGTAGCGATCGACGGCGCCATCACACGAATTTTTCCGTATGTCCCTGCCAAGGATCGGACGGTTTGTCTTGGCCCTCAGTACATGATCACGCGCAAGCCGGTCGAGCGGAAGAAACTGACCGACACAGTGCTCTTAACGTTCGGGGGAGGCTCGACGGCGAATTTCGCATACAAGATTTCAGAAAAGGTTCGGCGTTTGGGATTGAAGCCGGTAGTCACAAGAGGATTCGCCGGCGGAACTTTCATGACAGAGGACGAGTTCGATCACGCGATGTCGACGTGCCAGTTCGCCATTTCGGGCTCTGGCGTTTCACTCTACGATTTGCTCGCTTCAGGTGTGCCCACGATTGCAGTTGCTTTTGACCGTCTGCAGCTGCGGACGGCCGATGCCTTTCATGAACAGGGCGCCGTACTGAGCGCAGGATTGGTTGAGCGCGTGACATCCGAAACGTTGCTGCACTATGGAAGAGGAATACTCGAAAACCGCTCTCTCGTTCAGGAGATGACAGAAACCGGAAAAATGCTTGTCGACGGCAAAGGATTGTCGCGAATTGTTGAAATAACCAGGAGGGAATTATGGCTGACCAGCCAAACCGAAACATTTACAGCCTGCTGAAGGACGATCCGAATCGGATCTACGTCATCGCAGAAGCGGGCCTCAACCACGGCGGTAACAAGGAACGGGCACTCGCGCTCGTACGCGCGGCAAAGTGGGCCGGAGCGGATGCCGTAAAATTTCAAACCTTCCGAGCCGAACGCCTGGCATCGACGCGGCCGGCAACTCTGGGTCACACGAAGGATCAGCCAAATCTCCAGGAACTGTTCAAGAAGCTTGAGTTGTCATTCGACGCTTTCCGGGCTTTGCATAAAGAAGCCACACGTCTGGGCATCGAGTTCTTATCGACGCCGTTTGACGAAGAAAGCGCGGATTTCCTCGATGAACTCGGCGTCGCCTCGTTCAAGATCGCTTCCGGCGATATCACTCACCGGCCGCTCATCGAACATGTGAGCCGCAAGGGCAAGCCAATACTTCTATCCACCGGCATGAGCACGAGCGAAGAGATTGAGAAAGCCATCGACTGGATGCACACGCAGGCCAATGATCAGGTTGTTCTTCTCCACTGCGTGTCGTCTTACCCGGCGAAGCTTGAAGAGCTCAACCTGAAGTCGGTTCAGTACCTGCGCGACCGCTTCGGCGTTCCTGTAGGCTTTTCAGACCATAGCGTCGGTACGCTGGGATCGCTTGTAGCGACGTCACTCGGAGCACAGGTCATCGAACGGCACTTCATGATCGAAACGCGTGGTGACACTCCGGACCATGCGGTGTCGATGGATGCGAAGCAGCTGAAGCTTCACATTGAGGAACTTCATTCCGTCGGAACGGTGCTCGGCGAACGCGGGAAGTTCGCGAGCGAAGCGGAGTCGCGAAATAAGACCGCATCGCGTCGGGCATTGTATGCCAAACGCCCGATTGCTCCCGGTGAACTCATCGACGCTGGAATGTTGTACGCGCTGAGACCTGCGGTAGGGATTTCCCCGGAATTCGTTGATACGGTTGTCGGCAAACATGCCTCAATGGCGATACCGGCCGACGCTCCGGTCCAGTGGGAGTCACTCCAATGAAAAAGATTAATGTTCTCATCACCGCCGCTTCCAGACGCGTTCCTCTGGTTCGAGCCTTTCGGACGGCTGTCGAGAAATTCGGTAAGGGGCGCGTCGTCACGACGGACATCAACCCGCTTTCACCGGCGCTCTATTTCGGCCACAAGCACCACATCGTGCCGCTCACAACGGATCGCTATTACACTCCGATCATCGAGAGCATTTGCGATGCAGAAAATGTCAATCTGATCATTCCCACCATCGACGACGAGTTGCCGATTTTCGGCCGTGTCCTTGACCGGTTCACTCAGCTTGGCATCGCTGTCGCTGTTTCGAGCGAAAAGACCAGCAATACTTGCAACGACAAGTACGAAATGTATCGCTTCTGCCGAGCAAACGGGATCGAAACACCAAAGACCAGGCTCGCTGATGAGCTTGATTTCGCCGAACTCCAATATCCTGTCTACGTAAAGCCCCGCTTTGGCCGCGGCAGTGTGAATGTCTTTGCTGTGAACAATGAAATTCAGCTGCGGCTTTTCCTGAATTACGTTCCTGATGCCATCGTTCAGGACAACCTTCTTGGTACGGAATTCACAATCGATGTCTTGTCCGACTTCAATGCGCGAGTTATCTCCATTGTTCCGCGAGAACGTCTCGTCATACGCGCCGGAGTTAGCGACAGGGGCGTCACACGCCACAATGAACAGATCATCGCCTTTGCACGGAACCTTGCCGAGCGCTTGCAAATCGTCGGCCCAGCAAATATTCAATGCAAGTGGGACGGGCGCAAAGTGAGCTTGATCGAAGTCAATCCACGCTTCTCCGGTGGCATCCCGTTGACCCTCGCTTCGGGCGCCGACTTTGCTGCGTGGCTGGTTCAACTTGCGTCGGGCATCGAGGTTCGATCTCAAATTGGGAAATTTCAGGACGGCCTGACGATGATGAGCTTTGAGGAAAGCATTTTCGTAAGCGAGTCCGACCTCAAGGTTCGACACACCGACAAACCCAGGATGCTGGCCAAAAGCAGAGCGGCATACGTTAACTAGCCGCGGCTAAAGTCCTGAAGCATTTCTCCCGATGAATACGTTTGTCATGGAGTTTTTGAGACAGCCCGTTCAGTCCCAACAGGAACACCGGGCGCTCGTCCAGGCGGAGAAGATGTCTGCCGCAGGCAACCTGCTGGCTGGACTTGTTCATGAATTGAACAATCCTCTGACGACGATTCTCGGTTTTTCGGAATTGCTGCTGAATGAAGATGCGGGGAAGGGCGATCGCATCAGAACCATCCGCGACGAGGCCGCGCGAAGCGTGCGCATTATCCAAAATGTCCTGCGCCTCGCACGCTCTGACAGTGGCGGGTTTGAAATCATCGACGTCAATGATTCGATCCGGCGCACGGCCGAGCTTGCCGGATATCAGTTGCGGCTCAACCGCATCGAACTCGAACTAAGGCTATCGCCGATGTCGCCGAAGGCGATTGCGCATGAAGGCGAGCTGACCCAGGTTCTTTTGAATTTGATCACGAACGCAATACACGCCATTTCCGCAGTTCGAGCATCAGGGACGATTCGCATTTCGAGCATGATCAATGAAAGTTCTGTTCACATTGTCGTAAACGATGATGGGCCGGGAATTGCAGGTGCCGACCTGCGTCGGATCTTCGAACCGTTCTTCACAACGAAAGCGAATGGAACGGGGCTCGGCCTGCACCTCTCCCAAAAGATCATTCGCGAAATCGGTGGGGATATCTGCGCTTCGAGTTCTAAATCGAATGGAGCAACGTTCACGATCGACCTTCCATTGGTCACCGGTCGAAAAGCGGACAGGTCGGAATCGACGTCAGACGACCCCATCATTACTGGCGCAAGTCGGTCGGTTCTGATCGTTGACGACGAGGACAACATTACAGAACTTATTGAGAGTGCGTTGAGTGCTTCAGGCTACGACACCGAGTGCCGGAACGACGGCGGCCCAGCAATCGATCTCTTGAGAGACAAGGAGTACGACATTCTTATTTGCGATCTACACATGCCGGGAACCAGCGGCCGCGAAGTTATGGAGTGGGTTCGTTCGAATCGACCCAAC
>Ga0075425_100001508_pt1 | contig 22844 bp, 20 predicted proteins | sample SoiMethybrSBSTD4_FD_75300 | JGI IMG/M metagenome (GOLD analysis project Ga0075425, IMG submission 75300) | Bulk soil microbial communities from a Populus tree surrounding site in Tennessee, USA - Soil MetaG P. TD hybrid SBSTD4 | ecosystem: Environmental > Terrestrial > Soil > Tree plantation... | reverse complement strand
ACCACCAGCACGAGCGGACGCAGCCGGCGCAGCGGGATGACCAGGCACAGGAGGAACAGGAGGTGGTCCGTGCCGTCGAGGATGTGCCGGAAGCCCAGCGAGGCGAAGCGCCCCGCGGCCTGATGCCACTGCGGCGCGAGCCGCACGAGTCCCGGATCCCCGGAGAATTCGAAGGCGCGCACCGCTCCTCCCGAAGGCAGGAAGCGGAGGACCGTCGTCACGTGCTGCCCGAGCCGGGCCAGACCGGGATGGATCGACAGCCGCGACTGGTCCGAGCGGACCTGGTACTCGAACCACACGTCGAGCATCGCCTGGCTCCAATACAGCTCCGTCTCGCCCGGCAGTGGCGCGGCCGTCAGGTGGGCGGCGGCCTCTTCGTAGCGGCCGAAGCTCCGATCGGACGGCAGCGACACGCGGGCGGCGACGATGCGCGGCGGGGAAAGGAGGACGTCGTCTTCGTACAGCTCCACCTGGTCGGCGATCCAGAGGTTCGCGGCCTGGCGGAGCGAGGCGTCCACGCGCGGAAGATCCAGGTAGCCCGGCCCGCGCGTCGGATAGTCCACGTCGCGCAGCGCGGCCAGCGGCGCCCGGACGAGCAGCTGCAGCCGCGAGCCCTCCGGCTTGAGGAAGGCCTGCACGGTCACGTCGGCCGGCACGTCGTGGGCGTCGACGGGCGCGGGCAGCGCGAGGGCCAGCGCCGCCAACGCGGCGTATACTGGCGCCCTTCCACGCGTCACTGACCCCGTCCGGCACCGCGCCCGCGCGCAAGGAGGGAGCAGACCATGGCTCGATCGACTTCGAAGCGCACCTGGATCGCCGGTGCGGCTTTCCTGGCCGCCCTGGCCGCGCTCGGCCTCACCCAGGCCGTGCTCGAGGGGCAGGCCTCCGCGGAAGCGCAAGGCGCCGTGCAGGCACCGAGGTTCGAAGTGGACCCGTTCTGGCCCAAGCCGCTCCCGAACCATTGGATCCTCGGCTCCAGCGTGGGCGTGACGGTCGACGCGCGCGACCACGTCTTCATCGTCCATCGCGGGGCGCCGACCCTCAACGAGCGGACCGAGATCGGTCTGGCCACGACCCCGCGGACGGCCGAAGACTGCTGCCTTCCCGCGCCGCCCATCCTCGAGTTCGACCCCGCGGGCAACCTCGTCGGGCACTGGGGCGGTCCCGGGCCGGGCTACGAGTGGCCCACTTCGAACCACGGAGTCACCATCGACGACAAGGGCAACGTCTGGGTCGGGGGCAACGGCAAGGGGGACGCCCACGTCCTGAAGTTCACGAGAGACGGAAAGCTCCTGATGCAGTTCGGGCACGCGGGCAAGAGCACGGGCAGCAACGACACGGAGAACTTCGGGCAGGTCGCGAAGATCTTCGTCGACCCCAAGGCCAACGAAGCCTACATCGCCGACGGCTACGGCAACCGGCGGGTGGCCGTCATCGACGCCGACACCGGCAAGTTCAAGCGTTACTGGGGCGCGTACGGCCACAAGCCCGACGACACCGACCTCGGGAAATACGATCCCGAGGCGCCTCCCGCGCCGCAGTTCCGCACCCCCGTGCACTGCGCGGAGCTGGCGAGCGACGGGCTCGTGTACGTCTGCGACCGTCCGAACGACCGGATCCAGGTTTTCCAGAAGGACGGGACGTTCGTGAAGGAGGCCTTCATCGCGAAGAAGACCCTGGGCGACGGATCGGTCTGGGACATCGCCTTCTCGAAGGACCCGCAGCAACGGTACCTCTACCTCGCCGACGGCAAGAACGAGAAGGTCTACATCCTCGAGCGCGACACGCTCAGGATCCTGACCAGCTTCGGCGACGGCGGCCGCCAGCCCGGCCAGTTCTTCGGCGTGCACAGCATCGCCACGGATTCGAAGGGCAACATCTACACCACCGAGACCTACGAAGGGAAGCGGCTGCAGAAGTTCGTGTACAAGGGCCTGGGACCGGTCACGCCGGAGCAGGGTGTGCCCTGGCCCGCCGCCTCGCGGAAGTAGAGGCCCCGCCTAGTTCTTGACGTACCTCTTCAGCGCCCGCGGACCGACCTCGGCGCCGTAGATGTTGCCGCGGGCATCCGCGGCCACGCCTTCCGACCCGCTCGTCACCACCTTCTCCGGGTCGGGCTCCGGGTCGGGGATGAAGGCCGTGACCTTGCCGTCCTTCGCGCTGCCGATGCGGATGCCCCTCTTCCAGCCGGGATTGACCTTCGAGTTCGACTCCGAGTCGGCCACGTAGAGCACGTCGTGCTTGTCGATGTAGACGCCGCTGGGCCGGCTGAACTGCTTCCACTCTTCGAGGAACTTGCCGTCCTGGTCGAAGATCTGGATCCGGTTGTTCCCGCGGTCGGCCACGAACAGCCGTCCGCGCGAATCGAAGGCGAGGCCGTGAGGAGTGTCGAACTCGCCGGGGGCCGATCCCCTCTTGCCCCAGGCCTTGATGAACTGGCCGTCCTTCGAGAACTTCACGATGCGCGCGTTCGAGTTCTCGTCGTGCCCGTCCGCGACGAAGATGTCGCCGCTGGCGGCGACCACGACGTCGGAGGGCTGATTGAAGACGTCCGGCCCCTCGCCCGTGACTCCCGCCTTCCCGAGCACCAGCAGGACCTTCCCCTCCGGGCTGAGCTTGAAGACCTGGTGCCCCTTCCCATCGCGCCCGCGCGCGTCCGTGATCCAGACGTTCCCGCCCCGATCGACGTGGATCCCGTGAGGGAAGACGAACATCCCCGCGCCGAAGCTCTTCTGGAGACGGCCCGCCTCGTCGAACTGGAGGATCGCGGGCAGGCTCGAGCCGGCGCACGTGTTCGCGCCGCACCGCTCTCCGACCCAGATGGATCGGCCGTCCGGCGCCACGTCCACGGCGCTGGTGGCGCCCCACGTGCGGCCCTCGGGCAGCTTCGCCCAGCCCTCGACCGTCCGATAGGGATTCGCCTGGGAATTTGCGGGTTGGGCCGCGGCCGACCCGCCGGAGATCACGACCGCTGCGACCACGGCTCCTACGAACGTCGCCCCCATGCGATCTCGGTGCATGCGCCGTATTCTGCGCCGGTCGCCGGGCTTTTCAAGCCCGGCCTAGACGCTGTCGTCGAGGACGTCTTCGATCGCCGACTTCATGGAGCCAGCGTCGCCCACGGCCAGCGCGTTGCGGAGCGCGTCCTTGGCCCGGTCCTCGCGACGCCGGAGACGGCGCACCTCGCGCACCAGCCGCAGCACGCCGTCGTAGGCCTCCTCGACCACGTCGCGTCGCGGGCGCGGCTCCGGCGCGGCGCTGCCCGGCGGGTTGGCCAGGGCGACGGTCGCGCGCATCACCAGCGCCTGCAGCTCGTCTTCGCTCAGAGGAAGCGCGTTGTCGTCGTCCGCAGAGACGTGACCCGCGGCCATCAGCGCAGCGGCCGGACTTCGCCCCGCAAGAGCGTGGCCGGTCCGAAGGAAGGTGTGCCCAGCGCTCCCGCGTCCACCGTGAAGCGCCCTTCGAGCCGATAGCCCAGGGGCTGGCCGCCCAGCGCGCGGCTGACCACGCCCGAGAGGCCGGGCAGATCACGGAAGCGAAGCGAGACATCGAGCGGGATGTCCTGGCCCACGCCGGGCTCGAGGGGCAGGCCGAGCGGGAAATCGACGGAGGCGGCGTGGGTGTCTTCCAGGTAGACGGCGCCTTCGATCGCAGAGAGGGTCAAGCCGAACGTATTCGGGTTCTCCACGTGCGCCCACAGTCGCAACGTGGCCGCGTCGGGCAGGCCCACGCGGCCGCCGAGGAGCCCTCCGCCCAGCCGCAGCTCGGCCGGACGGTCGCGGGCGGCCTCGAAATGCAGCGGGCGCAGGTTCAGGCCCAGCTGGCCGAGCGTCGCACAGCCCGGATGGCAAACGAGGGCCGCCGCCACGACGGCGGCGGCGCGCAGGCGGAGCAGGGTCGGATGGATCGTGCGCATCGCTTCCTCGAATCAGTGTAGATCGCTCGCGCGCGCGGGGGGCGGAGCCGCGCACGAATGCCGTGAGACACTGGCGGTGATGGCGCTCGACCTCCGCGAGCAGTTCCCCCTGGCGCCGTTGTCCACGCTCGGGGTGGGCGGGCCCGCCCGCTACTACGCGCGTGTCACGAGCGAAGACGCGGTTCGGGAAGGGGTGGCCTGGGCCCGCGCGCGCGACCTGCCCCTCTTCGTGCTCGGCGGCGGCAGCAACGTCGTGCTCTCCGACGAGGGACATCCGGGACTGGTCCTTCACCTCGCGACGCGCGGCATCGCGTCGCGGCCGGCCGGGGATGCGGTCGAGCTGACCGCGGAAGCGGGCGAGCCCTGGGATGACCTGGTCGCGGGGGCGGTGGCGCAGGGCTGGGCCGGCCTGGAGTGCCTCTCGGGGATTCCCGGCCTCGTGGGGGCCACGCCGATCCAGAACGTCGGGGCCTACGGGCAGGAGGTCGGGGAGACGGTGTCGTCGGTCGAAGCGCTCGACCTCCAGACGGGCCGGGTCGAGCGGCTCACGAGCGCGCAGTGCGGGTTCGCCTATCGCGACAGCCGGTTCAAGTCCGCGGACAAGGGCCGCTTCATCGTCCTGCGCGTGACCTACGTGCTGCGGCCGGGCGGGCCGCCCGCCGTCCGCTACGCCGAGCTCGCGCGCAGCCTCGAGGAGCGGGCCCTGGGCGCGCCTTCGCTGGCCCAGGTCCGCGAGACCGTGATCGGGCTGCGCCGCCGCAAGTCCATGGTGCTCGACCCGGACGATCCCAACGCGCGCAGCGTGGGTTCGTTCTTCACGAACCCGATCGTCCCCGCGGCGGTGGCGGACGATCTGGAGGCCGCCCTGCGCCGCGACGGCGTCCTCGGCGAGGGCGAGCGCCCGCCGCGCTTCCCCGCCGGGGACGGGCGCGTGAAGCTTTCGGCCGCGTGGCTCATCGAGAGGTCCGGGCTCGCCAAGGGCTATCAGCGCGGGAAGGTCGGCCTCTCCAGCCGCCATACGCTGGCCATCGTCAATCGCGGCGGCGCGGCCGCGTCCGACGTGGTGGCGCTCGCGCGCGAAGTGCGCGCGCGCGTGCAGGACCGGTTCGGCGTCACGCTGGTGCCGGAGCCCGTGTTCGTCGGCGTGTCGATGGAGTTGTAACGACAGCGGGCTGAGTTCGTCCTCCCTCAGCCCCTACCCTGAGTGCACTCTGCAGAGGACACTGCGGCGTGGGTGTTTCTTTACAAGCGACTCCATCCATTTGACTTCCACCATGGCCCCCACGTTGCTAACTACCGGGGTGTGAACGCTCTGGGCGTTCGAACAAAGGGGGGTAGGGCCATGAAGGCAATGATCGCAACCGGCGTCGGTGTCCTGGCGTTGGGCGGCCTGCTGGTGGCCAACTCGGGGCGTTCCGCTGCGGCGCAGTCGTCCCTGGCTGGTCCCGCTTTCGTCAGTCAGGCCGACGCGAACCGCACGACGCTGGTCAACTGCGGCGAAGGCCGCCAGGCGCTCGTCTTCACCGACCCGCGCACCGGGCAGTCGCAGGTGCAGTGCGTGGGGGCGGAGGCCGCATTCACCAGCAGCGCGATGACGCCGGGTATGGCCACGGCCATGCCGGTCTCGCAGCTGGTTCCCGCGATCGTGCCGGCGCAGCCGGCGCCGCAGGTCGTGTACCGTGATCCCGTCGTGCCGGCGGCGCGCAGCACGGCCCGACGTTCGAGCGCGTCCCCCGTTCGCACCGCGTCTTCGACCTACGGCCGCAGCGCGGAGCCGAGCTACAGCCGCACGTCGGACGTAGCGGCCCCGCAAACGCGATCGTGGAAGAAGAGCGCGATCATCATCGGCGGGTCCACCGCCGCCGGAGCCGGCGTCGGCGCCGTCATGGGCGGCAAGAAGGGCGCCGTCAAGGGCGGCGTGGTCGGACTCGTGGGCGGCACCATCTACGACATCGCGACGCGCAACAAGCACTGAGCCCGGCCGGTCAGTGCCGTGGGCCCCGGCTCCGGGAATGCCCGGAGCCGGGGTTTTTCATTTCGGGGCGCTCGCGGCCAGACGCGACTGCGCCTTGGCCACCGCCTGCTGGAAGCTCACCAGCGCATCCGCGTGGCCCGCCGCCTCCGTGAAGTTGTAGGTGCGGCCCCCACGCAGCTTCACCGTGAGCTGCTTCTTCAGGTAGTCCGTGTCCAGGAGCTCGACCGAGCTCAGGGGCACGTCGAACCCGTCGTCGCCCTTGGCCGGCGCATAGCGCAGTCCGGCCGGTGTCGCGGAGAGCCGGCCCCGGCACGACCCGATGCCGTGCTTGTGGACGACCTCGACGCCGGCGGCGAGCCGGACCTGCTTGAAGCGGACGGCCACGCTCTGGGGCTCCCCCGTCACGTCCACCGTCTCCGCGTACCCGTCGTAGCCTTCGACGGAGACGTTGAGGCGGTGCGGTCCGGGCGCGACATCGGTCAGGACCAGCGGCGCCTTGCCCTTGTAGACGCGGTCCACGAACACGTCCGCGTCCGGCACGTCCGTTTCGACGCGGAGGCCGGCCGGGGCCGGCTCGCCCGGCGCGCGCGGCGGAGCGGATCGGGACGTCCCGGTGGGCGGACGAGGCGTGGCCCGGCCCGCGGACCGCGCGGGAGCGGTCGCGCGCGCGCTCACGCTCCCCGCGGGCTCGGGGTCGGGGGTCCGCCCGCGCAGGTAGAACCAGACGGCCCCGAGGGCCAGGGTGATCGCGATGAGCGCCAGGTCGACGCGTCGCATCGCCCGTCCGCGAGCTAGCGCGGCTCTCCGACGACGGGGACGGGATGGCCGAAGATCGCGGCCAGCTCCTCCACCTCGTCCTCGTCCACGATGGCGAGCACCTCGTCGCCGGCCTGGAAGGCGACCTGGCCGCGCGGGATGACGATCTCGCCCTGGCGGATGATGGCGGCGATCACGGCCTTGGGGGGCAGGGGCAGGTCGCGCAGGGCGACGCCGACCGCGCGCGACCCCGGCTGGATCTTGTCCTCGACCAGGGAGTAGCGGCCGCGGCGCAGCTTGAGCAGCGTCATCATCTCGCCCAGCGACATCTCCTGCTCGATCAGGCTGGCCAGGATCTCCGCCTGGTTCACGGCCACGTCCACGTGGAAGTGGGCGTCGAAGAGCCAGGCGTTGCGGGGGTTGTTGATGGTGGCGATGGTGCGCGTCACCGCGTAGCGGCTGCGCGCGATGAAGCAGAGGGCGAGGTTGTCGGCGTCCGCGCCCATGCAGGCGGCCAGCACCTGCGCGCGCCGGATGCCCGCCCGCTCCAGCACGTCGGGGTCGGTCGCGTTGCCCTCGAACACCACCTCCGTGGGCAGCTCGCGGTGGATGTGGGCGAGGATCTGCGGGCGGTGCTCGATGACCACGACCTCGTGGTGCTGGGACACGAGGAAGGAGGCGAGCTGGGCGCCGGTGCGGCCGCCGCCGGCGATGAGCACGAACATGGAGCGTGTCTCCGCCATCAGCGGGGCCCTCCGGCGGGAGCGGCCCGCTCGCGCAGGGCCTCGATGCCGGCCAGGGTGGCGCTCACGAGCAGGAGGTCGGACGGCTCCAGGGTCAGGTCCGGTCCGGGGAGGAGGGACCGGCCCGCGCGCGTGAAGGCGACGGCCATCGCTTCCGTGCCCGCGAGCAGGTCTCCCACCTTCCGCCCGCGCCAGAACTCGGGGACCACCAGCTCGTACACCTCGACCTCGCCGTTCCCGGCCGAGAACACGGCGCGGCCCAGCGGCTGGTAGAGCAGCTCCTCGATGCGCTGCGCACCCCAGGCCGTCGAGCTCACGACCTGGAGGCCGAAGGCCTCGTGCATGGGCAGCCACCGCGGATCATAGTTCCGCACCACCACGTTGCTCACCTTGTACACCTCGCGCGCCATGTGCCCGACCACGGCGTTCACGGAATCGGAGTTGGTGACGGCGGTGAGCCCGTCCGCCTCCTCGATGCCGGCCCGGGTGAGCACGTCGTGCGAGAGGACCTCGCCTTCGATGGTGCGCCCGCGGTAGTCGGGATCGAGGTTCGCGAAGGAGCTCCCCACCTGGTCGATGACCGCCACCTGGTGCCCGCGCTGGTAGAGCCGGAAGGCCAGCTCCGCCCCCACGCGCCCGCAGCCCACGACGATGATGAACACTAGCCGTTTCCTCCCGTCACCGGCGCGTCCCCGTCGCCGATGTCCGGCGCCATCTGGTAGGGGACGCTGGTGATGACGATGCCGGGCCGGTTGATGAGGGCCAGCCGCAGGATCACCGCCGTTTGCGCGTGCAGCAGCTGGTGCCACCACCTCCGCGGCACGAACTGCGGCACGACGATGGTGAGCGTCTCGTTGGGCTGCCGGCGGTCGGCCACGTCCTTCACGTAGTCGAGCAGCGGCTCCAGGAGCAGCCGGTAGGGCGACTCCAGGATCACCAGGCGCACCCCGTTGCCCCACAGGCCCCACTTGGCCTCCACCTTGCGCGCCTTCTCGTGGTCCATGGACACGTGCACGGCCGTGATGTCGTGGGACAAGGCGAGCGCGTAGCGCAGCGCGACCACGGTGCCGCGGTGCACACCGCTGATGGGCAGGATCACGCGATGGCGGAGCACGCGCGGCGGAGCCCCGAAGTCCTCCAGGGACAGGATCTGGGCCGCCTCGCGGTAGTGCCCGTGGATCGCGAAGAAGAGCGCGACCAGGGTGGGGATGATGATGACGATGATCCAGGCCCCCTCGTGGAACTTCGTCACCGCGAAAGCGACGGCGACGGCCGCCGTCAGGACCGCGCCCAGGCCGTTGGTCACCATCTTGAGGCGCCAGAGGCGGTCGTGCTCGAGGACGGTGTCCTTCTCCGTGATGACGGTGCCGGGGGGCAGGCGGCCGATCTTCCACCAGCGTCGGGTCATGCCCGCCTGCGAGAGCGTGAAGGAGAGGAAGACGCCGATCGCGTAGAGCGGGATGAGGGCGGTGACGCTGGCATCGAACACGACGATGAGCACGATCGCGATCACGGCCAGGGCCAGGATCCCGCGCGAGAAGACGAGACGGCTGCCGCGATACGTGAGCTGCCGGGGCAGGAAGCCGTCCTCCGCCTGCAGCGCGGACAGCCGCGGGAAGCCCGCGTACGCGGTGTTGGCGGCCATGATCAGGATCAGCGTGGTGGCGCCGATCGTCGACAGGTAGAGGAGGCCGCGACCGTCGAAGGCGGTGCGGGCGATCTGCGAGATCACCGTCTCCTTCTCGGAGGGCAGGGCGCCGATGGGCCAGGCCAGGAAGCTGATCCCGAGGAACAGCGTCCCCAGGATCAGGGCCATCCAGAGCAGGGTGACGCCGGCGTTGCGGCTGCGCGGTTCCTTGAACGCGGTCACGCCGTTCGAGATCGCCTCCACGCCCGTGAGGGCGGTGGTGCCGTTGGCGAAGGCGTGGAGGAGGAGGAAGAGGGTCAGGCCCTGCATCTCGCCGACGTGATCCATGTGCGGAGGGTCGACGACGCGTCCCAGCTCCCCCGTGAGGTAGCGGAAGAGGCCCACCCCCACCGTCAGGTACATGATGCCGATGAAGAAATACGACGGGACGGCCACGAACTTGCCCGACTCCTTCACGCCACGCAGGTTGAGGATCGTGATCAGGATCACCAGCATCACCGCGATGCCGACGCGCAGGCCGAAGAGGCGCGGGAACGCGGAGACGAGCTGGGCCACCCCGGACGAGACGGACACGGCGACGGTCAGGATGTAGTCGGTGAGCAGGGCCGCTCCCGCGATCTGCGCGGGCAGCTCGCCCAGGTTGTCGCGGGCCACGATGTAGGCGCCGCCCCCGCTCGGGTAGGCGTGGATGGTCTGCTCGTAGGAGAGGGTGACGATCGCGAGCAGGGCCACGATGGCGACGGAGACGGGGAAGGCGTAGTGCAGCGCGCCCAGGCCGGCCGCGGCCAGGACGACCAGGATTTCCTGCGTCGCGTAGGCGGTGGAGCTGAGCGCGTCGGACGCGAACACGGCCAGGCCGATGGCCTTGCCCACCGCCTGGTCCTCGGCATCCGCGGAATGGAGAGGGCGGCCGACGAGCCACATCCGCCACCACTGGCGTCGTGGTGGAGGGGGCGGCCTCCGAAGCCGGTGCGGGCGGCCCGGCAGCGTCTGGGCGTCCGAAGTCAAGGTAGGGGCGGCACGCACTCCATTCCAATCTGCCGACGGGGTTAGCTGACGGGCTCGGGGTTGGAAGGCTCCCCTACCAGGCGGCGTCTCCTGGATTCGCCCCGCCGCGCTCGCGCGCGTCCTTTGGGTCCCCCGCGCCGCCCGGCGGCGGCGGCTTAGGCAGGAACAGCGTAGGGCCCGTGCTCGGCGGTGTCAACATCCGCTAGGATGCCCGCCATGCTCGTGGCCGTGACGGCCGTGCTCCTCGCCGCCGCCCCGCCTTCCCCCTCGCTCGACGCGGCGGCCGCCGCCCGTTTCGCGAGCCTGGCCCTGGACTGCGTGGGCCGCGAGTACCCGAACAAGATCGCGCACGTGCTGAGCAGCGAAGAGGACGTGCGGCCGCCGCATGTCCTGACGCCCGCGTTCTACGGCTGCTACGACTGGCACTCCGCGGTGCACGGGCACTGGCTGCTGGCCCGGCTGGCCCGCACCTTCCCCGACGCCCCCTTCGCCCCCTCCGCGCGGGCGGCGCTGGCGCGCAGCCTCACCCCCGCGAACATCGCGGGCGAGGTGGCCTACGTCCAGGGCAAGGGGCGGACGTCCTTCGAGCGGCCCTACGGGCTGGCCTGGCTCCTCCAGCTCGCCGCGGAGCTGCGCGATTGGAACGACGGCGACGCGCGTGCGTGGTCGGCCGCCCTCGCGCCGCTGGAATCGGAAGCAGCGCGCCGGTTCGAGGAATGGCTGCCCAAGCTGACCCGCCCCATCCGCATCGGCGAGCACGACCAGACCGCGTTCTCGTTCGGGCTCGTCCTCGACTGGGCCGCGACCTCCGACCGGGGGACCACCCGAGACGTCGTCACGAGCCGCGCGCGGGCGTTCTACCTGGCCGACCGGAATTGCCCGATGACGTACGAGCCGTCGGGCCAGGACTTCCTCTCCCCGTGCCTGGCCGAGGCCGATCTCATGCGCCGCCTCCTGCCATCCGCGGAATACGCGGCCTGGCTCTCCGCGTTCCTGCCCACGCTCACGCCGCGCGCCGGCGCGGACTGGCTCACGCCGGCGGTGGTGACGGATCCGAGCGACCCCAAGCTCGCCCACCTGGACGGCCTCAACCTGAGCCGGGCCTGGATGCTCGACGGGATCGCCTCCGGCCTGCCCGCGTCCGATCCACGCCTTCCCGCCATCCGCGCGCTCGCGGACGCGCATCGCGAGGCCGGGCTTCGCTCCGTCACCGGCGCCCACTACGAAGGCGGGCACTGGCTGGGCACGTTCGCGGTGTACCTGGCGACACAGCGCGGACTGCGCCCGCTTGATCGCGCCTCCTCCCGGCCGTAGCCTTCTCGAAGGATCCGAAAAGCGCGCATGAGCCCCAACAACCTCGAGCCCCTCGACAACATCCTCCAGGCCATCGGCTGGACGCCCCTCGTGCGGCTGAACCGTATCGCGCGCGGCATCCGTACGCCCGTCTATGCCAAGGCCGAGAACCTCAACCCGGGCGGCTCCGTGAAGGACCGCATCGGCGTCGAGATCATCGAGGCGGCCGAGCGCAAGGGCGACCTCAAGGCCGGGGGCACCGTCGTCGAGGCGACCAGCGGCAACACGGGCGTGGGCCTGGCCCTGGCCTGCGCGATCAAGGGCTATCGCTGCGTCTTCACCATCCCGGACAAGATGTCGACGGAGAAGGTGCGTCTCCTGCGCGCGCTGGGGGCAGAGGTGATCGTGGTGCCGACCGCGGTCGCGCCCGATCATCCCGAGTACTACATCAACAAGGCGCGCGCGATCGTGGCCGCGACCCCCGGCGCGATCATGGCCGACCAGCACTACAACCCCGCGAACCCGGAAGCGCACTACCGCACGACCGGGCCCGAGATCTGGGAGCAGACGAAGGGCAAGGTCACGCACTTCGTGTGCTCGCCGGGCACGGGCGGCACCATCTCCGGGGCCGGCCGCTACCTGAAGGAGAAGAACGCGAAGGTACGCGTGATCGCGGGCGATCCGGTGGGGTCGATCTACACGGAGTACGCGAAGACCCACAAGAAGGGCGAGGGCTTTCCCTACAAGGTCGAGGGCATCGGAGGCGACAAGATTCCGACCTCCCTCCACTTCGACGTGATCGACGAGTGGGCGTTCGTGAGCGACGCCGAGGCCTTCCAGGCCGCGCGCCGCCTGACCCGCGAGGAAGGGCTCTTCACGGGCGGGTCGACGGGCGTCAACGTCAAGGTCGCGCTCGACGTGGCGCGGGCCCTCGACGATCCGGGCGCGATGGTCGTCACCATCCTCTGCGACACGGGCGAGCGCTACCTCTCGAAGCTGTACGACGACAACTGGATGCGGGAGAACCAGCTCCTGGAGACCGAGCGCGTCACCGCGTCCACCCTGCTGTCCGGCCGGCGGGGCGACCTGCCGCCCCTCGTCTCCGTGGCGCCCGGGGCGAGCGTGCGCCAGGCCCTCAACCTCATGGGGACGTACAACGTCTCGCAGATCCCGGTGGTGGAGGCCAAGGAATGCGTGGGCTCGCTGAGCGAGGGCCCCCTCATGGCGCGCGCCCTCGCCGACGCAAAAGTCCTCGACCACCCCGTGTCCGACGTCATGCAGCCGCCCTTCCCCGTCATCGAGAAGGGCACGCCCGTCGATCGCGTCACCGCCCTCCTCTCCCGGGAGACGCCGGCCGCACTCGTGCGTGAGGACGGCACGTTCGTCGGCATCGTGACGCGCCACGACGTGTTGCGGCACGTTGCTGGAATCAAGTAGTCCTCTTGAAGATCGGGGGAGTAATCGCCTGCTCACACCCGCGCCCTTCGGGCTCCCCCCCATGACGCTCGTCGCCGAGTGAATCGGCTCCTCGCGGCTTGCCCGCTGTAATGTGGCGCCGGGCCCTCGACTGGGCCTTCACTGTTCCCTTCCTCGTCGCGTTCGGCCTCGTGTTGCTCGTCTTCGATCTCCTGCAGCGGCCGGCGCGCGCGCTCGGGCGACGGCCGCACGAGGTGGTGGTCAACGGGCTGCAGAAGTCGCTCGTCGCGGCCTTGCGTGTCTGCGGGACGCGCTTCGCCGTGGAGCGGGCGGGCAGACTCGCGCCGGGCCGGCCCGCGCTCTTCGTGTCGAACCACCAGAGCATGTTCGACATCCCGATCCTGGGCGCGATCCTCGCGCCCCACTACCTGAAGTTCGTGTCCAAGCGCGAGCTGGCCCGCCGCTGGATCCCGAGCATCTCCTACAACCTCCGCCGCGGCGGGAACGCTCTCATCGACCGCGGCGATCGCGCGGAGGCCGTCGAGGCCATCCGGAAGCTCGGCGTCGAGGAAGTGGGCGAACGCGGCGTCTCGGCCGTCATCTTCCCCGAGGGCACGCGCGCCCGCGGCGGCGTGCTCGGCCCGTTCCGGCCCCAGGGGACTCTCGCCTTGATGGCCGCGGTGCCGGAGGCGCCCGTGGTGCCGGTCGCGATCGACAACTCCTGGCGCCTTCTCGAGCACGCGTTGCGTCCCGTTCCGTTCGGCACCCACGTGCGCGTCTTCATCGGAGAGCCGATCGAACGCTCCGCGGGCCAGGACGCGGGCGAGGTGGTCGGCGCCGTGCAGAAGCAGATCGAGGACGTGCTCCGGCGCTGGCGCGGAGAGCGCTAGATCAGGCCGCCGCGGCCGGCCGGAGCAGGGGCCCGCGAGCGCGGACGAGGAGGACCAGGAGCACGATCGTGCCGAAGAAGAGGTACGACTCGAACACGTTGAGGCGCGACCCGGCCAGGGCCTTGGTGATCCAGAAGCAGCTGGCGACGAGCAGGTAGGACAGGGCGAGCGCGCGGCGTGCGAGGCGCCCGGTCACGAAGCGCTCCGCCACCACGAAGATGGGCAGGGCGACGCCGTAGTGGTGCTCCCAGGCGATGGGCGAGGCCATGGTGGCGGCCAGCCCCATCAGGCAGAAGTCGACGACGCCCGCCCGCGCCGGTCCTTCGCGTGGCGGGGCGAGGGCGAGAGAGAGGAGCACGAGCGAGCTCGCTACGGTGGCCCAGAAGATGCGTGGGTCGTAGGGCGGGAAATGATCGACCCAGGGCTGCTTCCAGAAGAGGATGTCGCCGTTGAACAGCCAGCGGTTGAGGAGCCCGTTCACCGACTGGTTGGGAAAGAAGGCCTCGCCGCGCTCGCCCAGGAACCGCAACATCCCGAGATACTCCACGTGCGGGCTCCAGCCGTAGAGGGCGACGGACACGCCGAGCACGGCCAGGCCGGTCGCCGCGAAGGTGGAGACGAGACCCCACTGCCGGCGGATCAGTCCCCAGACCAGGAAGACTCCGAGCTGCGGCTTGACCGCGCAGCTCAGGGCCAGCAGCACGCCCACCGTCCGCCGCCGCCCCGTGGCCCAGCACCAGACCGCCGCCGCGAACAGCGCGCTCAGCCAGGTCTGCATCTGGCCGTTCGCGTAGGCGCGCATCACCGGGTAGAACGTGAGGGTCGCGAACACCGCGACCAGCGCGGCCAGCGCGTGCTCTTGCGCGTCCGGCGCGTCCGCTCCGGGTGTCCGCAGCGCGGCGTGGAGCCGCCACACGAACGCGGCCGTGACCGGCACCATCAGCCAGGTGATCCAGCGGAGCGCGTCCGGCCAGCGCGCTCCCAGCACGCCGTCCAATGCGGAGACGACGAGGAGCGCCGTGGGCGGGTACTGGAACCCCTTGCGCAGGACCTGCGGGCTGAACGCGGTGCGCCAGTAGAACGGGCGATCCAGCCGGTGAGGCGTGGTGGCGTGCAGGTACGCCTGCGCCATCGGGTCCCAGGAGTCGCGGCCCTGCCGCCCCTCGGCGAACCAGGCGATGGGCAGGAGGCCCGAGTCCTCGTAGCGGCCGGGCAGCGCGATCAGCACCAGGGCCTGTACGCCGACGAACGTCGCGATCAGGAAGACGGCGAGCCGGCGCGTGGTCACCAGGTCAGCTCGACGATGCGCGCCGCCGTATTGGCCGACACCGTCCGGTCCCAGGGCTGCGCGGCGAGGCCGGCGAAGCTGTCCGCCCCGTACTCGTGTACGAGCTCCTCGTCGATGGCGAGGTGCGTGACGCCGTAGCGCGCGGCGGCCGCCCGCGCCTCGCCCTCGTCGGACGACGTGAGCAGGGTGCGCTCGACGGCCTTCCTCTCCGCCTGGTCCGCGGGCAGCAGCTTGCCGGCTTCGGCCAGCAGCACGCGGCGGCCGGTGAGGGCGGGGATCCACATGGCCGCCGACCTCCCCGCCGCGAAGACGGCGTCCGGTGGCGTGCGCGCGCGGATCCATTCCGCGTAGGCCTCGATCTTGGGCGGGATCGGCCGCAGGCTCTCCGCGTAGTAGCGGTCCATGGTGGGCGGATCGTGGTAGACGGGAAAGGCGAGGGGCACACAGGCGGCAAGGACGAGCAGGTGGGCGCGGCCGCCGGCGAGCCGAGGCGACGCCGCCGACATCCACCGCGCGCCCGCGGCCAGCGCGAACGCGGCGGCGAGGCTCATCACGTAGCGCAGGAAGTAGTGCATCTCGTCCGGCTCCGGGGAGATGCCCAGGAAGGCGAGCGGCACGGAGAGAACCCAGATCCCCCACCCCGCGAGACCCAGGCCGAGGACCGAGGCCTCGAGCGGCGTGGCGCGCCGGCGCGCCCGCCACAGCCCCGCCAGGCCGAGCGTCAGCAGCGGACCGAGGTCGATCGTCGACCAGTTCGGCACGGCCAGGAGGAGCGCGTTGGGATCGGTCCACATGTGGCGCGCGGTGGCCGAGCTCCCCGTGGGCGCGTAGTCGCGCGTGAGATGGAAGACGTACGGCGCGGCGGCCAGCGCGGAGAGCGCGATCCCCCCGAGCACGGGCTTCCAGTGGCGGTCCGCGGCGGGCCGCAGGAGAGCGCCGGCCAGGAGGCCCACCAGCACGTAGGCCCAGGCCACCAGCGACACCCAGGCCAGCGCGCCCAGGGCCAGGGCCAGCGCCCACACACGCCCGCGGGCGACGGAGATCCCGAAGGCCGCGGCGGCGAGCGCGTACGCGATGCCGTGGTTCGGCTTGTACATGAAGTTGGCGACCCAGAACGGAGGCACCGGGGGCCGGGGGTTCATGCCCAGCGAGGACAGGCTCAGCACCGCGAACGCGGCCACCACCCCGTCCCAGGCATCGAGGGGAGACCCCTCCCGGCGGCGGATCCACACGTACGTGGCCAGGCCGACGGCCAGCAGGGCCAGCGGCGTGAGCGCTTCGTAGGCCGCGGGCACGCGCTCGGGATGGCCGTGGGCCATGCCGCCGACGAGCGCGTTCCACAGGGGCTCCGGGCTTCCGTGGCGCACCTGGGTGTGCTCGAACGGTGAGTGTCCCAGGGCCACGGAGGCGGCCATCCCCACGTTGAACGTGCGATCGCTGCCCTCGCCCAGGCCGTAGGGGCGCTGCAGGGGCGCGCGATAGACGAGCCAGGCGGCCACGTGCATCGCGAGGACGACGGCGAGGGCCAGGCGGGGCCGCGGCCAGCGGGCGAGGAGCGCGAAGGCGAGCAGGGCCGCAACGGCGACGGCCAGCCGGAACGTGCTCAGGGCCAGCGCTTCGGACGAGAGGTAGTGCCCCGGCACGATCGCGTACGGTATCGGCTGCGCTTCGACGCTGTCAACGAGGCCGACACCCTAGAATCGAGACAGTGCCCTACCAGCCCATCGAGAACTACGGCGTCATCGGCAACATGCGGACGGCGGCCCTCGTGGGCATGAACGGGTCGATCGACTGGTATTGCTTCCCCGCCTTCGACTCCCCCAGCGTCTTCGCGGCCATCCTGGACGACAAGAAGGGCGGCTCCTTCTCCATCGCGCCCGCCACCGAGCACACGGCGAAGAAGCAGTTCTACTGGCCCGACACCAACGTGCTGGTGACGCGCTTCTTCTCGACCGACGGCGTCGGCCAGATCACGGACTTCATGCCCGTCGGCGTCCGCAAGGGCGATCCCGGCTACGAGTGGCTCATCCGGCGCGTGACCGTCTCCCGCGGCAGCATGAAGTTCCGCGCCGTCTGCCGGCCCGCCTTCGACTACGCGCGCGCGCCGCACAAGGTCGGTCGGGCGAAGGGATGCGTGCGCTTCCGGAGCAAGCGCCTCACCCTCGAGCTCTCCACCGAAGCCCCGATCCACCTCGACGACGGGTCGGTGACGTCGGAGTTCACGCTCAAGGAGGGAGAGGGGGTCAGCTTCGTGCTCCGGCCCGCGGACGGAGTCGGCGGCGGGTCGGGCTGCGTCTCGGACGCGGAGGCGCAAGGGCTGTTCGAGTCGACGGTCGAGTACTGGCGCCGCTGGCTGTCCGCGTGCACCTATTTCGGCCGCTGGCGCGAGATGGTGCATCGCTCCGCGCTGGCCCTGAAGCTCCTCACCTACGAGCCGAGCGGGGCCATGGTGGCGGCCGTGACCTGCGGCCTTCCCGAGGACCTGGGCGGCCAGCGCAACTGGGACTACCGCTACACCTGGATCCGCGACGCCGCCTTCACGATGTACGCGTTCATGCGCATCGGCTTCGTGGAGGAGGCCGGCCACTTCATGGACTGGCTCAGCGAGCGCTGCCGTGAGCTCGGCCCCGACGGCTCCCTCCAGATCATGTACGCGGTGGACGGGCGTCCCGTGCACCACGAGAAGTCGCTCGACCACCTCGAGGGTTACAAGGGCTCGCGGCCCGTGCGCATCGGCAACGGCGCCGTGCAGCAGCTCCAGCTCGACATCTACGGCGAGCTGATGGACTCCGTGTACCTCTACAACAAATACGGCAGCCCCATCTCGGACGCGCTGTGGCAGTACCTGCGGCGCCTCACCAACTGGGTGTGCGACCACTGGAAGGAGACGGACGAGGGCATCTGGGAGGTCCGGGGCGGGCGGCGGCCGTTCGTCTACTCGAAGCTGATGTGCTGGGTGGCGGTGGACCGCGCCCTGCGCCTCATGCAGAAGCGCTCCTTCCCCTCCGACTGGGCACGCTGGATGAAGGTGCGCGACGCGATCTACGCCGACATCATGAAGAAGGGCTGGAACGAGAAGCGGAAGGCCTTCGTCCAGTCCTACGGGAGCGACAGCCTCGACGCCGCGACCCTCATGATGCCGCTCGTGTTCTTCGTCTCCCCCACCGACCCGCGCACGCTCGCGACCCTGGACGCCATCAACCGCTCGCCCACGAAGGGTGGCCTCGTCTCCAACAGCCTCGTCTACCGCTACGACCGGAAGCACACGCCGGACGGGATCCAGGGCGACGAAGGGACCTTCAACATCTGCACGTTCTGGCTGGTGGAGGCGCTGGTCAAGTCCGCGGGACGGACGAGCCCGGGCCGCGTGCGTGACGCCCGCCTCATCTTCGAGCAGATGCTGGGCTACGCGAATCACGTTGGCCTCTACTCGGAGGAGACCGGCCCCACCGGCGAGCACCTCGGGAACTTCCCGCAGGCCTTCACGCACCTCGGGCTCATCAGCGCCGCCTTCAACCTCGACCGCGTGCTGGGCGGCCCGCAGTCCTCGCGCTAGGGCGACTCCTTCTCCCATTCCGCGCCGCGTTTGACCCAGCGCGTGACGGACAGGGTCGAGAAGGCGCCCGCGCCCCATCCGCGCACCTCGATGACCAGGTGCGGCGGCTCGAACGTGATCCAGTTGTAGGTGTTGGGCTCGCCGCGCGTCCGCAGCGAGATGGCGGTGCCCGCCTGGGCGACGAGCATGGAGCGCTTGATGGAGAGGTGGTGCGCGCGCACGTCCCCCGAGAACCCGAGGTGCAGGTGCCCGGCGAGGAGCAGGTCCACCCCCGCCGCTTCCGCGGCCTGAAGGGCATGGAAGCCCCGGCCGACCACGGCCGGATCGGGGTCGCCCGGAGAAGGCACGAACGGATGGTGCGTCACCAGCACCTTGAAGACGCGCTCGGGCAGGGGCGCGAACCGGTCGCGGATCTGCCCGATCTGTTCCCAGGAGATGCGCCCGTTCTTGAACGTCCACGACCGCGCGGTGTTGACGCCCATCACGGCCAGGTCTTCACGGTGGAAGAACGGCGCCAGGTCGGGCGTGAGGTGCTTGCGATAGTTGCGCAGCGGCCGGGCAAAACGCGAGACGACGTCCCAGAGGGGCACGTCGTGGTTGCCGGGCACGACGAGCACTCCGCCGGGCAGACGGTCGAGGAAAGCGCGCGCGGCCCGGAACTCCCGCTCTCGCGCGCGCTGGGTGAGGTCGCCGCTCACGGCCACGAGCTGGGGCGAGCGCAGGCGGAGCTCTTCGAGAAGGGCCTCCGCCACCGGCGGGTCCTCCTTCCCGAAGTGAAGGTCCGAGATGTGGGCTAGGGCGGGCATGACTCGCGGGGCACGATGACGCGCAGCGCGCGCGGGCGGATGCGATACCGGACGGGGGGCGCGACGTGGCTGACCTCGCCGTCGAAGGCGATCCTCAGGAGGCGGCGGCGGTCCTCGACCACCATTCCCTTCAGCCCGATTCCCTGGAAGTCGCGGCTGTCGTCGAGGCGCCCGACCAGCGCCCCCAGGACCAGGCGGACGAAGCGGAACCGTCCGGCGTCGCGGGCGAGGTAGACCCACAGCTCGCCCTCGTCCAGCGCCGGGCGCTTCCCCAGCGAGAACAGCTTCGTGTCGTAGCGGTTGTTGCCCACGAAGACCATCGGCGTGGTCAGGTTCACGCCGCCTTCCTCGAGCCGCAACGTCACGCGCACGACCGGGAACTCGCGCAGGGTCGCCAGGGCGGCCCGGCCCATGGCCACCCACTTGTGCGTGCTCTGCCGCTCCATCCAGGCGTCGCGCAGGGAGACGGCCGCGGGATAGAGGCCGATCGAGGAATTGTTCACGAACACGCGTTCGTTCGCCTCGCCGAGGTCCACTTCGCGCGCCACGCCCTCCGCCACGTTGCGCACGGCCTCCTCGAGCTCGCTCGGGATGCCCAGGTCGCGGGCGAAGTGGTTCAGCGTGCCCAGGGGGAGGACGCCCATCGCCTTCCCGGTATTGGCGAGGCCGCCGGCGCCCGCGCCGATGGTGCCGTCGCCGCCGCCCATCACGACGACGTCGGCGGACGAGGCGGCGGCCGCACGGGCGGCGGCCAGCAGCTGCGGGCCGGGCACCCGACGAACTTCCGCCTCCACTCCGACGCTCGCGAAGAGTTCGCGGACGCGCGCGGCCTCGGCCTGGACCTGTCCCGGGCGAAGGCCGGCGGCCGCGTTGAGGAGCACGCTGGCCTTCATCCGGATCAGACTTAATTATAGGCAAACAATCGCCATATGGGCCGACTGTCAGATAAGATGACTTCAATGGATTTCACGGCGGCGGACCCCGGCAATGCCGCGCGTCCCGAGCACCTCGACCCCGCGACGTTCGCGTTCTATCGCGCCTGCCTGAATGCGTTGAACGAGGCGAAGTGCGACTACCTCGTGGGCGGGGCCTACGCCTTCGCGCGTTATACCGGCATCGAGCGTCACACGAAGGACTTCGACATCTTCTGCCGGCAGAGCGACGTCGACTCGATCCTCTCCGTGCTGGAGCGCCTCGGCCCCGAGACGGAGAAGACGTTCCCCCACTGGCTGGCCAAGGCCTACAACCCCGGCACCGCGGACTTCATCGACGTGATCTACAGCTCGGGCAGCGGCATCGCGGTCGTGGACGACGAATGGTTCACGCACAGCGTGCCCGAGACCGTCCTCGGCCTTCCCGTGCGGCTGTGCCCCGCGGAGGAGATCATCTGGTCGAAGGGCTTCATCATGGAGCGCGAGCGCTACGACGGAAACGACGTGGCCCACCTGCTGCGCGCGCGGGGCAAGGACCTCGACTGGAGCCGGGTCCTCCGCCGTTTCGGCCCCCATTGGCGCGTGCTGCTGAGCCATCTCGTGCTCTTCGGGTTCATCTATCCGGCGGAGCGGGAGCAGGTGCCGCGCGAGGTGCAGGACGAGCTCGTACGCCGCCTCCAGGGCGAGACCCTGTCCGCTCCCCCCGCGGACAAGACCTGCCAGGGCACGCTGATCTCGCGGGCCCAGTACCTCGTGGACATCGGGCCCTGGGGATACCGGGATGCGCGCCTGGAGCCGGGCATCAAGATGACCGCCGCCGACATCGCGCACTGGACGCGCGCCATCGACGGGGACAAGAAGGAGACGAAGCCCCCGCAATGAACCCCCAGCGCGAGACGATCCGATTGGCGGCCATCGGGGACGTGCACTGTACGCGCACGTCGTCGGCCGCCCTGGCCCCCATGTTCGCGGAAGCGGCGGCCCAGGCGGACGTGCTCCTCCTCGGCGGCGACCTCACCGATTACGGACTGCCCGAGGAGGCCCGCGTGCTCGCGCGCGAGCTCTCGGGCGTGAAGATCCCGATGCTCGGCGTGCTCGGCAACCACGACTTCGAGTCCGGCCACGAAGAAGAGATCGTGAAGATCCTCGTCGAGGCCGGAGTGCAGATGCTCGACGGGGACAGCGTCGAGATCCAGGGCGTCGGCTTCGCGGGGGTGAAGGGCTTCGGCGGCGGATTCGGCCGCCGCACCCTCGAGCCCTGGGGCGAGGCCGCCACCAAGGCCTTCGTGCACGAGGCGGTGGGCGAGGCCCTCAAGCTCGAGCGCGCCCTGGCCCGGCTCCGCACCCCGCAGCGGGTCGCCCTGCTCCACTACGCGCCCATCGAGGCCACGGTGGAGGGCGAGCCGCGCGAGATCTTTCCCTTCCTCGGGTCGAGCCGCCTCGAGGAGCCGCTCAACCGCTACCAGGTCACGGTCGCGTTCCACGGCCACGCCCATCGTGGCGCCCCCGAGGGCCGAACCAGCGCCGGCATCCCGGTGTTCAACGTGGCCATGCCGTTGTTGCGGCGCGTGCTCTCCGACGTGTTGCCCATCCGTATCGTCGAGATTCCGGTCCTGGCGCCGGTGACCGCGGCCGTCGAAGCGCCCTCCCGCCGTCGCGACGACCTCCACTGAGGAAGGAGGCCCGCCGCGTCCCTGAATAGGCGCCCGAGAGGCGGCTATCATCTCGGTATGAGGAGGACGCGCGCGGCCGGCGAAGGACCGCGCTGGGCCCTGCCGTTCCTCGCCGGGCTCGTCACCGCCGGCGCGGGGATGGTGCTGCTCAACGCGCTCTGGAGACGCCGCCGTCTGGTCGATCCGCGCCTCATCCGGAGGGCCGGGCACGCCGACGGCGACGTGCCTCCGGCCGTGATCATCCCCGGCATCATGGGCAGCGGGCTGGCCCGCCCGGACGAGACGCGCGTCTGGCTCAACCTCCGCAACGCCGTCGGCCAGTACAACCTGAGCCTGCCCTTCGTGCTCCCCCTCAGCGAGAGCCGCGACGATCTGCGCCCGGGCTCGCTGCTGGGCACCGAACATCGCCTGCCCCGCATGTTCGGCTTCACGGAGTACTACGACCTCCTCGAGCTGCTGGAGGCGGCGGGCTTCGTGCCCGCCAAGAAGACGGGGGGCAAGGGCCTCGTCCACCACGTGTTCGCCTACGACTGGCGGCGCGACCTGGTGGAGTCCGTGCGGCGCCTGGACGAGACGCTGGAGGCCCTGGCCGACGCCCGCGGCGACCGCGCGACGCGCTTCAACATCGTCGGCCACAGCATGGGCGGCCTCGTCGCGCGCTACTACCTCCGCTACGGGACGGCGGAGCCGACGCCGGGCATGCCCGTCACCTGGGCCGGCGCCCGCCGCATCAACAGCATGGTGCTGGTGGCCGTGCCCAACGCGGGCAGCATCCACTCCCTGGAGGCGATGCTCTACGGCAACCGCGTCGGCCTCTCCTACACCACCCTCGCCGCGTCCGTAATCGCGCGCATGCCGTCGGTCTATCAGATCATTCCCCCCAAAGGCGCCCCCGCCCTCCTCTCCCCCGACTGCAAGGAGATCGAGGCCGACCTGCACGACGT
>Ga0075425_100001507_pt1 | contig 22883 bp, 22 predicted proteins | sample SoiMethybrSBSTD4_FD_75300 | JGI IMG/M metagenome (GOLD analysis project Ga0075425, IMG submission 75300) | Bulk soil microbial communities from a Populus tree surrounding site in Tennessee, USA - Soil MetaG P. TD hybrid SBSTD4 | ecosystem: Environmental > Terrestrial > Soil > Tree plantation... | reverse complement strand
GCCGCCGCAACGCGGCCACTCTTCGTTCGTTCGAGCACGACCTGCGGCGCACCAGTCTCAGTCGGCGTGATGAGAAGTAAGAGGTCGCGATCGAGCGCGACGTGCTCCTGCGCCAGCGTGACTGTCGCACGGTCGCCATCGAAGTCGATCGAAATCGGGTGAGAAGGCGACTCGATTCGACGGATGCGCCCGGGCATGGCCACGCGCGCCGTGAATGACAGGCCGTACGGCACGTCGGCCAACTTGGGCGGATTGAGGAGCTCGGCCGGCGGACGTCCGACGCCGCCCCGATCCTCCTTGGGCGCGTAGCGTGGGGAGACGGTGGTGGGCAGCGTAAAGCGAATCGAATCGTCTTCGCAGGCGAGCTCAGCAACGTAGGTCAGCTCGATGTGAGCCTCGGCTCCCGGCGCCAGGTTTCCGATACTTGCCGTGAACACATCCGGACGCTCTTCATCCAGCAGAAATCCCCCATGCCCCGCCGCCATCGCATCGTCATAGGCGGCAAAAGCCTCTTCGCGTGGCTTGACCGCACCCTCGTATCGAACACCGTCGACAACGGCGGCAAAGCCACACACGGCTGCGCCCTCGTCGAGAGGGAAAACGTAAAGCGCTTCGACTGGCGTCGACTCCCGGTTGCGATACCGCTGTGTGAACGTCACTCGCGCATGCGCGCCTGACACGTCCGCGCGAACGTCGACGTGCTCGAGAGGTATCTGGGCCTGTGCAGTGCAGAGACCAACCTGGGTGTGAGAGGGGGCGGCAATTGGCATGGGTTCACTCGCTGGAAGAGGATGTGAAGTGGAGGCGGCACCAATCCGCCAACTCGCGAAGGCGGTTCGGGCCGGGTAGTGTGATGTGGTTCTCGACGTGGATCTCGATCCCGGGGGCAAGCTGCAGACGGCGCCAGACCGATCGATCGGGAAGAGCGACGGTCTCTCCGGTCGTCCGCCGTTCCGCGCCGCCATCGACTGTCGCGCGGATCTCATCGAGCGTGCAGCCGGACGACTGCAGTTCCTTGACCTGCAGAAGGCGCTGGAGATGAGCCGGCGCGTAATGGGGCCCGCGGCCGACGCCGAGAGGAGCCGGGATCAGCCCCTCCTGCACGTAGTAGCGCACCGTACGCCGCGACACGTCGGCAAGGTCGGCCAGATCCTGAATCGAGTAGCGCGGTTCGTCTGACATCCACTGGCTAATATAGCCAGTTGACTGTCATATTTCAACTGTCATATTCTGTGGCGGCGCAGCGCCATCGTTTCGTCTGGATTCGCGAGCGGTTCAAACCCGAATTGCGCGTATAGACCGTGCGCGTCTCGGGTGCGCAAGAGGATCATCGTGACGCCACCCAGATCGGGATGCGAAAGGATCGCGCGCATGAGGGCCTTCGAGATTCCCATGCCGCGGAACCCGGGCACCACGAACACATCGGCGAGGTACGCGAAGACCGCGCGGTCGGTCACGACGCGCGCGAAGGCCACCTGCCGCCCGGCGGTGTAGGCGCCGAACGGAATCGAGTTGGCGATCGAGCGCTCCACGACTTCGCGGGGCCGTGTCTCGGCCCAGTAGGACGTGCTCAGAAATCTGTAGACCACGTCGACGTCGATCCGCGCGGGATCCGTCGAAATCTCGAGATCAGGCGGCAGCATGCGGCGAGAGTAGCACTCCGAGGTTAGGCGTTTAGGCGTTGGGCGTTGGGAGTTGGGAGTTGATTTGGCACGTTTGGGCGTTTTGACACAATTGCCAAAGAGATAGACTCGACCCATGACACGTTCCGAAGTGCAAACGCTCATCGACTACAACTACTGGGCTCGCGATCGTCTGCTCGACGCCGTCGCCGCACTTTCACCAGAACAGTTCACGCGCGATCTGGGCAGCAGCTTTCGTTCGGTTCGCGACACGCTCGCCCACCTGCATGCCGCCGAGTGGATCTGGTATCAGCGCTGGATCGGAGAAAGGCCGGCAGGGCTGCCGCCTTCCGATCGATTTCCCGATCTCGCCTCGGTCGCCGCCGCCTGGCGGGACATGGAGGCCCAGATACGCGACTATTTCAGCCCGCTCGACGATCGCGCGCTTGAAAGAGTCATCGAGTACAAATCGCCCACCGGCGTCCAAAGCGCGTCCATGCTGTGGCAGATGCTTCAGCACGTCGTCAACCATCAGTCGTATCACCGGGGGCAAGTGACAACGATGCTGCGACAGCTGGGCGCGGCACCGCCGAAGGCCATGGACCTGATGGCGTTTTACCGGGAGCGCAGCGCTCCTACCGTGTGAGCGATGGCGATTCGCATCGTCAGACTCGGAAGTCCGCGGGCGCCTGACGAAGGGCTTCGCCTGGGGACCGTGCGGCGGCCGCCGCGGGGTGTCGCGAAGAATCAGGTCGCGACGCGCAACTTCTACGACATCTGGATGCCGGAGGCGGCCCCAAGCGAGGCATTACTGAAAGCTGCTCGCTCGACGTTCGGTGGACGTGCGAAGCCGGGCGACGACCTCGCGCAGTGGAAGGCCTTCGTCCGCCGCTATCGCAGTGAGATGAAACGGCCGGAGGCGGCTCGCCTCCTGGATCTCCTGGCCGCGCTGTCGCACCGAACGAACCTGTCCGTTGGCTGTTACTGCGCAAACGAAGAGCGCTGTCATCGATCGGTGCTGCGAACCCTGCTCGAAGAACGGGCGGCGGCGCTGCGCTAGTGGGGCGCCCTTCGCTCGCGCGACCGCCGCATCGGGTCGCCCGTCTGCGCAAGGCCGTAAAAGTACGTGCCGATACAAGTTAATAAAGAGACGCACGGCCGGACGGGCGACTCGCCGCTCCGGCCAATGCGTAACGGTCCGCCGGCCAGCTTTTCGACCCAATCGTGTCGGTGCGCCGATCACAAGTCTGCCCGGCTGTTTTCACAATCGTATGAAACCACGACGGATCGTGGCCGATAACAGGAATTACATTAGAGAATCACGCGAATGCGCGTTGGTCTAGCCCTTGCCTACAACTAGGCATGGCTTTTCGAATCCTCGTCGTCGAGGACGACGCAGCGACGCGGCGTGGCTTGGCTCAACTCCTGACCGGTGCCGGATACGAAGTCTCCGAGACATCCTCGATGGCGGAGGCGCTCAACCTGCTTTCATCCAATACTCCCGACCTGGTCATCACCGATCTTCGGCTGGCGGAGTTCAACGGTCTATACCTCGCGGCGGTGAATCCTCAACGGATCCCGGTCATCATCGTTACCGGTTACGCGGATCGCGGACTGGAGGCGGAGGCCCGCGAGCTCGGGGCGGACTTCCTGCTGAAACCGGTGAAGCCTTCGCAGCTGCTGGCTGTCGTCGAGCGTCGCCTTCCGGTTACCCAAAATGGTGAGAGCTTCTCACTCGCGCGACGATGGCCGCGGCGCCGTCCGAGCAGTGAGTTAAGCGCTCGCGTCGACGATACGTTCGTTCGCATCCTGGATGTCAGCTACGGCGGATTGCGCTTTCTCGCGAAGCGAGATGCCAGCGCGTTGGCCAAGCCGTCATTCCGCATCACGTTCCCGAAGGCGGCGATCTCTGTCCCCGTCCGCGTGGTGTGGCAGCAGGACAGCGAGTCCAACCGCCTCTGCGGCGCGACCATCCCCGAAGAGTGGCAACTGCATTGGCGCCACCTCGTCGATAGCGTCGCCTGATCGATCTCAGCTCATCAACGGCCCTCCGTGCCTTGTGCGCCGGCGTCAAGAGGCGTACAGTCCGTCTAACGGAGGGTCGACATGGCTGGACCGACCAAGTGCGCTCACCCGGCCTGCAACTGCACCGTCGAGCCGAAGGGACCTCACGGGAAGTACTGCAGCGATCACTGCAAGCAAGCGGGCGACAAGATCGAGTTGCGCTGCGATTGCCAACATCCCGCCTGCCGGGCTGCCTGACTCTCGATCGTTGATTTAATGATCTTCGATTGTTGAATCGTTTGATTGTTGATGATTGGTTGGCGATTCGCCTGCCCGGAAGCCACCAATCGACAATCAGCAATCGCCAGTCAACGACAAATCAACAATCAAAAATCGTCGAAATCAAGAATGCTCTGAGGGATTGAACTTCAACGCCACGCCGTTGATGCAATAGCGCAGGCCCGTTGGCGGCGGCCCATCAGGAAATACGTGACCGAGGTGACCGCCACAACGGCTGCAGTGCACTTCTGTGCGCGTCATCCCGTGGCTGCGGTCGACGGTGGTCCCGATCGAACCTTCGATCGGCGCGAAGAAGCTTGGCCAGCCCGTGCCGCTTTCGAATTTCCGGTCAGCGACGAATAGCACCTGATCGCAGGCTGCACAAGCGAACGTTCCAGCGCGATGCTCCGACAGCAGCGCACATGAACCGGGGAACTCGGTGCCGTGACCTCTGAGCACGGCGTATTGCTCCGGCGTCAGCAGACGCCGCCATTCTTCGTCAGTCCTGGTGACAGCAAACGGCTCCTTCGCCATCGTCAATCCTCGGAATATCTGAAATCACTGCACTCTGTTCAAAAAGAGCACTCAGCCTGACGTGCTCAACCTCAATTATCGCCGTAAGTAAAGGGATACAAGCACCCTGTCATCCAAACAGGCGTTTGGCGTCGAGGTTGCACCGTGCGTGGCCGAGGTAGCGATGGCAACCGCGGAACTGCACAACCGGCTGTCGGAAATGGTGTGCACCGGTGATTCGATGGACCTCATGATCGAACCCGAGTCGAATCGCCGGCTCCACGAACGGCTCAGAGCAAGCGATCTGCGCTGGCTGAAAAGCGCCCGGCTCAAGTACGGTGCGGACATCCGCGTCATCGATATCTCCGCCGGCGGTATGCTCCTCGAGACGAAGAAGGCCCTTGCGCCGGACGCTGACGTCATTGTGGAGTTGACCGGACCCGAGCGCCCTATCCTGATTCCCTCGCGCGTGCTGCGCTGCCGCGCGTCGTCGTTGGGAGACATCCTGACGTACCAGGGCGCGTGCGCATTCAAGCGCCCACTGTCGATTCCGGAGTTCCCGTCGAAGCTCACGTCGCTGACAGAGGCGCCACTCGAGCCCACTGCCCGCCCGGCCGCGTCAGCTGTCGGCTGGCAGAAGGTGGTCGCGCGATTCAACGACGGAAGCACGATATGCGGGTACACGAACGACTTCCATCCGTCCAAGACGCAGCTGCATTTGTCGCCCAATCCGCGGCACGGCGAATCCACAATCGTTCCGGTGTCTCAGTTGAAGGCGTTGTTCTTCGTGCGCGAGTTCGCGGGCGATCCGACGCGGATTGAGACGAAAGTCTTCTCGGAGCCGTCGCAAGGCCGCAGGATGGAAGTGACCTTCCTCGACAACGAGATCATGGTCGGGTCCACACTGAGTTATCGCGGCGAGGGCAACGGGTTCTTCCTTCAACCTGCCGATCCCGGCTCGAACAACCTGCGCGTGTTCGTGACCCCCGCGGGTATGCAGCAGGTGCGGTTCCTCTAGCCAAAGAACCGAGAAAGCTCCCAACTCCAAAAATCCAACTCCCAAACGGTCAGATGGAAATTGAGAGTTGGAGTCGAGGTATGTCGACACGTTTTTGCACCGCTTTGAACTCGCTCGACCCCGGGTTCGTCACATTGCAATCAGAGGCCGACACCCACGATAATCGCCCCATCTCACATGACCTGGTGGTACTGGCTCGTGCTCGGGCTCGTGCTCATCGCGCTGGAAATGGCCAGTTCCGGCGGCTTCTACATCATCTTTTTTGGCGTGGCAGCAGTCGCTGTCTCTCTGTTGGCCGCGACAGAGCTGGCGGCACAAGCCTGGATTCAGTGGCTGCTCTTCTCGGTCCTCTCCGTCGTGTCGCTGCTCGTGTTCCGCAACCCGCTCATGCGCAAGCTGAATCTCGGCGCGGGCGCGGCTGACATTGACACCCTCGCTGGGGAAACAGGAACAGCGCTCGAGGATATGGGCGCCGGGGCGAACGGGCGGGTCGAACTGCGCGGCACGACGTGGAGCGCGCGTAACACCGGCACGACGCCACTGGCGCGCGGCCACCGCTGCGTCGTCGTCCGCACCGATCGACTGACACTACTGGTCAAACCGGAGGAAGCAGTCTGATGACTCCTGGTCTCGTGGTGCTCCTGATCCTCGCGGTCGTCGTGCTGATCGTGATCGCAAAGACGGCGGTCGTGGTCCCACAGCAGAATGCGTACGTGGTCGAGCGACTGGGCCGTTACTCTGGCACCCTGGGCGCCGGCTTCCACGTCCTGCTGCCCTTCGTCGACGTGATTCGCTATCGGCACTCGCTCAAAGAGGGCGCGTACGACATCCCCGCACAGGTATGCATCACGCGTGACAACGTCCAGGTCGGCGTCGACGGCGTCCTGTATCTCAAAGTCCTCAACGCCGAGCGCGCGTCGTACGGCATCGCCGATTATCTTTTCGCGATTACTCAGCTCGCCCAGACGACGCTGCGAAGCGAGATCGGAAAGATCGATCTCGACAAGACCTTCGAAGAGCGCACCAACATCAACCTGTCGGTCGTCACCGAGCTCGACAAAGCGTCAGAGCCGTGGGGCGTGAAGGTCCTGCGTTACGAGATCAAGAACATCACGCCGCCGCACGATATCCTGGCGGCGATGGAAAAGCAGATGCGCGCCGAACGCGAGAAGCGCGCCGTCATCCTGACCTCCGAAGGCTCCCGCGACGCCGTCATCAACGCGGCGGAGGGCTCCAAACAGGAAACGATCAAGGCGTCGGAAGCGCGCAAGCAGCAGCAGATCAACGAAGCCGAAGGTCAGGCTTCTGCCATCCTTGCAGTGGCGACCGCCACCGCAGAGGGGCTGCGCCGCGTGGCTGACGCGATGCGGACCGAGGGCGGCTTGGAAGCCGTGCAGCTGCGCGTCGCCGAGCAGTACATCGCGCAGTTCGGCGAGCTCGCCAGGGCCAGCAACACACTCATTCTGCCGGCCAATGCCGCGGACGTGGGCTCGATGATCGCGCTCGCCATGAAAGTCATCACCGGCACCGCGGCAAGTGGCGGCACGCCGCCGCCCCTGCGCCAGTAGGCAGTAGGCAGTGGGTTCCGGCTGCAAACTGCCAGTTGCCGGGCACCGGTTGCCGTTCAGGCGACACGCTCAACCCGCCTCGGCGGTCGCGGCTCCGGGATTGCCGATGAGACCGGCAGGAGCGACAATCACCGTACTGGCGGAAACGTGATCACGACTGAAACGCCGACCGAACGACGAGCCCATCGCCGATTCATGGCGAGCGAACTGCGCGGCCTGCGCACGGCGCGCGTGAAGTACGGCCAGGACGTCAGCGTGATCGACATCTCCTCCGGCGGAGTGCTGTTCGAAACGACTGGCGAACTCAAGCCGGACTCGACAATCGTCCTGGAATTCGCTGCTGCGAACCGTACGTTCCTGGTGCCTTCACGAGTCGTGCGCTGTCATGAGCTCGGCACCTTCGATAGCAACCCTCGCCAGGAGGGCGCGTGCGTGTTCCGCCGTCCACTGCCAATCGAGGATCTCGTCGGCGGGTCGGTATCGGCTGTACCTCCGAAAACAACTGCTTCGCGTGACATCTCACTGTCGTCCGGATGGCAACAGGTGATCGGGAAGTATCGCGACGGGCGAACGGTGCGCGGCTACACGAACGACTTCAGCCCGACGCGACCGTACCTGCATGTCTCGCCGACACCGTTGGCGAACGAGACGAAGTTCGTGTCGATGGTCCATCTCGACGCACTGTTCTTTCTCTCCGATCCCAACCTGCCGGCGGTCACCGAGCACGAGTCAACTGACCGCGGCTCGTCGACGACGCGCGGGCGACGGGTGGCGATGACATTGCCGAACGGCCAAGAGATCATCGGCACAACGCTCACATACAGCCGCGATGGAAGCGGCTTCTTCGTGCGGCCGCTCGATAGCGGCGCGGGCGCCACCCGCGTGTTCGTCACGCAGAGCGGCGTTCGGAATATTCGATTTCTCTAAGAGACACAGGCGGGTCCAAAGACCCGCCTCTACCAACTCTCAAACTCAACTCCCAACTCCCAACTTTCAACGCCCAACTCCCAAAGTCCGGAGTCCGGAGGCCCGGATCCCGGCTTGCGTTACCACCTACATGTGTAGTAGATCTAACCACGCGCATAGGAGACAACGTGACACTGCCTCGTTTGACGAAGCTCGAACTGCAAATCATGGAAACGCTCTGGTCGCGGGGTGCGTTGTCGGTTCGCGAGATTCAGGAAGTGTTCGCGGAACGAGACCGCCCGGCCTACACAACCGTGCAGACCATGGTGTACAGGCTCGAAAGCAAGAAGGCCATCCGTCGCGTGAAGAAGATTGGCAACGCCCACATCTTCGAAGCCGTCGTCTCGCGCCGCGCCGCGCAGCGCCGGCTCATCGATGAACTGCTCGACTTCTTCGGCGGCAGCAGCCAGCCGGTCATGGCCCACCTGATCGAATCCGGCAGCCTCACGCTCGAGGACGTGAAAGAAGCCGAGCAAACGCTGAAGAAACTGCGTGCCGAGGGCGCGCGCCGCGCGCAATCGAAAGCTCGAGGTGAACGATGATCGCCGACTACGTGATCGATCATCTGTGGCAGTCGACGCTGGTCACCGCGGCGATCGCGGCGCTGACGCTCACGATGCGGCGGATCCCGGCGCAGACGCGCTATTGGATGTGGTTCGCGGCGTCGGTCAAGTTCCTGATTCCGTTCGCGGCACTTGCCGCGCTCGGAGCGCAGTTCGAGTGGCGGCACGCGTTGCCACCCGCGCCTGCCGAGTGGACGGACGTCATCGCGGCGGCGAGCCAGCCATTCTCGGCACCGCTGGCCGATCGCGTCTTGCCGCGCGTGACGGACGCAGCCGGCGGCCTCCGCTTCGCGGCCGTCGCCGTCACGGTCTGGGGTCTTGGCTGCGCCGTCGTCCTGATGGTGTGGCTCCTGCGATGGCGACGCGTGTCGGCAGCAGTCAATGCTGGAGCGCCGATCACATCCGGGAGGATACACAACGCGTTCACGAGACTTGCCTCGTCGCCCGCGCTGCCGCTCGTGCTCTCCGATACATCGCTCGAGCCGGGCGTGTTCGGCATCGTGCGACCCGTGCTGCTCTGGCCGCGCGATATCGAGACCCGGCTCGATGATGCCCAGGTGCGCGCCATCCTCGCGCATGAACTCGCGCATGTTCGTCGCCGCGACAACCTCACGGCAGCGGTCCATATGGTCGTCGAAGCGATCTTCTGGTTTCACCCGCTGGTCTGGTGGATCGGCAGCCGACTCGTAGATGAACGGGAACGCGCCTGCGACGAGGAAGTCGTGCGCCTCGGCAGCGAGCCGCACGTCTATGCGGAGAGCATTCTCAAGACGTGTCAGTTCTACGTCGAATCACCGCTCTCGTGCGTGCCTGGAGTGACCGGTTCCGACCTGAAGAAGCGCATCGAACGCATCATGGCGCACCGCCCGGTCACGGCGCTCGGCATCGGGGGCAGAGCGTTGCTCGTTGCGACGGCGGCGCTGACACTCGCCGCGCCCGTGACGATCGGAGCGCTCGCTGCAGCGCCTCGTGTCCTCGCAGTTGTTCCGTTGGATGCTGGCAACAAGCCATCGTTCGCATCCGCAACCGTGAAACCGAACAAGACGGGCGACGTGCGCGTGATGATGCGAATGGTTCCTGGCGGGGCCTGGGATGCGTCGAATGTCACGCTCGAATCGATGATTAGACTTGCGTATCGCCTCCAGGAAGCACAGCTGGTCGGGGGCCCTACCTGGATCTACACGGATCGGTACGACATCCAGGCGCAGTCGGCGCAAGGCGGGACTCCGAAGGAATTCGGTGAGCGCATGCAGTCACTGCTCGCCGAGCGCTTCAACCTGAAGCTGCACAGCGAAACACGCGAAATTCCGATCTACGCGCTGGTGCCTGCCAATGCCGACGGCAGCCGCGGCCCGGCCCTGCTGCCCGCGGCTGTCGATTGTGTCGCCTTCGCCCGAGACGGCGCGCGCGGCGCGGCACCCCCACCATCACCACGACAACCCAACGAGCGTCCGGCCTGCGGAACGATGACCGGCCCCACACGGCTCGCGGGCGGCGGCGTCACGATGGAGCAACTCGCGTCATCTCTGTCGCAATACACGGGCCGCATGGTCCTGGACCTTACCGGTATGAGCGGAAACTTCGACTACGAGCTGCGCTTCGCTCACGAGCCGTCGCTTCGTGGACGAGGACCTGGCGGTGGACTTCCGGGACCGGAACCGGTCCGAGCAGCGGAGCCGGGTGCGGTGCCGATCTTCGCAGCCGTGCGGGAGCAACTGGGCTTAAAGCTCAATTCCCAACTCGCGCCCATCGACGTGGTGGTGATCGATTCGGCAGATCGGCCGAGCGAGAAGTAGTCCTTGGTCCTTGGTCCTTGGTCCTTGGGCCTTGGTGTGGTCCGTCTCACACCTACACCGAATTGCAATTGCGCTCATGCGCGCAAAGGAGATCAACGTGCTGAAACGCATTGCAGTGGGAGCTGCCGCCATCGCGGCAAGCGTTGGCCCGATGGTGTTGAGTGCCCAGATCGTGCCGCCCGCAGCGGACACGCCGATCTTTGAAGCCGCGTCGGTCAGGCCCGCGGCTGACACCGGCCGCTTCGGCGCGCGTGGAACACCCGGTCGATTCCAGGGAATCAATCTTTCGCTGCGTCGACTGATTCGGCAGGCCTACGACATTCACGACTCGCAGGTCGTCGGCGGCCCGGACTGGATCGACTCGCTGGGATTCGACATCAACGCGACGACCGGCGATAAGCCTCCCGACCAGATGCGATTCATGATGCAGACGCTGCTGCGCGATCGATTCAAGCTCATGTTTCACACAGAGAAGCGCGAGCTTCCGATTTACGCGCTCGTCGTGGCACGCAGCGACGGCCGCCTCGGCTCGGGGCTCAAGAGGATTCCGGATGGCGAGTGCCCGCCGCCAGGCACGCGCCGCGGCGCGCCCCCAGCGGGCGGCCCGCCGGCAGCTCCGCCTTCTCCACTCGATCCGAATGCGCAGGCACCGTGCGGCTCGCTGATCTTCGGGCCCGGCCGACTCCTCGCGCATGGCGTGCCGATCGATCAGCTCGCGCGATCGATCGGTGGCCTGCCAGCGATCACCGCGTTCAATCGGATCGTCGTCAACGAGACAAAGCTCGAGGGGCAGTACGACTTCGATTTCAAATGGACCAACGAATTCGCCGTACGTGGCGGACCGCCTCCGGCCGGGCCGCCTCCCGCGCCCAACTCAGGCGACGAGCCGACGCTCGTCACGGCGTTACAGGAACAACTTGGGCTGAAGCTCGACGCACGTCGGGCAATGGTCGACGTCCTGGTGGTCGATTCGGCCGAAAAGCCGGGTGAAAACTGACGTGTCACCGGATAATCCGTCGGTCGGGCCCTGGTTTGTGCCCTTCGACTGGCGCTCAGGGCACCCCGAGCAACGTCGAGGGGTGGACCCGCCGGAAAGCCGAGTCTATAAAACAAGACCCGGCCTGCAGAATCCGGCAAGCCCCGGCCTGCGAAATCCGGTGTCGAACACAGAAAGCGTCCGGCAGGTTGCGAACCAATCATCGGGACGGGACGTCATAATCTGCGTCCGCAGCCAGCACGGCTGCGCCGCAGCCCGGCGTCTCACGTCTGCTGGATTCCAAGTCGCAAGCGCCCGGAGACCACCAATGAAGAGACGAATCCTGATGGCCGCCGCATGCGTGGCGTTCGCGATGCCAGCATTCATGTTCGGCCCATCTCTCGATGCCCAGACGCCGCCGGCTCCGGCGTTCGAGGTCGCGTCGGTGAAGCCGAATAAGACCGGTGACGGCCGCGTCATGCTCGGTCTGCAGCCTGGCCGTTTCAACGCGACCAATGTCCCGTTGCGCATGCTGCTGCGGCAGGCGTTCAACGTCCAGGATTTCCAGATCGTCGGCGGTCCCGACTGGCTGGGGTCAGACCGCTTCGACATCATCGCCAAGGCGCCGGACGGCGATTTCAACGGCGATGTGATGCGGCCGATGCTGCAATCGTTGCTCGTGGAGCGCTTCAAGCTGGGCTTCCACAGAGAAACCCGCGACATGCCGATCTACGCGCTCATGAAGGCACGTCCCGACGGCAAGCTCGGCCCGAACTTGAGCGCCTCCACGACTGATTGCGCGGGGATGCGGGGACGCCGGGGAGGGGGGCCGCCACCGGCGCCTCAACCAGGCGAGAAGCTGGATTGCGGCTTCATGATCGGCGCCGGCAGGATGAACGTGGGCGGCATGCCGATGACGAACCTCGCGCAGGCTCTCTCACCGATGGTCGGCCGCGTCGTCCTCGACAAAACCGAACTGGCAGGCAACTACGACTTCCAGCTCACGTACTCTCTCGAAGGAATTGGCTCCGCCTTCCCGGGTGGTGGACCGCCACTCGTGAATGGCGCACCACCGCAGGTCGATCCGAATTCACCGACGATCTTCACTGCCCTGCAGGAACAACTGGGTCTCAAGCTCGACTCGCAGCGTGGCCCGGTTGACGTTGTCGTGATCGATCGTGCCGAACAGCCGATCGCAGACTAGCGAGGCCATGCCTGAGACCGCCTCGCTAGTCACAGTGTTGGCTTTGCCCCGCTTCGCGGGGCGAGCCGTCTTGACCAGGGAAGGCTTGAATCATTGTCACGAATCCAGGCGGTCAAGACGGCTGGAGGACTCCGAGGGATGCGCAGACGGGCAAGTGAAGCACTCGCGTATCTGCTGATCACGGCGCTCGTCGTTGGCTCGTGGCCCGCGCCGGTGCGCGCGGCGCCGGAGTATTACGGACAGGTCATCTTCGGCAGCGTCGCGGTTCCTGGCGCCACCGTGACGGCGACGCAAGGTGACATGCGTCTGACTACGTCGACCGATGCGCGGGGAATCTTCCGTCTCACCGACATCGCGGATGGCGTGTGGAGCATCCGCGTCGAGATGCGAGGGTTCGCGGAACTGACGCGCGAGGTCATGATTGGCCCCGATGCACAGCCCGCGATGTGGGAGCTTTCCTTGTTGCCCTTCGAGGAGATCGCGAAGAACCTGCCACCGCCGCCGCGCCCGGCGGCCGCGCCTCAATCCAATGGCCATCCAACGACCGCGACACGATCGCAGCCCAATGTGCCCAGGGCCACTCCGCAGACGGGGTTTCAGCGCGCGGGCGTGGCGCCTTCGCAAACACCTCCGCGCCAGGCTGCGGCGTCGCCGCCCGATGATGCCCCTGCCGACGCAGCGGCGGCGGTCGATGGCTTCCTGATCAACGGCAGCGTGAACAACGGCGCGGCCTCACCGTTCGCGCAGCCGGCCGCCTTCGGCAACAACCGGCGACGCCCTGGCGCGCTTTACAACGGTATGGTCGGTGGTCTCTTCAGCAACTCGATGTGGGACGCCCGGTCGTACTCATTGACTGGCGTGCCAACGCCGAAACCCGACTACTACAACGTGCACCTCCTCAGCACGTTCGGCGGACCGGTCAAAGTTCCTCGCCTGCAGAATCGTTTGAACCTCTTCGTGGGGTTTCAGCGCGTGGCCGACGACAACGCCCTCAGTCAGCCAGGGTTGATGCCTACCGCGCTCGAACGCTCGGGCAACTTCTCGCAGAGCCGCGACGCCCTCGGCAATCCCATTCAGATCAGAGACCCGCTCACGGGACTTCCCTTCGCCGGCAACACGATCCCACGTGAGCGGATCAGCCCGCAGGCCGCCGCGCTGCTTGGCTACTATCCGCAACCCTCACGCGCGAGCGATGGCCGCTACAACTACGAAGTACCCGTCCTCGCCGTCATGCGCCAGGAGAGCCTGCAATCGCGTCTGACGCAGAACGTCAATCAGCGAAACCAGGTGTTCGGCAACGTGTCCTACCAACGCATGACGACCGACTCGAATACACTGTTCGGTTTCGAGGATCAGAATCGCGCGTCGGCAATCGACGCTCAGGTGAACTGGACCCATCGGCTGGCGCAGCTCACCTCGCTTCGGCTCCGGTATCAGTTCACGCGTCAGACGAGTGAGACGAGGCCGTACTTTGCGTATCGGACGAACGTCTCGGGCGAGGCCGGTATCAACGGCAACAACCAGGAACCGGTGAACTGGGGTCCACCGAGTCTGAGCTTCGCCAGCGGCATCTCGGGACTGGCCGACGCACTACCGCGATTCACGCGCAACGAAGCGAACGGTGGCGGAGGGGATGCGTTCGTCAGTCGCGGCCGGCACAACTTCACGATAGGTGGCGACCTGCGCCGCAACCACGTCGACATTCTCTCGCAGCAGGATCCACGCGGAGGATTCGCCTTCACCGGCGTCGCATCGGGCGCCGACTTCGCCGATTTCCTGCTGGGCATTCCCGCCACCAGCCAGATCGCGTACGGCAACGCCGACAAATATCTGAGAGGCTTTTCGTACGATGCGTACGTCACCGACGACTGGCGCGTCGGCCCTGCGCTCACGATCACCGCGGGAGCGCGTTGGGAATATGAGTCGCCGCTCAGCGAGCGTTTCGATCGTCTGGTCAACCTGGATGTCGGTCCGGGCTTCAAATCGATCAGCCCTGTGGTGGCCACCGATCCGACCGGATCCCTGACGGGTGCGACTCTTCCATCGTCGTTGATGCGGCCGGATTGGGGCGGGCTGCAGCCGCGCTTCGCGGTCGCATGGCGGCCGGTGCCCGGATCGTCGGTCGTGGTGCGCGCGGGATACGGCATTTATCGCAACACGAACGTGTATCAATCGATCGCCACGCTCATGGCGCAGCAGCCACCGCTCTCGCGCGCGTTGAGCATCGCCAACTCCCGTGAGAATCCGCTCACACTCGCGAATGGATTCGTTGCACCGGAGGGAGAGACGCTCAACACCTTCGCCGTCGATCCGGACTTCCGCATCGGTTCCGCGCACAACTGGCAGGTCTCAATCCAGCGCGATCTGCCGGCATCGCTGACGGTGAATGCGACCTATCTGGGCACGCGGGGCACGGGTCTCATCCAGGAATTCCTGCCCAACACCTATCCTCCCGGATTCGTCGATCCGTGCGCGACGTGCCCCTCCGGCTTCGTCTATCTGATCTCCGGCGGCACCTCGTCGCGCCATGCCGGTCAGGTGCAGCTGCGGCGCCGGCTGCGTAACGGCTTGACCGCGACCGCGCAGTACACGCTATCCAAGGCGATGGATGACGCGGCCTCGTATGCCGGCGCGAACCTGAGCGGGACGGCCTTCGCGCAGAACTGGCTGGATCTCGAGGCCGAGCACGGGCCTTCGAGCTTCGACCAGCGCCATCTGCTGACGCTGCAGTTCCAGTACACGACCGGCGTCGGTGTTGCGGGGGGCGCGCTCGTCGATGGCTGGCAAGGCTCGCTGTTGAAAGGCTGGACGATTACCAGTCAGCTGACGACGGGCAGCGGGTTGCCGCTGACGCCGTACTATCTGGCGACGACGCCCGGCACCGGGTTCACCGGGGCAATTCGCGCGTCGTTGACCGGAGCGCCGACCGACGCGCCAGCCGGTTACTATCTCAATCCGGCCGCTTACACGACGCCCGCGCCTGGTGAATGGGGAAACGCCGGGCGCAACTCCGGGATGGGACCAATGCAGTTCGGTCTCAACGCGGGCATCACGCGCACCTTCCCGTGGAGCAGCCGGCTCAACATGGACTTCCGCATCGACGCCACCAACGTCCTGAACCACGTGACCTACTCCAGCGTCAACACGCTCGTGAGCAGCCCACAGTTCGGCCTGCCGAGCGCGGCCAGCCAGATGCGGCGAATACAGACAAGCCTGCGTATGAGGTTTTGAGCCATGCGATCTCCGACTACGACACACCGAGGCACAGAGGCACGGAGGAAAGCCCTTCTTGTTCTCGGTGCCTCGCTGCCTCTGTGTGTCGTGATCAGTGGAGTAATTCACGCGCAGCAACAGACTCAACAACCGGTTTTTCGCACCACCACTCGCCTCATCGTCCAGACCGTGACAGTCAAAGACAAGGACGGCAAGGTGGTCGAGGGGTTGACGGCGCAGGACTTCGCCGTGACCGAGGATGGCCAGCCGCAGGACATCGCGTTCGTCGAGTTTCAACGGATGCAGGGAACGCCGGCTGCAGCGCCTGCGGCGATTGCAAACGGCAATCAGCAGACGCAGACGCCACCACCCGCGCCGCCACCTGCCGACGACAATCAGGTCGAGCGCGCGACGGTCACTCAGATCTCAGCGCCGCCGCCGGGCGACATCCGCTACCAGGACCGGCGGCTCCTGGTCTTCTACTTCGATGGCGCCGGCATGTCTCCGCCGGATCAGATCCGCGCGTACACGAATGCGCTGAAGTACATCGACACGCAGATGACGCCCGCCGATCTGATCGCGATCATGGCGTTCCAGAACGGCGCCGTCTCCGTGAAGACCGACTTCACCGGCAATAAGAACACGCTGCGCGAAGTCATTGGAATCCTGATCTACGGTGACGACCAGAACAACGACGGCATCGCCGATCATCCGGAAGGCTCTGCGTTCGGCCAGAACGATGCGGAGTTCAACATCTTCAACACCGATCGTCAGCTCGCCGCACTGCAGACCGCAGTGTCGATGCTGCGTCCGCTGCCGGAACAGAAGACGCTGCTCTACTTCGCGAGCGGCATCCGCCTGAATGGCACCGACAACCAGGCCCAGCTTCGCGCGACGGTGAACGCCGCGATCCGGGCCAACGTCACGTTGAACCCGATCGATGCTCGAGGGCTGGTGGCCACTCCCCCGCTCGGCGACGCCAGCCGTGCCTCCCCGGGCGGCATCGGCATGTTCACCGGCAAGCTGGCCGAAGCGGCCGTGACGAATCTGCAGAGGTCGCAGGACACGCTCTACTCGCTCGCCAAGGACACCGGCGGGAAGGCGATGTTCGACTACAACGATCTCTCGCTCGGCATCGTGCAGGCGGCGCAGGCCGTCAGCGACTACTACATCCTTGGCTACTACAGCACGCACACCGACACCGACGGGAAATTCAGACGCGTTCGCATCACGCTGAACGGAGGGAAGGCGGGCGAGCTGGCGTATCGACAGGGTTACTACGCCGACAAAGCATTCGGGCGGTTCAGCGACGCGGACAAGGAGCGACAGCTCGAAGAAGCGCTCATGCTGGACAATCCGGTCACCGACATCACGATCGCGATGGAGGTGAACTACTTCCAGCTGAATAGCGCGGAGTATTTCGTCCCGGTTGCCGTCAAGATCCCTGGAAGCGAGCTGGAGCTGGCCAGACGCCGCGGTGCCGCGCGCACGCTCATCGATTTCATCGGTGAGGTCAAGGACAACTACGGCTACACGATGCAGAACGTGCGCGACAAACTGGATATCAAGCTCAGTGAAGAAGCCGCGAGCCTGTTGGGCACGCGCCCAATCCAATACGAGACAGGCTTCACACTATTGCCAGGCAAATACGTCATCAAGATTCTGGCGCGCGACTCCACGACGGGTCGAATCGGCACCTACCAGGCGCCGTTTACGGTTCCCAATCTGATGAAGGAAGAAGTACGACTTCCGATCAGTTCCGTCGTCTTGAGCAGCCAGCGCGTGCCGATGACCGAGGCGCTGCACACGGTTCAGAACGGCGCGGCGCAGTTCACTCACCCGTTGGTCTTCGACGGCGAGAAGCTATTTCCCAGCGTCACTCGCGTGTTCAGCCGCAGTCGCGAGATGTACGTATATCTGCAGGCTTATGAACGGGGGGCCGACGCGACGAAACCGCTGGTCGCATTCGTCACCTTCCTCCGGGGGAACGACAAAGTCCTCGAGACGCAGCCGCTGGCCGTAATCGACGGCATGGATGCCCGGTCAAAGGCAGTTCCGATTCGGCTTAGCATTCCGCTGAACGAACTCTCGCCAGGACGCTACGACTGTCAGGTCAGCGTTCTCGAGCCGAACGGACGCAAGGTCGCGTTCTGGCAGGCGCCAATCGCCGTTGTTCCCTAGACGAATGCCCAACTCCTGACCCTTCGTAGAGGCGGGTCTTCAGACCCGCCTTTAGAAGACACGACCGTGTACTTCTTGCAGAGTTGAGTCAACAGGATGCTAATCTGATCCCTTGAATGGGCAACACTGATCTCGGGATTCTCATCGGCCTGGGCGTTCTGCTCTTTATTGTGATTGGCCTGGTATGGCGAGGTAACCGCCGCGCCAGCCGCACCGACGTCACGCCGGTCAGCGAGCAGTGGCTGGCCGAGAGAAGAGGCAAGGACGATTAGCCGATAATCCTGTACATGCGCAACGCTGGGACACAGATACGTCGACTCGCAGGGATTATCCTGTGCCTTGCCGCCACGGCCGCGGTGGCGGCCGCTCAAACAGCTCCCTCCAAGAGTTTCCTGTGGAAAGTGCAATCGGGCTCGAAGGTCCTGTACCTGGTGGGATCGGTGCACGCTTTGAGTGCAGATGTGTACCCATTGAACGCCGCGTTCGAACGCGCATTTGCAGCCTCGGGCACACTCGTGGAGGAGATTGACCTGGCGGAAACCGAGTCGCTGGCGGCCGCGCCGGCGATCCTGGCGAAAGGGATGTACATCGACGGGCGGCGCTTCGACACCATCGTATCGAAAGAGACCGTCGCCCTGGTGGCCGCGCGCCTCAAGGACTCCGGGCTACCGGTTGAGATGTTCCAGGTCATGAAACCCTGGATGGTGATGCTGACGATTGCCGCGCTCGAAGCGCAGAAGGCCGGCCTCGATCCGCAGTTGGGTCTCGACAAGCACTTCTACGATCGCGCCAAGGCGGCCGGCAAGACGATCATTGGACTCGAGACGGCAGAATCGCAGATCGATCGTCTCGACAAGATGTCCGAGTCGTTGCAGGAGCAGTTGCTCCTGAGCTCTCTGAGTGAGACCGACACCGCGCGAAACAGTCTCAAGACCATCGTCTCCGCATGGCAGCGCGGGGACAGCAAAGAACTGGAGAAGACGCTGCTGAGTGACTTCACTCAGTACCCCGCCGCTTATCGCTCGCTCATCGTCGAGCGCAATCAGAACTGGATTCCACAGATCGACGCGTGCCTGATGCGAGCGCAGCCCTGCATGGTCGTGGTCGGCGCGGCGCATCTGGTCGGCCCGGACGGGCTGCTGACGTTGCTGCAGCACAAAGGCTACCGAATCGAACAACAGTAACGACGACATTCTGCACACCGCATGAACGGCGGCTGTTCGCTGCCGTCACCTCCTGTCGTTGACACTTGAAGCAGGACGACTCCCGGAGCTCGCCGCTGTGTGGGAGGTGCGCACAATGGCACTCTATGCCTTCGATGGGACCGGCAACGACGATCTCGACAGACACTGTCGCGAGACGAGTGTCCTCGAATTCTTTCGTGCCTACGTTGGCGGTCCACGCAACGACGACCCCGCGCTCAAGATAGGAAGCCTGTATCTCAAGGGCATCGGCACGCGTTCACGGGGCTTCGTGGGTTACAAACCGGCGGAAGCGTTCGGCGTTGGCGGGCATCGCCGCGTGCGCCAGGCGATCGACCGGCTGGAGAACAACTTCGAGGTCGGCGACACCGTCGTGGATGTCATCGGCTTCAGCCGCGGCGCGGCGCTTGCCGTCTCTTTCGCCAACGAGCTGGCCGGCAAGCTTCCGCGCGTGTCCATCCGGTTCATGGGCCTGTGGGACGTCATCGGTCAATTTGGCGCCCCCGGCCGCCGCTTCAACGCCGGGCATGACCTGGGGATGCCGCCGAACGTAATGCGGTGCTATCACGCCATGGCGCTCGATGAGACACGGCTCGCGCTTCCGCTGACGCGACTCTCGGAAACCGACCCGGACACGGGCCGGCTGCTCGAAGTCTGGTTTCGAGGCGTGCATTGCGACGTCGGCGGCGGCAACGGCAACCGCGGCCTGAATTGGCTCTCTCTCAACTGGCTGTTCGAGAACGCGCAGCGTGATGGTCTACCACTCAACCGCGCGGCCATCATCGCCAATGCGGCGCATAGCGGACTGCCCCAGGAGATCAGCGACCACGTGGTTGACGCGAACCACCGGCGTACCATCCTCGCGACAGACCTGCTTCACATGAGCGTCCAACTCGAGCCCGGGATCGCTGGAAGACTGCACAACAACCCGCCCGTACCGCTTGCCCGGATCGACGATGCAGGTCGCATCGAGGAAGTTGTCTGGTAGCGGCGAGTCTTCAGACCCGCCTCTACTCTACGACGCGACGCGGGTGGGCGCCTTCTGAATCGGTCCTGGACCGAGGCGCCGCTGGGCGCTGACCGTGTGGTTGTTCTCGAGGTACTCGGCGCCGTCGACCGTGATCGTCAGCAGCGACCCGTCGGAGCGTGTCACGTACTTCTTCTGTATCAGGAACCAGATCGTGAACTCGAGATGTTCGCGAGCCCGGCCGATCAGCTTCTCGAGATCCAGTGGTGAGAGGCCGGGATTGTCCTGCTCGAGGCGGCGCCGTGAGTACAGCACCTCGAGCACCGTGAGCCGAATTGAGCGCTCCGAGTCGAAGTTGTTGTCTGCTTCAGCCGCGCTGGCAACGAGACGCCATCGCTCCTGCCGCAGACTGGTGTGAACGATGTCGTAACGCGCTCTTTGCTCGGGGTCGCTGAGTACCCGATAGGCATCGCTGAGTACCCGAAACTGGGCCTCATTCCCTGTTTCGACGTTGTCGGGATGATACCGCTGTGCCAGCAACCGGAACACCCGGTGAATGGTCTCGGGCTCAGCGTTTGGACTGATTTGCAGAATCTCGTAGTAATCAGGCTGATTCGACGGCACACGCCCTCCCAACCGGAAGCCGCTTTGACGGGTTATCGGCCAAGTCATTCGATCCGGCCAGTCCGCCGCCGGCACCCCAGCTGTTTGCCTGCGAAATTTTGTGCCGAACGGTATACCCTATTGGGCGCTATTTCCGGCGCGCACGCGCCATCTTCTTCCGGGAGAGAACCACCATGTCCGTACGTTACGCACGTCGACTTCTGGCCCTGTCCGCGGCACTTCTCCTGTTCGCGTCGCTGGCTCACGCGCAGGCAACGCAGACCAAGCCCTTCGAACCCACTGTCGGCCAGGCCGGCAAGGACGTCGTCTGGGTGCCCACACCACAGTCACTGGTTGAACGCATGCTGGATCTCGCCAAGTTGACCCCGCAGGACTTCCTGATGGATCTGGGCTCCGGGGACGGACGCACGGTCATCACCGCGGCCAAACGTGGCGCGACTGCCCAGGGTATCGAATACAACCCTGACATGGTTGCGCTCTCGCAGCGCAACGCGAAGGATGCAGGCGTCACGGGCAAGGCCACCTTCGTGAAGGCGGACCTGTTCGAGACCGACTTCTCCAAGGCGCAGGTCGTGACGATGTTCCTGCTGCCCTCGATCAACCTGCGCCTGCGCCCCAAAATCCTGGAGATGAAGCCGGGCACACGTGTCGTGTCGAACACGTTCACGATGGACGACTGGCAGCCGGACGAGACGTCGTCGGTCACGGAAGACTGCACCAGCTGGTGCACGGCGCTTCTGTGGATCGTGCCTGCGAAGGTTGAAGGCACGTGGGCACTGCCGCAGGGCGCGTTGACGCTGACGCAGAAGTTCCAGATGGTATCAGGCACCCTCGGCGGGATGCCGATCAGCGATGGACGTCTGCGCGGCGACGAGATCACGTTCACGGCGGGCGGTGCGAAATACACCGGCAAAGTGAGCGGCAACTCGATGAGCGGCAACGGCGGGAGCAGCGGCAAGTGGTCCGCAACGCGTAAGTAGCGGCGCTTCACGTCACCAACAGCGGACGCACGTGCACGCCTGCCTGCTTCTCCTGAACATCCTGCTGACGTCGGGTCTGGGACTCCAGGCCCAACCCGACGCTCAAGCCGACAAGACCTTCTACGCCGTTTCGTACGTCGAGACGAAGTCCTCTTCCACCAAAGAAGCGATCGACGCGCTCCACCGATACCGTGACGCCAGCCGGAAGGCCGATGGCTTCGTCCGCATCGATTTGTTCGAGCAGATCGGCCGGCCCGGTCATTTCGTCGTGCTCGAAACCTGGCGCGATCAAGCGGCGTTCGACGCCAGGGATGCGGCCGTCCAGAAACAGCTGCTCACCGCGTTCCAGTCAATCCGGGTCAGCGACTACGACCAGCGTCCCTACAAGACGCTGACGACAGCGCGCGGATCCGCCGGAGACGGCCAGTCGATCTACGTCATCTCGCATGTCGACGTCGGGCCGAATCTCCAGACGGAACCGCCCGGCCCGCTGCTCACCCGCCTGGCCGAGACCAGCCGCAAAGAGCCCGGCAACCTGCGGTTCGACGTGGTTCAGCACACGATGCGGGCCAATCACTACACCGTCATCGAAGGCTGGCGGAATCAACAGGCGTTCGATGCGCACGTGGCCGCCGCTCACACCAGACAATACCGCGACACGCTGCAGCCGATGACCGGAAGCCCCCTCGACGAGCGCGTCTACAAAGGCATCGAGTAGTGCTCTATTCGGTGGGTCGTAGAGCGGGGGCTTACTTGGGCGCCGAAGCGCAAGGCGCGAAGGTGCCAGATCGCTGTAACCGGAGGAATCATGTTGAGTGACGACGCAATTACTGCGCTCAGGACGAGTCTGCGCGGCCAGCTCATCACCCCGAGCGATGCGCAGTACGACGACGCGCGAAAGGTCTACAACGGGATGATCGACCGGCGACCCGGTCTCATCGCGCGGTGCGTTGACGTGGCAGATGTGCAGACCGCCGTCAACTTCGCGCGCGAGCAGAAGCTGCTTCTCTCGATACGCGGCGGCGGCCACAACGCAGTGGGCCTGGGTGTGTGCGATGACGGCCTGGTGATCGACCTGTCGCCGATGCGTTACGTGCGCGTGGATCCGAAGAAGAAAACCGTTCTCGTCGGCGGCGGGTCGCTGTGGGGCGATGTCGATCACGCCACACATCCGTTCGGGCTCGCTGTTCCAGCGGGCATCATCTCG